>Ga0307972_1000294_pt1 | contig 27770 bp, 16 predicted proteins | sample OrgLakmetagen780_FD_201848 | JGI IMG/M metagenome (GOLD analysis project Ga0307972, IMG submission 201848) | Saline water microbial communities from Organic Lake, Antarctica - #780 | ecosystem: Environmental > Aquatic > Non-marine Saline and Alkaline > Saline | place: Antarctica: Organic Lake...
AGTTATTAAAACAAGACTTAGGTCATCCACCTACTCCAAAACAAGATTTAGGTTTGCAACTTCTTGCTAAGTTTATAGTAGATGAACATACAAACTACATTTACTTGCTAAAAGGCTATGCAGGAACGGGTAAAACTACCATGATTGGCACGCTGGTGAAAAATATTGCTAAGGTCAAAAAAAAATTAGTTTTAACGGCACCAACGGGTAGAGCAGCCAAGGTGATTTCCAATTATAGCAATCAGCATGCACAAACTGTACATCGAAAAATTTACTACCCGAAGAAGACAAGTGGAGGTGGAGTAGATTTTGTTGCACAACAAAACAAACATAAAAACACAATCTTTATCGTAGATGAGGCATCTATGATTCCAGATATACCAACTGGCGAGGATTTATTTAAAAGCAACTCTTTGCTAGAAGATTTAATTGAGTATGTGTATGCCGGAGAAAATTGTCAACTTATTTTTATAGGAGACACAGCGCAATTACCGCCAGTAAAAGCAGATTTAAGTCCTGCTTTAAGCGAGGAAACGCTTTCCAAACAATTTGGAATGGAAATAATTAGTGTAGAATTAGATGAAGTAGTTAGGCAAGAACTTGAAAGCGATATTTTACGAAATGCAACCTTGATTAGAAATGCCCTTCAAAACGAAATATACGAAAGCTTTCAATTTGAATTAACCGGAAAAACAGATTTAATTCGTTTAGTAGATGGTTACGAAATCATGGATGCCATAAATGATGCCTACAACAATAATGGACACGAGGATACCGCAATAATTGTACGTTCCAACAAACGTGCGAATTTGTACAACCAGCAAATTAGAGCAAGAATTTTGTATCGCGAAGATGAAATTGCCCCAGGTGATTTCTTAATGGTGGTAAAAAACAACTACTTTTGGGTAAAACCGAATTCTGATGCAGGTTTTATAGCCAACGGAGATATTGTTGAAATACTTGAAATTTTTAGATTTAAAGAATTGTACGGTTTTCGCTTTGCAGAAGTCAACGTTCAATTGGTAGATTACCCAAATATGAAGCCTTTTGAAACGGTTTTGATTTTAGACACCTTAGATGCCAACGCCCCTTCCTTAAGCTACGAGCAATCCAATAATTTGTATCAAGAAGTATTGAAAGATTACGAAGATGAACGTTCCAAATACAAGAAGTTCTTAAAGGTGAAACAAAACAAATATTTCAATGCTTTGCAAATCAAATTTAGTTATGCCATAACTTGCCATAAATCCCAAGGTGGACAATGGGATACTGTATTTGTAGAACAACCTTATTTACCAAATGGAATTGACAAAGATTATTTAAGATGGCTTTACACAGCAATCACAAGAGCAAAAAATAAATTGTATTTAATTGGTTTTAAAGATGATTTTTTTGCTGAAAACCAACCTCAATAAAAGAAAGTATGAAGATAATAGCTATGGTACCAGCTCGTTTTGAAGCCTCAAGATTCCCTGGAAAACTTTTAGAAAACCTAGCTGGCAAACCTGTTATTGTTAGAACTTATGAAGCAGCCTTGCATAGCCAACTATTTGATGAAGTGTATATTGTAACTGATTCTGAACTTATATACAAAACAATTGAAGCCATAGGAGGTAAGGTCCTAATGAGCAAAAAAGAACACGAATGTGGAAGCGACCGCATTGCAGAAGCCGTAGAACATATTGAAGCAGATATTGTAGTAAATGTACAAGGAGACGAACCTTTTATCAATAAGAAAGCTTTAGCTAAACTATTAGCTGTTTTTGAAGATGATGACAAAAAAGAAATAGATTTAGCTTCCTTAAAAACTAAAATCACTAAAGTAGAAGCCATTCAGAATCCCAATAATGTAAAGGTGATTACAGATTTGAAAGGATTTGCACTATATTTTTCACGTTCACCAATACCATTTCATAGAGACCAAAGCCTAGCTGTACATTATTTCAAGCACGTTGGAATTTACGCTTTTAGAAAACAAGCTTTACTCGATTTTTACCACACTCCGATGTCACCTTTAGAAGCAGCAGAAAAAATAGAATGCATCAGACATTTAGAAAATGGCAAAACCATAAAAATGGTAGAAACTGACCAAGTAAGCATAGGAATAGACACTCCCGAAGATTTAGAAGAAGCTAGAAAGCAGTTTGGGAAATAGGTGATACACTACAGTTACTTTTCATTTTAGCAGATTACGATATTCCATATTCGTATTTTCCCGTAATTGCAGGAAATTTAAAAAAACTTGAAAATAACCAGCATTTAGTCAAATCATTCCTTGAAGCAACAAAACAAGGCTATTTTTTCGCCAAATCAAATCCTAATCAAGCTGCTGAAATTTTAAGTAAGGAAATTCCTAATCATGATAAAAGCAGAGATTTAATCAAAGCCATTAATATGAACTGTAGAGCTTTGGATGATGAGGATAAATGTGGCGTAATTGACCAGAAAAAAGTTGATGAGTTGTTAAGTTGGTTAAGAAAACATGGTCTAGAAGATTCTAATTTAGAGAGCAAATCATTCCTTTATTGATATTGGATTATCAATAAGATTTTCTTGTTATTTCTAATAGTGTTTTCAACTTAACTATTTCCTAAAATGAACTGGATCTAAATGAGAGGAAAATTCAGATTAATGCAAACTTTCTGTACCATATATTATTTATCATTTCAATATATAAACATATCACTATACTATAATGTCATTGCGTTATGTAACTTGAGCTTTGGTTAAAAGCGAAAGTTCTTCTAAAGTTTCTTTAAAAAATTTATTCTCAAAAGTTTCTTTACGATGTTAATGGAACACTTTTTATGCGACGACGTAGGAGGGAAGCGTAATGTGTGTGGAGTGGATAAATGTGTTAATAATTCTATAAGAAAATATTGCGCAAATTTATATTATTAGTATATTCACATTATGAATTTTATTGACTTATTTTCTGGTGCTGGTGGACTTTCAGAAGGCTTTATTAAAGCTGGTTTTAACCCTATTGCTCATGTAGAGTTAGACTCTCATGCATGTAATACGTTAGAAACAAGATTAGTTTATCACAAACTAAAACATGAAAATAATCTAGACCATTACAATGATTATTTAAATGAGAAAATATCTCGTGAAAATTTCATATCAAAATTTGGAGATAAATTTTTAACAGATTCTGTTTTAAATATTGGGATTGGTGGCAAAAACAATGAAGTTATCTTTGATAAGATAGATGAATTAGCTGGAAATAACGAAATTGATTTAGTTATTGGTGGACCACCTTGCCAAGCATATTCATTGGTTGGAAGAGCAAGAGATAAAAAAGGAATGAAAGATGACCCTCGAAACTTCCTTTATAAAGAATATGCAAAATTCTTAAAAAATTATAGACCAAAAGCATTTGTCTTTGAAAATGTATTAGGTCTTGTTTCAGCAGAAAATGGCTCGTATTTTAAAAACATGCAAAAATATTTTCGCTCTATTGGTTATAATTTACATTATAAAATTCAACACTCTGAAGATTTTGGAGTTCTTCAAAAAAGAAGGAGAGTAATCCTAATTGGTTGGAGAAAAGATATAGATTTTGAATATCCGTTTTTTGATAGAATTGAACATGATTTTAAAGTTAGAGATATTCTAACAGATTTAAAAAAACTCAAACCAGGAGAGCAAAAAAATATTACTAAATACAAAACAGATGCAACTGAATATCTAAATCAATTTGAATTACGAAATGGTGTAGATTTTGTATCTCAACATATTGCTCGACCACATAATAATAGAGATTTAGAAATTTACAAGATTGCTATCAAAAAATGGCAAAAGAAAGAGCGATTAAAATATCCTGATTTACCAAGTGAATTAAAAACACACAAAAACGAAAAATCTTTTGTAGATAGATTTAAAGTAGTTGACCCAAATGGTTTTTCTCATACTATGGTAGCTCACATAGCTAAAGATGGTCATCATTATATTTATCCTGACACTAAACAAGTTCGTTCCTTATCTGTAAGAGAAGCTGCTAGAATACAATCGTTTTCCGATGACTTCTTTTTTGAAGGGGGAAGAAGTGCTGCTTTCAGGCAAATAGGAAATGCCGTGCCTCCATTAATGGCAAATGCTATAGCTAATAAAATGATTAGTATAATATAATTGTAGATAAATTTGAACAGTAATTAATATTATTAGAAATACCGGTTATTTATAATCTATTTTATTAGATTTGATTAATAGCAAATACGGTAAACAGTAAGATTCTCTCCCTAATAAGATATAACATTGTTATAGTTATGATTTAAGGTGTTTTTAATATGACTTATATCATCTATTTCTTACATAGTTTTTAATATTTTTAACTCTGTTAATATCTGTTCATATTTTTAAGTTAAGATTCAGCTTCTATATGAGTAGTTATGTAATAGATATACGAAAAATCACTTATTGTCTGTAAATACTTGATAAGTAAATTACCGAAGTGATTCATAAAATAATTGAAAATAAAAAATTTGATTGGAGATATAAATACAAGTCCGTTAACAGAGAAAAGCTCTAACTTAATTTATCAATTCTATGAAAATAGAAGTGACAAACAACAAGAGAATATTCTCCTAATTGGGCTACCTCAAAAAGGTAAGTTTTCGTTTCTAATGGCTATTGATATTTTAACTAGACTTTTGAAAAATGATTTAGCTAAAACAAAAATAAGCACGCATTTAAGATCATTAAATAAGGGTGATAAGATTATATTTTTTGAAAGTAAAAGAGCAGAATTTATTTCATTTAATCAGACTAATATTACATTCAAGTCAAAATACTACGGTAATGAACCATTTAAGAAGGCTGAAACACAAAGACTATCTATTTTGTATGGCAGCGTAATTAAAAAATATACTGGAAGTGCAAATACACTTCATACAGTAAAAGATATTTTATCAAAAGCAGTAGAAAGACGCGAAAGCATTTCGGCAAGGGACAAATTATTATTGACTGTCCAATCAACTAAAAAATTAGGCGTTCCTTCTGGATTACTCAAATCAAAAGTGTTATTAGTTACTGGTAATGGTAATAAAAATAAATTTACGAAGTGGGCAGAAGAGATAGAAATCTATGAGGATAAGGTCGCTTCATTATTTAACGAAAACCTAATAATCGAAAAAGATTTAAATAAATTTAAAGATTTCTTTTCAAGTGACGCAAAAGCAAACCGAACAAAGTATAACGAATTTGCTATTGAACAGTTATATAAATTAGCCAACAACTATTCTGATATAGAAGATGAAGTGCTTGAATTAATATATGAATTTGAAAGGGGTGATTATAACGAGGATAATATTACTGAGATAAGAGATGATATAAAAACACTATACGGAGAAACAGAAGAAATCTTCGAAATATTAATACATAAAATGCCGAGATATTCTTCTCCCTTGCCTTCAGGAATCAAAATGGTTATTATTGATTCTTTAGATATTATTGAAAATTATCAAAGTGTCATTAACGGTCTGGCAAATTTAAAAATTAAAGTTGTTTGTGCTTATGACTTAAATGATTTTTCGGAAAAAAATCCCTTTCATGAGAGCCCAAGATATTTTTGGACTAGAGAAAAAATAAAGAGTATTTCACAACATGAAAATCCAAATGCATTAATAGATCGGGAATTATACGTCTCAGCTCTACGGTATTCTCAACAAAATTTTACTGCTACTCTATATAAAGACAATGGTTTTACAGAGTTTTATTGGAATATTTACAATAAAATTAAGGAATTGGATGGTGAAGAAAATATGGTACAATTGTTTTGGCAAAGCTTACATCCGTTATATTATTTGATAAAAAACTCTCCTAATATTGAAAATGATATAAAATTTAAACTACTTGATTTTTTTGAAACTGATTTAAAAAATATTTTAACGGGAAATTCTAAAGTAGAAAATTTGTTTGAAGAATTTGTAAATAGAGCAAAAGCTTTCATTAATCCAAAATTTTTAGAATATGGTAACGTGTACTCCCAACCAATTATTATTGCCTCACATGAAGTTAACGTACCACAAAATGAAAATGATAGAAAAGTAAAGTTTGAAAAAAATTTAAACCGCACTTTTAAAAGTATTATTTTTTCAGGAATACCTTATAAAGAGTACCAACTTAAAATAATCGATGGACTAATTAGGCAATGTTCAGTGCCAAATATAAAGTTTCTTTGTTTTGAAAAAGAATTTTCATACCTATTAAAGATTATTAACAATATCGAGAAAAGTACATGGCTGCATGATAATGATACTTTTAAACTAAGCCAACAATCTTCATGTCCAAACACTAAAAAAGAACTAGAAGTTTTTAAAATCAATCAGAGTTCCCAATTATCAAAATCAGAAATTATTGATAATCAAGAATATGAACAGGTTTCGCAAAGTCAAACCGCATTTTACCATGCACGATATAAAGGAAAGAGTGGAACCTACACAAAAAAGTCAGTAACGATATACTTAAAATCTAACAAATGGATCTACATACCAAAAAATGACAATATATATTTTATCGACACTGTTAATGGAATTATCGGCCAAAAAAAAGGCAGTAAATTAAATAAATCTGATATTATAGTTCTTTTTAATATCTCTAAACGAGATCTTCGAGTAGTTGAATTAAGCAATGAAAATATGGATAATGTGTTTGATGATTTGGAAATATGGTCAAATGCATTAACAGAACTTTTTAAAAGTTGTAAGTATGATTACAATAGACTAGAAGAAAAATTATTACTATATAAAAATGACGAAAGAAAAAAAGCAAATCCAAACCGTATTAACATAATGAGATGGTTGGATGATAACGACCTTACATTGGCTCCTAGAGACTATAATCTTGAAATTATATTAGATGCTGCTGGTTTAATGAATGAAAAACAAAAAATTATTGTTGCTAGTAAAAAAATCAGTCTATATGAGAGGAAATTCAAGAAAAATATAAAAAAGGAAATTTCTAATAAGTCAAGTAATTTCATAGTTGCAGGAGATGAAATAATAACTAAAGAACTTTTTGTAAATGGTGTTTCTGTTGTTATTACTGCTTGTAAAGTAATGAGTATAGATAATGAGGTATTGGATATTGACAATACTCATGTAAAAAAAATAATATAATTAATGATTTTTCCACAAGAGATAGATAGAAATGAAAGCAAAGGTGAAATTATTGTTTTCAATAAGTTCAAAAATGAGCCAAATAATTTTATCATTTTGCATTCAGTTTTTTTACATAATCACATTAAAAACCTTAGTGGAGAAATAGATTTTTTAGTACTTGTGCCCAATAAAGGAATATTCTGTTTAGAGGTTAAACATGGTAGGGTCCGCAGGGAAAATGGAAGTTGGGTATATAAGAACACTATCTCGAATAAAAGTCCTTTTAGGCAAGCTACAGATGGGATGCATAGTCTGCGTAATTGGTTATTAGAACAATCTTCGGGTGAAAGTAAAAAAAGATTAGAAAAAATATTATTTGGGACAGGAGTAATTTTTTCAGGAATAACAACTGCCATTGCCTTAGGAACAGAGGGAGAACAATGGCAAGTATTATATAGAGATGCTTTAATAAACAATCACATATCTAACTACATAAATGAACTAGCTAATAAGTGGCATTATAAGCATGAAAATCAATATTGGTATGATAATAATTTGTCAAGGCCAACAAGAGATGATTGCGAGCAAATTTTAAAAATGCTAAGGAATGATTTTAATAGAGATTACACTACTTTAAATAATATTCTTGACACAGAAACTACTATAGAATCATTTACAGAAGAACAATTAAAAATACTTGATCTCACAAGATATAATGATCGCTGTTTGATTGAGGGATTTGCTGGAACAGGTAAAACTATTTTAGCTTTAGAACTTTTTAAAACGAACATAGAAAAAGGCTTAAAAGTTGGTTTTTTCTGTTATAATAAAGGACTTGCACAAAGTCTAGAAGCAAAAATCAAGAAGTTTTATTCATCAATTGATCTCAACGGCTCGTTTGTTGGTTCATTCCATTCCTATTAGATGCAAAAGAGTCATTTAAGTATGCCAAATCAAAATAAAGAAGAATTTTTTAATTATAAGCTACCAGTAGAATTTCTTTTAACTGCAGAAGAAGAATCTTTAGAAAAATTTGACATAATCATTATGGATGAGGCTCAAGATTTAATTACAGATAATAATTTAATGATTTTTGCTCAAATTTTAGAAAATGGTTTGAAAGAAGGGAAATGGGTTTTGTTTGGTGATTTTTATTACCAAAATCTGTATAACAATACAATTGACTACTTAGCGCTACTTAAAAATTATTCCCAATTTACAAGATTAAGTCCATTAACAATTAACTGCAGGAATACTACACGTATAAGCAAACAAAATAATTTACTTACTGGAGTTAAATACAACTATAAAGATTCTTTCCAAATTGATGGAACAAAACCAGATTTAAAATTCTGTAATTCAAGTGAAGAAGGAGCAATCGTTACTGACATAATTAAAGGCTATTTATTGGATAAAGTACCTCTTTCTCAAATTATCTTGCTTTCACCTCTACAATTAGAAAAATCCTCGATTTATTGTAGTAAGTATTTAAGTGATTTAATAAAAAATAAAAACCTTGAATATTCAACAATTCATTCGTACAAGGGACTAGAGAAAAACATAGTCGTAGTATTTGGAATAAATGAATTATCTGATGAAAAATCATTAAGCCTCTTGTATACAGGGATTTCAAGGGCAAAAGCCCGATTACACTTGTTGATTAATGATAGTCTTCAAGAAAAATATAGAGCATTAATAACAAAAAATTTAGTATGAGTACAATAAGAGATTATTTATACAATACTCTACAACGAGAAGTTGTAGGACCTAATAATAAAGAACCTTATATAGACAAAAATACCGGAGAGGAAGTTTTGTTAGAATATGTCCACGGTACTCCTCTTAAAAGATATGGTGCAGCAATATTATATCCGCAACCTAATAGAAATACTAGTGAAGGAGGTTCAAATAATGATTTTGAGGATTCTGAAGGCGAGAGTATACAAACGGTAAATAAGAAAGAAAATCCAGATGAAAACACCAGAGTTGAAAATGATTTTAAGTCGGGAAGTGGAGGAGCGGTCGATGCTGAACCTTTAGAGGATGACCCAATTTCATTTGCAAATGCTTTAAAACCTTCAACAATAGGGTTTACATTTAGAATTAATTCAAAATTCTCATCATTTCAATTCATCTTTAAAGGGGGGATTTATTCAAAAGCTGATGACAATTTCCCTCAATTTCAAATCAATAAAGAAACTAAGAAATTAGAAAAACGAGAAACGGGTCAAAGTCCTTATTGGAAAAGAAAGAAAATTAATTTTGAAACTGAAATAACAAAAAATGACATAAAACCGAAAGGGAATTGTTTTTCTAAAATTATAAAAATCGAAGATGACGAAAACTGGCTAAAACTGAACATTACAAATCGAACTACACGAACAGATATTGATGAGGGATTTTTTACTTTGACGGTTTCGGTTATTAATACTAAAAGTCAAAGTGGTCAATACCCCATTAATAATGATTGTATTTTCCAGTCTTGTGCAGAAATAAAGTCAGAGTATCTAGTTCCTTTCGATGAGAAAAAAACCAAAGATGCGGAAGTTGAAATGCTCAATCTTTTATATCGAGAGAAAAGAGGATTTGCAATTGGGCACGGAATTGGCGTTGAGTGGGAAGAGAACCTAAATCCAAATTGGATAAAAACGAATGCATTACCAAATTATGAAATACCGAAGGTTGAACCTGCTGGAGATGTAACTTTATCAATGTATGATTTATCAGATAAAGGAAATTGGGATAATGCAACCAAAACTTTAGACGAACTTGTAAACAAATATGAGCAATGGATTAATGATGAAGAGGCTAAAATAAAATCTCTAGAAAAGCGCTATCAAAAAGCAGCTGAAACAAACTTAAGTGAGTGCCATAAATCATTGTCGAGAATTGTGAAAGGTATTTCGCTTTTAAAAAATGACAAAGATGGAAAAATAGTTGCTTGCTTTCGGTTTATGAATAGAGCTATGTTATGGCAGCAGCAACGTTCTAAAATAAAACAAAGAAAATGGATTAAGCAAGGCAACAGAGTAAATAAAATTGAAGATGCAAAAGTTAATGACTTAGTTTCTCTTTTTGAATTTCAAAAAGGAGAATTTAAAGGAAAATGGCGTCCGTTTCAACTTGCTTTCATTTTAATGAATTTGGAGAGCATTGTAAATCCAGAATCTCAAGAAAGAGAAATTGTTGAATTAATATGGTTTCCTACAGGTGGTGGTAAAACGGAAGCATATCTTGGTGTAGCAGCATTTGCTATTTTCTGGAAACGCATGAGGATAAAAAATAATCCTGAACAGTCAGGAACAACAATGTTGATGCGTTATACTTTAAGATTATTAACCACTCAACAATTTGAACGAGCTAGTTCAATGATTGTTGCCTGTGATATAATAGTTAGTGATTATGAGAATTACAAATACTTCGGAGATTCCCAACCAGTTTCAATAGGACTTTGGGTAGGGAGCGCAAATACTCCTAATAAAATTGATAATGCGAGGTCACAGTTTCAATCTTTAATAAAGGATAATGATGCAAAATATAATTTTATAATCTTAAAATGCCCTTGTTGTGGTGCTCAAATCGGAAAACTTGATGAGAAACAAAGAACAAGAAATATTAAAATCAAAAGTGTCTTTAAGCAAGATGGGAAGAATGGTTCTGTCTATTTTAAATGTGAAAACGAAAACTGCGAGACATCTGGTTTATTGCCTATTTATGTAGTTGATGAAGATATTTATGAAAAAACACCAGACTTAGTTCTTGCGACAGTTGATAAATTAGCAATGCTCCCTTTTAAAAAGGAAGCAGGACGTCTTTTTGGTTTTCGAGAAAACGATGCAAAAGAAAGTTATCGTATACAACCACCTGAGTTAATAATTCAGGATGAGTTACATCTTATTTCAGGCCCTTTAGGCTCAATGGTTGGATTATATGAAACAATGGTCCAGACTTTATGCAACGACTATAAAACTGAAGGAAGAAAACTTTTTCCTAAGGATATCGATAATTTTATTCCACCTAAAATTATTGCATCAACAGCAACAATTAGTAGAGCTAGAGAACAAGTAAAATCTTTGTATGCTAAAGATAATCTACACATTTTTCCATCACAAGGTCTTGAATTTGGGAATTCTTGGTTTTCAAAAGAAGTTAAACCTAGCGATAAAGATTTTGGAAGAAAATACATAGGTATTTGTCCATCAGGCTATCCTTCTGCACAAACAGCAATAGTCAGGTCTTATGCTGCTATACTTCAAGGTGTAATGAATTTAACAGAAAATAATGGTTTTGATAAATTAGATTATTATTGGACTTTAGTTGGATATTTTAATAGTATCCGTGAATTAGGTGGGGCTGTTACCTTAGCGCAAGCAGATATTATTGAAAGGCTAAATTCAATAAATAAAAGAGACTTAAACAAAAAACGAAGGACATTTCTTAATCCTATAGAATTAACTAGTAGAGTTGACAGTAGTGAAATTCCACAATTTCTAAAAAAACTAGAGGTTGAAAAAGATGAAGATTCTTATGCTAAAGATTTATGTCTAGCTACAAATATGATAGCTACTGGAGTTGACATAAGTCGATTTGGACTTATGTTCGTTCACGGTCAACCAAAAACTACTGCAGAATATATTCAAGCAAGTAGTAGGGTAGGAAGGGATTCTAAAGGTCCAGGGATTGTTTTTACACTATTTAATCCAAACAAACCTCGTGACAAGTCTCAGTATGAGCAGTTTCAAACTTATCATTCCAGAATTTATTCAAGTGTAGAACCCACTTCGGTTACACCATTTTCAATTGTTGCACGTGATAGAGCCTTACATGCAGTTGCAGTTGGATTAATTAGGAACTTTAGTAACGATTCACTAAGAAATAATCCAATAACAGAAAATACTGATTTTGAAAGCATAACTAAATTTGTGAGAGAAATAATACTAGACAGAGTTACTAAGATCAATCCAAAAGATTCATTTAATGTAGCAGAGGAGTACGATACTTTTATTAAAAAATGGGCTGTAGAAATGGGCTATTCTCAATATGGTGATGCTGGTAATCAGATAATAAATAAAGGAGAGACAACCCCAATGTTATATAGTAATACTGGTGAAGTTAGGGATAGTTCAAAAAAGAGAGATTCTAATGCAACGCCTACCAGTATGCGTGGTGTAGATACAGAAACAAATATAAAATTATTTAGTTAAGAGGTTATGAGTAAAAGTGATTTAAAATTAAGGTCGGGTCAATTAATAGTACCTTTTGGTATTGGACAGATTGTGCCTAATAAAGAAGGACTATCAATGATGATTGGTGGTCTCAACTTATGGGATAAAATGTTAGAGCAACGAAAAGTAGAAGGAGTTAAATTAAATCCCGATGATTTTGAAATTTATGATGATAGACTTCAAAAGTTATTAAAAGTTAAAAAATTTATCAAACCTTTTCCATACTATGAACGCTCAACCGAAAATAAAAAATTAAAACTACCAGCTGTTGTTTTTCCTCTTTGGCATTATTGTAATTACTGCAAAATCATGAGAGAAATGACCTTAACAGGCGTTGATCCATATTGTATTGAGGGAAAATGCATGGGTAAAATGATTCCAGTTCGTTTTATCGCAGCCTGTGATGCAGGACACATACAAGATATCCCATTTAAAGAATGGGCGCATAAAGATGGTATTATGTGTGATGCGCCAAAATTAAAATATTCGGCTTCTGCTGGATCTGGAAGCCTCTCTGATATATTCATTAAATGTCTTAATTGTGAAGAGAAGGCCAGTTTGAGTGGATTACTTAATGTAAGTAGAAGTGAGGATAATGGATTAGTTTATTCGAGTGCGCTAGATAGTGTGTTGGAAATAAAATGTAGTGGACATAAACCTTGGATTGGACAAGAAGGAATAAACAATCCAGACCCTTGCGAAAATCATTTGCAAGCAATAATTTCTGGAGGATCAAACGTTCATTATGCAGATATTTCATCCGCTTTGGTGTTGCCAGCATTTAATGAGAAAGAAAGACTAAATGAATTACTAAAACCACAAAATATTGAAAGTATTGAGAGTTTGATGTTTTCTCAAACTGATGACATAGTAAAATCTATTTTAAATAATTTAGAATGTGTTTCTTCTAATTTAATTAATGCTGAAGATTTATTCCAACGAATTAATAGTTTTTTGAATGAAGGAGATGACAATACCTACAACGATACACAAATTCGATATGAAGAATTCAATTTTTTTAAAAAAGACAATAATTCCCAAGAATTAAAATCAACGGTTCAATTGATTAAAGGAACAGATGATGATATTTTTGATTGTTTAATTAAAAATATAGGACTAATTGAAAAGCTAAAAGAAATTCGAGTTTTTTCTGGCTTTACAAGATTGAACTCTCGAAATATGAGTAATAGGGAAGAACGTAAAGAATTTTTAACAAATAAGAGACCTGATTGGTTACCTGCATATGAGCATTATGGAGAAGGAATATTTATCGAATTTGATTTAGATAGGTTAAATGAAATCAATTCAAAAATTGATAAACATCCAAGAATAAAAAATTATAATGAAGCTCAACTAAGAAGAGACCCACAGAATTACATAGAAAGAGACATTGATAACTGTTTTATTTCTATACATACTTTATCTCACATTTTAATCAGAAGGTTATGTTTTAGTTGTGGATATGGTAGTTCTTCGTTAAGAGAACGTATATATTATAGTACTGATCAAAATACAAGAATGGCAGGATTATTAATTTATACAGCTTCAGGCGACAGTGAAGGATCACTTGGTGGTTTAGTAAATCAAGGAGAGATTTCAAATTTCAAAAAATTATTTGAAGAAGCTCTTATTGAGGCGCAATGGTGTTCATCAGATCCTGTATGTAGTGATATTGGAGAAGAAATTGGCCAAGGACCTAATAATGTGAATGGAGCTGCTTGTCATAATTGTTGTATAGTTCCTGAAACTAGTTGTGAAGAATTTAACACACTATTAGATAGAAATATTTTATTAAAAGTTTTCCAAAATTTAATTGATTAATTCTTCTTGACCTCATAAAATTTTGTTTAAAACAATAGGAGAAATGAGCGTACATATTTTAGGGGTTTAGTAATATAGTTTTTTAAGAATTGGAATTTTACAAAGGATTTCAAAGCAATGTTAATAGTTACAATGTTTCCTAAAATATAGCGAATAAGCCGTTAATTGTTTCCAAAATTATATGCAGCCTTGAATTTTTGTTTCTTTTATTTCAAGACAAAAGAAAATGAAACATTAAAAAAAGATAAATTGAAGTTCTAATATAACAAGTGCATAGAATTTTATTTTTCTTAAAATTTATGATCTTGTGGCAATCAACGAGAATCGTCTAAATTTTTTTATTACGTACATTTTATCGAGTACGCGATTTTTAATAGAAGCAAAAAAGTTAGCTTTTATTTTGGCGTTGGCAAGCGATGGATAATTGTGTGTAAAATAAATTGCCAAAGCAATTTGATTTAATAAAACAATCGAGCGCTTGGTAGCGGCTATTTTACATAACGGCTAATTATAGCTATCAAATGGATATACCACCAATAAAGACAAATGAGTACATTTGTACTATAATTTATATTACGTAAAATAGAATCATGTTATTTTTATCTTGTGAAGCCTTGTACTCACTATGATTTTAACCTGTTTTTAAAAAGCTTATTACTTAATTAAATGAAAAAAATCACACTAATTCTAAGTTTGTTCGCCTTTTCTGTAGGCTTTTTTCAAAGCTTACCTTTCAATTTTGAAGGTGACATCATAACATCAGACTTTGTCGATTTTGATGGAGGAACCGCAATTGTAACAAACAGTCCAGATGTTTCAGGAATAAACACAAGCGCAAACTTAGCTCGTATTGTTAGAGATGGAGGAGCTATTTTTGGGGGAAGTAAAATTTTATTGGAGGATAACCTGGATTTTTCAGTACTCACGAAAATTACGATGAATGTGTATACTACTGCACCAATTGGAACTACGGTAAAATTCAAATTAGAAGGTGAAGGAGGAGCAACCAGCGTAACTATTGATTTGAATGGCATAAGTGCAGATGTTTATTTGGTATAAGTAAAAGAAACAAAAGCACAGGTTGTAAAAAATTAATATAACATTAAAATAAAAGTAGAGGTAAAGACTTGATTTAAAGTTAAGCCTTAACTTAAAATATTAAAAAAATAAATAGAAACAAGATGAATAAGAAAATAATATTACTTATGTTATTAGCATCAACTGTATCTTTTACTTTTGCTCAAATACCTGCTCCAAAAAATGATGGAAATACACCCAATGGAATTTGTGATACAGGAGAAGATTCAAGTAGTCTTGATTGTAACGGTGTTTGCGATGAATTTGATAGTCCAGGTAGTCCTGATTGCAATGGAATTTGCGATGTAGGGGAAAATTCTAGTAGCTCGGATTGTAATGGTATTTGCGATGTAGGAGAAAGTTCTAGTAGTTCAGATTGTAATGGTGTTTGTGATGCAGGAGAAAGTTCTAGTAGTTCAGATTGTAATGGTATTTGTAGTCCTGGAGAAACTGGATCTGATTGTGATGGAATTTGTGATCAATTTGATAATCCGGGTAGTCCTGATTGTAATGGAATTTGCGATGTAGGGGAAAGTTCTAGTAGCGCAGATTGTAATGGCAATTGTGAGCCTGGTGAAGTTTCAAATAGTCCAGATTGTTTTGGAGATTGCAATCCTTCCACTTTATTCTTATCTACAAACGCAGCTTGTGAGCTGTCAAGATCTGGCTCTACATTTTCAGCTACAAATAGGCCAGGTAGTTTCTGTAACACATCTTCAGCACAAGCAGACTATTTTGAGTTTACTGCTACTGAAAGTACAAGTTATACTGTTGAAATAAGTAATTCAGCAGAGGTGCTTAGCCTATCAGTATTTGATGATTGTGGACTAGCTAATTCTCTAGCTTGTGGTGTTAGTTCTGTAGATGTAGCTCTTGTTCAAGGTTCAACCTACGTTATAGCTGCTTACATTGATGGGGTTTATGTGCCAACTACATTTGAAATCTGTATTTACATACCTGCTGATTACAGCTCTGGCAACGTGGGCATACTTACAAAGACCCCCCAAACTAGGTTAGATGTAAATGGAGGTATAAAGCCAGGATTTACAAACAATGCTGTACCAGGTAATATAAGGTGGAATCAAGACCTAGAAGTATATAATGGTACAGAATGGAAATCTATTACAAGTTGGGATCATATCGCAACACAAAATATTGATATGCAAGGAAATAGTATAACAAACCTATCTACTCCTGTACTTCCTTCTGATGCAGTTACCAAAGATTATGTAGATAATAGTGGTGATGCTGATAGCGACCCAAATAATGAGTTCCAGACTTTAAATCAAAATAGCAATCTAGTAACGCTATCTAATGGTGGAGGCACGGTTAATGTAGGCGATATTGATAATGCAAATGAAATACAAACGCTTAGTCAATCAGGCAATACGATTACTTTATCCCAAAGTGGAGGTTCATTTAGTATTTCAGATGGGGATAATGACGATAGCAACGAATTCCAGACTTTAACACATACTGGAAATCAAGTAATGCTCTCAAACGGTGGAGGTATAGTTAATGTAGGCGATATTGATAATGCAAATGAAATACAAACGCTTAGTCAATCAGGCAATACGATTACTTTATCCCAAAGTGGAGGTTCATTTAGTATTTCAGATGGGGATAATGACGATAGCAACGAATTCCAGACTTTAACACAAACTGGAAATCAAGTAATGCTCTCAAACGGTGGAGGTATAGTTAATGTAGGCGATATTGATAATGCAAATGAAATACAAACGCTTAGTCAATCAGGCAATACCATTACTTTATCCCAAAGTGGAGGTTCATTTAGTATTTCAGATGGGGATGATGACGATAGCAACGAGTTTCAGACTTTAAATCAAAACAGCAATCTCGTAACGCTTTCTAATGGTGGAGGTACGGTTAATGTCGGCGATATTGATAACACAAATGAAATACAAACGCTTAGTCAAAATGGAAATCAAGTAACACTCTCAGGTGCGGGGGGTACAATTAATATTAATGATGCAGATGCAGATAGTGATAATGAAACAATATCGTCTGCTAATTTACTTGGAACTACGCTGAGAATAATTGAGGCGGGAAGTACTTTTGATGTTGGATTATCTAATATAGCCACTCAATGGAGTAATAATGGATCTGAAATTTATTACAATGCTTCTGTAGGTATTGGTACGTCAGACCCAACAGAACGCTTGGATGTATGAGGAACTACTCAAATAAGAATGAACTCTAGTGGCAATTCGCCACAACTTCAATTGGTAGAAACTGGTGCATCAGATGGAGCTAGAATAGATTTCCAAAGCTCTATAGAGACTAATAATACATGGACTCTATTTGGGCGAGCAGATAATACTTTGGCAAATAATTCGTTCAATTTGTTTCATACTGGTTCTGGAAATATTTTACAGGTAAGAGGCAACGGGGATGTAGGTATTAATGGAAGCCCAGATTCAGAACTACATATTTTTCATGGCAATAGTGGTACTTCTGATGGTTTAATACTAGAAAATACTGGGAGTGCATCGCCATTCCCTTGGTGGAGATTGTACGTTTCATCTTCGAGCTCTGATTTGCGCCTATTTAGCAGAATTCAAGGAAATACCGTTGTTGGAGCTTTTGACGATATAACAGGTGTTTATTCAAATATTTCAGATGTTAGATTAAAGAAGAATGTTCGGGAATTAAGTTTTGACTGGCAAAGCTTTATGAGTTTAAATCCTTATAGCTATGCGCTATTAAACCAAGATTCAACCGAGCGTTCTATCGGTTTAATGGCTCAAGATGTGCTAAAAGTATATCCAGAGTTAGTTACCTATATTAAAGAAAATGATCAATACTTAATGAATTATAGTGGTCTTAGTGTAGTAGCTATAAAAGCCGCACAAGAGCAACAAAAGCGAATAGTGGAACTAGAGGCAGAAAATGAATCTATAAAACAAGAATTAGCAGAAATTAGGCAAATTCTAAAACAGCTAAACGCAAAGTAGTTTCTGTTAACGGATTATTATCAAAGCTTTAAAGGTCTTCAATTTATTTAAAAGACCTTTTTTTTACTGAAAAAAAGGAAGAAAAAAACGCCTACACTTTACATATATTTTTTAATTGAAGTAATACGCGATTTGCGCCCAAAATACTGCAGATAGCCCCTCGCTTAAGGACAAAAGATAGCTGCCCTATTCGAAAAAGTATATACCATTAGGTGCTATTCCAATTGTAAATTCATCTATTTTCTCTCCTTACTCTGCATTATTTAAAAACTAAGTAGATATTGATAGTTATTTGGCATAATAATTTAAAATAAAAAAAGAAAATTTCAAATTTTAGTGTTATTATTGCAGCTTGTTTTTGCTGAATATCTTAAGTGTTTGAATTCCAGTAAAAATGAATAAAAAAACTTAATTTTTATACTTAATTAATTTAGTAAAATGAAAAAAATCACACTAATTCTAAGCTTGTTTGCCTTTTCTGTAGGCTTTTCACAAAGCTTACCTTTCAATTTTGAAGGTGACATCACAACATCAGATTTTGTCGATTTTGATGGAGGAACCGCAATGGTAATGACCAACCCAGATGCTTCAGGAATAAACACCAGCGCAAACGTAGCTCGTATTGTTAGAGATGGAGGTGCTATTTTTGGAGGAAGTAAAATAATATTGGAAGACAATCTAGATTTTTCAGTATTGACAAAGATTACCATGAAGGTATATACAACTGCTCCAGTTGGTACTACCGTAAAATTTAAACTAGAAGGACCAGGAGGAGCGGCTGATGCTGATGCTTTTACCACGGTTTCTGGAGAATGGGAAACTTTAGAATGGGTTTTTCTAGGAATATCTAATGAGTTAAATGAAGCTGTATTCATGTTCGATTTTGGAAACGTAGGAGATGGTTCTACTGATTCCACTTTCTATTTTGATGATGTTGAACAAGTTGCAGGGCCAACCCCACCTGTTCCAGCTACTTTACCAATTGACTTTGAATCAGGAGTGATTAGCACAGATTTCTTAAGTTATGGAGGAGCAACATTAAATGTTGTTCCAAATCCAGAAATGAGTGGCATCAACATGAGTAATACTGTTGCTCAAGTGATTAAAGATGGAGGTGAATTTTGGGCTGGAAGTAGATTGTTTTTAGCGGATAACTTAGATCTTTCAACTTTTTGGCAAATTTCTATGAAGGTATACACGACTGCTCCCGTTGGAACTAGAATTAAATTGGAGCTTGAAGGTACTGGTGGTAGATACAACCTAGATTACCTAACCACAACTTCTGGTGAATGGGAAACAGCTACTTGGAATTTTAATGGACAAACAAATGATTTCGATAAAATCAATTTTATATTTGACTTTGGTAACGTAGGTGATGGTTCGGCTACATCTACCTTCTTATTTGATGATGTAGAACAAATCACAGGTCCAACTATTCCTGAACCAGAAGCAACAACTTTCCCTGTTGATTTTGAAGGCAGTGTAGTTACCACAGATTTTATCAATGAAGATGGAGGAATAACAAATGTGATACCCAATCCTTATGTAAATGCTAATAATCCAAGTGCTACTGTGGGTCAATTCATTAGAAGTGGAGGAGCGCCATGGGCTAAAAGCAAAATTGTTTTAAATGAATTTTTCCAAAACATGTCTATTGACGGTTCTTTCTCTATGAAGGTGTATACAGAAGCTCCAGTTGGTACTTTATTAAAGCTTAAAATAGAAAGTACGGATGCAGGATTCGCAGATGAAAGAGATATGCTAACTACCGTATCTGGTGAATGGGCAACTTATACTTGGGATTTTATCAACCAAGATGGACCTATTTATAATGTAATAACATTAATGTTTGGCTATGCTACACCTAATAATGCTTCCGAAAACGCAACTTTCCTTTTTGATGATATTAATCAAGAAGAAACACTTAGCGATGGTTTCAACCTAATCAATAGAGTTCAAGATGGTTTGAGTAGTTACCCAAATCCAGCAAGAGACAACATAACCATACAATCTGAAAATGATGTTATGAAGTCCGTTATTCTTTTTGATATAGTTGGAAATCAAGTTGCCGTTTTTCTACCAAACAGTCGAGAAATGAACATCAACCTATCAAATTTCGCTAGCGGTTTATACATTGCAAAAATTTCAACACTTTCTGGATCAGGTAGTTTAAAATTGATAATTGAGTAGTATAACAATATAAAATTTTAGTTTTATTTTGATGAAAGGGATTTGAAATTTAGTTTCATATCCCTTTCTTTTTTTGTTTAATTTAGCCTTATGAAAATCATTTATTTTGAAATTGATTTATACTTCATTTTAAATTTCTCCTAACAAAATCTACACATGATTAAGCCAAATTATCCTAAACTATATAGAATAATGCATTGGTCAATGGCCATCTCTTTTTCGCTGCTGCTGCTTACCATTTTCTTAAGATTAACATGGATGAATAAATACCACGTGGCTGAAATAATAGAAGATTATTTACAAACTACCAATCAAACTTTATCTGAAGAACAGCTTATCGTTCTAGCCAAAAAAATAAGACAACCTATGTGGGATTGGCATATTTATTTAGGCTATGTGCTAACTGGATTGTTCTGTTTGCGCTTTATGCTTCCGTTTTTTGGACAGATGAAATTTCAAAATCCATTAGAAAAGAACCTTTCAATAAAAGAGAAACTTCAGAAATGGACCTATATTATTTTTTATTTTGCGTTGTTGTCTCCTTGATGACAGGTCTTGTCATAGAATTTGGACCTAAAGCATTTAAAAAACCAATGGAAGAAATTCACGAACTTGGTATTTATTATTTAGTTGCCTTTATCGTAGTTCATTTAACTGGGGTGATTTGGACAGAATTTACAAATGATAAAGGTATAATTTCAAGAATAATAAGCGGTTCTAAAAGTTAATATAGGGCTTTATATCTTATAAATAGGGGCTACTGAAAACTCAAGTAACATTAATCTTTACAAACTTCAAAAATCTTTTATTTAGCTTTTTATTTGATTTTTCCTGTTAGGACAATAACCAGGTAAAAAAATAACTAACCATGTTTAAATTTGCCTTTAAGCATGTCCGACAGGTAGATACGTCATGTTTTATAATTACCAGTTCTTGACTATGCAATTATTTAACTTATACATCATAATCAAAGACTTTTTTTGTTTTTCAGCAAACCCTAATTACAAATGGGGTACAAGAAAAAAACCACCTTCAAATTGAAGATGGTTTTGTGTTATTTTGAATATTAGTAAGTGGAAATTACATACCGAGTTCAATTCGTTCTTCTTCAGTAAAAAGACGCGAATCTACTTTAAAACGAAAGCCCTCTGGAATTTCTAAAGAAAAACTAGAACCTCTACCTTGAACTATATCCACGGTAAGGTGAGTGTGTTTCCAATATTCAAATTGTTTGTGATTCATATAAAAGTTTACATCTGCAATTTCTCCTAAGTGTATATCAGATTCATCTATGTAAAAATCTTCCTTTGGAAGCAACATAGGAGCTGAGCCATCGCAACAACCACCACTTTGATGAAAAATAAGTTCACCATGTCTCAATTTAATTTTAGCAACCAATTCAGCTGCTTTATCTGTAATTTCTACCCTCTTTACATTCATCATTTCGCTTTTCTAAAAGAAACCTAATTTGTTCTTATTGTAACTGATTAACATGTTCTTGGTCTGTTGATAGTGATTCAACATCATTAAGTGATTTTCTCTACCAAATCCAGACATTTTATATCCACCAAATGGAGCATGAGCTGGATAATCATGATAACAATTTACCCAAACACGACCTGCTTTTATAGCTCGTGGTATTTGGTATAATTGATGCGCATCTCTTGTCCAAACTCCAGCTCCGAGACCATATAAAGTATCGTTGGCAATTTCTATAGCTTCGGCTTCGTCCTTAAAAGTACACAAAGCTACAACAGGACCAAATATTTCTTCCTGAAAAACACGCATTTTATTGTGTCCCTTCAAAATAGTAGGTTGTACATAAAAACCATCTTTATATTCACCATCAGCGTGATATGCTTCACCACCTGTAAGTACTTCTGCTCCTTCTTCTTTACCGATTTTAATGTAGCTCAAAATCTTATCAAATTGATCATGAGATGCTTGAGCTCCAAGTTGGGTGTTCATGTCGTAAGGATTCCCTTGAACAATAGCTTCAGTTCTAGCGATGATTCGTTCAACAAATTTTTCATAGATGTCTTCTTGAATTAAAATCCGAGATGGAGACGTACATACTTCCCCTTGGTTGAAGGCAAACATGACCGCACCTTCTATACATTTGTCTAAAAATTCGTCATCATGATCCATCACTGAATTAAAAAATACATTAGGAGATTTACCGCCCAATTCCATAGTTACTGGATTTAAATTTTTAGATGCGTATTGCATAATCAATTGCCCTGTTGTAGTTTCTCCAGTAAATGCAACCTTGTCAACTCGTGGGCTTGAAGCCAAAGGTTTTCCTGCTTCTGGACCAAAACCATGAATAATATTAAGAACACCAGCAGGTAAAATCCCTGAAGTTTTTTCAGCAAATAAAGTAGCTGTACATGGAGTTTGCTCTGCGGGTTTTAATACAACACAATTTCCAGCGGCTAGGGCAGGAGCTACTTTCCAAGCAAACATAAGCAATGGAAAATTCCATGGTATAATTTGAGCTACAACGCCCAAAGGTTCTTTTATAATTAAGGAAACAGTATGTTCGTTCAATTCGGATGCAGATCCTTCCTCTGCTCTTATAACACTAGCAAAATAACGAAAATGATCTACTGCAAGAGGAATATCGGCATTCACCGTTTCTCTAATAGGCTTGCCATTATCATAAGTTTCCATGGCAGCAAACTCATCTAAATTTGCTTCAATTATATCTGCAATTTTATTGAGCATATTAGAGCGTTCGGTAACCGAAGTTTTACTCCATGTTTTTTCAGCTTCTCTAGCTGCATCAATAGCCTTATCTACATCTGCTTTTTGAGATCTAGGATACTTTGCAATTAGTTGATTATTGGTTGGTGATGTATTTTCAAAATACTCGCCTCCGATGGGGTCTACAAATTTACCTCCGATAAAATTTCCATACTTTTCTTGAAAATTTGGTTTAGAATAACTCATAATTTTATGTTTTATATTTATAATTCGTTAAAATTACAGGAATATAGTATTATAAAATTTAAGTATTCTATTTTTATGTGCTATTATTCTATTAATCTTTAATTTTTACTCATTTGAAGGATATTCTAAAACCACACCGAAAACTCAGAAAAATTGAAACTTTTGTTGAAAACAGAAGTGTATATAGTGCAGATTTTGCAGAACTCAATATTTACGAAACTTTTCAAAAAGCGGAACAGGTATATTTGAAATTCGACTTTCCTATCATTGCCAGTATGATTTCTGGAAAAAAAATCATGCACTTAGAAGAAAAAGAAAGTTTTGATTTTTTACCTGGCGAAACTTTAGTCTTATCTGCCAATAAAAAAATGATTATCGATTTCCCCGAAGCTGAATTGCACAAACCTACACAATGTCTTGCTCTTGGAATAGATGCTACAAAAATACAAGAAACCATAGATCATTATTCCCATTTTACTCACATCAAAGGAGATGAGCTTCTACCAAAAGATTTACAAGTTTCCCCATTTCATATCAATAATGACGATAACGTACAGTATTTAATCAATCGGTTGATGACCACTTTTATCAGTGGAAACAAGGCAAAAGATGCATTATTAGATTTAATGATACAAGAATTAATTGTAAGGTTACTTCAAACAAACGCTAAGATGGCATTGCTAAATGAAACTTCCTTTTTATTTGATAATAACCGAATGGCTTTTATTGTGAAATACATCCGAAATCACTTTACAGAAAACATTAGCGTAGATGCAATGGCTAAAAAAGCATGTATGAGTACTTCTCATTTTTATAAGATGTTTAAAAACACGTTTGGAGAGACACCCATTGATTATTTAAATACTCAACGACTAAATAAAGCAAAACAATTGATACGAACGACCTCTAGAAAATTAGCTGATATTGCACATGTTAGCGGTTTCAATAGCTCTTCTTATTTTACAAGGGTCTTTAAGTTGAATGAGGGAATGACGCCGAATCAATATCGGAATAGTGTGATTAAGGTTTAATTGCCCATTTTTTCAACTCCTTTTCATCATCATATCATTTTAGGAATTACGCTCCTAAGCTGCATACTTCGCAGAGCGGGCAAAAAAAACTCCGAGATTGTCATTCTAATCCCACTCCTTGCTATGATAAAACAGCTCTTCAATGTTGATAGAAAAGCAGTGCGAAACACTCAGGATGGTTTGTTTAGTAGCCAAAAAAATAAAATCCTTTACTTAAATCAATGAATTTTCAGATGAGTTCGTATCTATAAGTTTTAATCCGTTTATCAAAAATTCAATACACACAATATAATGGGTATAATTATGTTAATTTTAAACCTAAGCTGTGCTTCGAAAAAGATAAACATTGTAATATCAACGATATATATTATTTGTAAAATGGGTTTCAAATGACTAATATTACTGTATATTTTGAAATTACTTGTTTTATTAGTGGGTTCAAATTTTGAAATACAATTATATAGTTGTTTTCACCTAATTTTGTGCATAAATTCTGATAATTGCAGCTTAAAAAAAATAGTATGATAAGAGTAAGAAATGTAATCTTGACATTAGGTCTAATTGTTTTTACCATGATGACATTTAAGACCTATGCTCAGCTAAATGCTTCCCTCATAGGAGATGCTATTGACCAAGGAGGCAATTGCTTTATCATTACACAAGATGTATTAAATCAGGCTGGAGGAGTTTGGTATGATAACCCAATTGATTTTGACGATGATTTCACCATTTATTACCAAAATAATTTTGGTTCTAATGCAAATGGAGCAGATGGTATGGCGCTTGTTTTTAAAGGAAATGCAGTTCCTGAGATTGGAAATGCTGGTGGAGGTGTTGGCTATGAAGGCATAATTCCTTCTTTAGTAGTTGAATTTGATACATTTACAAATGGTGTAAATGGAGATCCTTTTTTTGATCATATTGGCATACAAACAGGTGGAAATCCAAATCACAATAACCCTTTATTTAATTTGGCCGGCCCAGTGCAGGCCAATATAAGTAGTATAAATATTGCAAATGGTGTTGCATACAGTATAAAAATTGATTGGGTGGCAGCTACGCAAACCTTTGAGGTCTTTTTTGATTGTGAACTTCGCCTGAGCCTTAATTATGATATAAAAACCGATATATTTTCAGGGGATAATTCTGTTTTTTTTGGTTTTGTTGGCTCTACTGGTGGCTTAAGTAATCTGCATCAGGTTTGTTTTAATAGTATATCTTTTGTTGATAATCTTCAATTTGAAGACGAAGAAATATGTCTAAATGAATCAGTTTTTGTTGATGCAAGTACACCAAGTGGTGTAACTTATTCTTGGTCTCCAACAGTCGGAGTCTCCGACCCTAATAGTCCAACTACAGAGTTATCACCAACTGTTACCACTACTTACACGGTGAGTGTTGCTGATGAATGTGGAGATACCTTTACGGAAGAAATCACCATTACTGTTACAGAAGAAACAACTCCTATTTTTGATGAAATTGAACCCATTTGCGATGGCGATGCATTACAAGATTTACCGACTACTTCCATTAATGGAATTGCGGGTTCATGGTCTCCAGAATTGGACAATACAACGACTACAACCTATACGTTTACTCCCGCTGATACAGAAGATTGTGCTACTGAAACAAGCTTAGAAATAGTAGTTAATCCTATTGAAGCTCCTGATTTTGATGACATTGAACCCATTTGTGTTGGTGATGTTTTACAGGATTTACCAACAACATCTATTGACGGTGTCACGGGGACTTGGTCACCAGAAATAGACAATACAACAACCACAACCTATACATTTACACCTGATGATTCAGAAGTTTGTGCTACGGAAACCAGCTTAGAAATAGTGGTTAACCCAATCATTACTCCAGAGTTTAGTGAAATTGAACCCATTTGTTCAGGTGACGATTTGCAAGATTTACCTACCACATCAAACAATGGCATCACTGGTTCGTGGTCTCCAGAATTAGACAATACATCGACTACAACCTACACATTTACTCCTGATGATACAGAAGAATGCGCTTCAGAAATTACTTTAGAAATTGAAGTAAATCCTGTGATTGTTCCAGAATTTGATGAAGTAGAATCCATTTGTTCTGGAGACGACTTACAAGATTTACCAACCACATCAAACAACGGTATTACTGGTTCGTGGTCACCCGAATTAGATAATACAAACACCACAACTTACACCTTTACTCCAGATAACCTAAATAATTGTGCTGTTGAAACTACGCTAGAAATAGTCGTTAATCCTACTATAATTCCTACATTTGACCCTATCGAACCGATTTGTATAGGAGATTCGTTACAGAATTTACCCACCACTTCAAACAACGGCATTACTGGTTCGTGGTCTCCTGAATTAGATGAAACTTCCACTACAACTTACACTTTTACACCTGATAATCTTGAAGTCTGTGTTGTAAATACAACTATCGAAATAGTGGTAAACCCAATCATTACTCCCGAATTTAATGATATTGGTCCAATTTGTTCAGGAGATAGCTCCCAAGATGTATTACCCACCACATCAAATAATGGTGTTTCTGGAACATGGTCGCCAGCATTTGACAATACAACTACTTCAACCTACACATTTACTCCAGATAATCCAGAAGATTGCGCAAATCAAACTACCTTGGAAATAGTGGTAAATCAAACTACTATCCTTGAATTTGATCCCTTAGAAGCTTGCGATACAAACAACGACGGTTTTGTAAGTGATTTTGATTTACAGAGTGTCATCGATGAATATGCGGTTAATTTCCCAAACTTTGACATCAGTTTTCATCCCACCCAATCCGATGCAGAAAACCAAATGAATCCATTGTCGTCACCCTTTGCGAATGTTAATCCTAATCAACAAGTGATTTATGCTTATGCTTTTGATAATTCATCTGATTGTGAACAAATTGTGGAATTAGAACTTTTAGTTTTTCCTTCCCCACTACTTAACGACATCGACCCCATCATCGAATGCGACCTAGAAGGAACCGGTTTACAATTCTTCGATCTAACCCAAGTAGAAGAAGACCTATTTGTACCTGGCCAAGACACAGAAGACTTTGTGATCACTTACCATTTAAGTGAAGTAGGAGCCAACAACAACACTGGAATTATCGGTACGCCAACTGCATTCCAAAACAGCAGCAGTCCACAAACCGTATTCATCAGAGTAAGCGACCCAAGTTCGCCACTAGGCTGTTTCAACATCGCCCCAATCGAGTTGATAGTCGACCCACTCCCAGCAATCACACCACCAGTATTAATTGCCGAATGCGATGATGAAGAAAGTGGAAGTGCAGTAGATGAATTAGCTACATTCGATTTAACTGAAAGAACCCAAGTAATCACTAACAATGACAATGCATTGACGGTCATTTATTACGCCACGG
>Ga0307972_1000303_pt1 | contig 27531 bp, 21 predicted proteins | sample OrgLakmetagen780_FD_201848 | JGI IMG/M metagenome (GOLD analysis project Ga0307972, IMG submission 201848) | Saline water microbial communities from Organic Lake, Antarctica - #780 | ecosystem: Environmental > Aquatic > Non-marine Saline and Alkaline > Saline | place: Antarctica: Organic Lake...
GGCTTTTTCGTTTAAGTAATTTTTTAGTTGAAACCTGACTTTAAGACCCGAAAAAATGCAAGCATAAACTAAATGGTGTCGCTAGCCCTGAAATATTATTATATAAAGACATTCAGAAATAAGATAGGGGCTGCTGAAAAAGGGGAATATCTGTTAAATGCTGGGGATAAGGCTTATTTTTGTTTTATAAAGTGCAAGGAAATATAAAGAAACCCTCAATTAATCGTGCATCTTAAGTTTGATAAGTCTTTATGAAAGCAGTCTTATAAACATTAGATAAAGATCAGGATTTAACAAAAGAAGAAACTAAATTTTGAAATGTAGTCCCACTAGGGACTTAATATTGGTAAAGTATGAACTTCTCCCAATGTTTTACTGTGCCGTTAGGTACAGCATATCAAATGATTTTCTTCAGAGATTTGAACTTAAGATTTATGTTTCGGTAGTTTTTCAGCAAACCCTAAGATAAAGCGGCGTTAGCCCTGATGTTTTATTATTAGAGATGCTAATGTAAACGCAAAAAAATGGTCTTAGAAATCGGGAAAGTAGTTATTCGTATTTAGTGCGTTAGGGTGCGAATTTTCAAACTTCGTACAGGCTGTACTTTTCTTAAAATGATCAGTTTTACCTCAATCCTATTTTGCTAAAATTTTCTAGTTGTAATTTGTTTGCTAAATTGGGGGTTTTAAAAAATTCAATTTACAATGATTACAAAAATTATCGTTCTTTCTATTTACGTCGGCATTCTGTTTTTGATAGGAATACTCGCCTCTAGAAGAGTTAAAAGCATGAGTGATTATTACTTAGGAGGCAAAAAAATGGGGTTTTGGGCGGTTGCCTTTTCGGCTAGAGCTACTGGTGAATCTGGTTGGCTTTTAATCGGATTGACCGGAATGGGAGCTATTGCAGGTTATTCCGGATATTGGGTTGTGGCTGGTGAAGTGCTTGGGGTTTTTCTATCCTGGCAGTTTATGGCGAAACGCTTTAAAAGGCGGTCGGATACTTACAATTCCATTACCATACCAGATTATTTGCAAAGTCATTTTAAATCTTCTACCAACACACTTCGTGTATTATCTGCATCTGTGCTAGTAGTCTTCGTGGTCATTTATGTAGCCTCACAAATGGATGTCACAGGTATTGCTTTTGAATCTATGCTGAATATTGATTACAGAATTGGTGCCTTAGTAGGATTTAGCATTGTACTACTATACATTTTTATAGGTGGATTTGTAGCCGCAGTTTGGTCTGACATGTTCCAAGGAATATTGATGTTTTTCGGTTTGATTTTAATCCCGATTGTAGTCTGGTTTTCCATGGATCATGGCGCTGGAGTGACTGAAGGTTTGAATGCAATTGATCCTACCCTAACCCAAATCATGGGAAGAAGCGAAGACGGTTGGATGAACTTTTTTACCATTCTTGGTTTTTCTATGATTGGTTTGGGCTTCTTAGGTTCGCCACAAGTTTATGTCCGTTTCATGTCTATTGAAAGTGAAAAAGAAATAGATAAAGGGAAATGGGTGGCATTGCTTTTTACGCTTTTAACCGATGCAGCTGCAGTAACTATTGGTATTCTTGCCCGAATTTACTTTACAAAAGAAGGACAAGACCCAGAAGCCATTTTAGGAACGGGAGGAGAAGATGTGTTGAGCATGATTACCCATGAATTTCTTCCTACCATTTTAGTAGCCCTTTTTATTGCCATTGTACTTGCAGCAATTATGTCTACCATTGACTCTCTGCTTGTTTTGGCGTCTAGTGCTGTTACACGTGATTTTTATCAAAAAATATTCAGACCCGATTTAAAAGATGAAAACTTAACCAAAATATCTAGGATTGTAACGGTTGCTATGGCCATGGTGGCGCTTGGAATTGCCATCTTACTATACAACCTGTACCCAGACCGGCAAGTCTTCTGGATTATGATTTTTGGATGGTCTGGAATTGCAGCTACTTTTTGCCCTGTGATTATCTTATCTCTTTTCTGGAAAGGCTATTCAGAACAAGGAGCGATTGTTTCTATGGTAACTGGATTTGCATCTGTAATTTTATTCAAATTTGTTTTTTCAAATATGGACGGAATAGGTGCTTACTTAAAAGAGTTAGATGTCTTGGCTCCTTCTTTTTTATTGGCTATGATTACGGGTTACATCGCATCAAAAATATTTCCTCCTAAGAATGAAAAAGCATCCTAAAAGCTACATTGAGAATCATTTTTGAAATTGGACTTATTTTCTATGTTTGCAACTGAAAATTTTAGGATATCGACTCTTTGTTTGTTAGAAAAGAATTCGAAATAGTATAAAAACTGACTTTGGATTTATGAAAAGAAGTTGATGTAAAGCTCCCTTACTCTTATCAATTAAAAAATAGAAGATTATGAAAGTTTACGGAAGATGTAAAAACTGTAAAAACGAGATAGGATGTCGAACTTATGCAAATACGCGAGTGGAATTTGCAATGAAAGACGGAGAAACTAAAAATTTAAATTGCAAAAACTGTGGAGCCAATGAGGAGTTTCACGTAGATGAATTACGAGCACAACATTCAAAAATGCCCTATTTAATTGCGGGTTTAAGCATTCTGACAATCCTAATTATTACCTTGTATTTTCTGTTTTTCAGCGATAGTGAATACGTGATTATTGCTTTTGGTTTGCCTTTAGTTACATATATTATTCTTAAGAAACAAGATCAAACACGAGTTTCTAATTTCAATAAAAGAAAATTAAAAGGTCGAATTCATAATATCTAATAAAAATCATCATTATTTATTTCTTGTATGCCTTATTATATCTGATAATAGCAGATAGAAATAAGCCAAGGCTAAAACCAAACACACCTTTGAAATTTCACAGTTCAAGCAAAACAAATTATATTGCACCTCTTTTAAAAATCACTCAAAAGAAGTATTTAAAATGACGTACACCATCATAGATGTAGAAACCACGGGAAAAGGAAATCGGATGACGGAGATTTCTGTTTTTAAGTACGATGGAGAAAGTATTGTTGATGAGTTTACTTCGCTGGTTAATCCAAATAGTTTTATCCCTCCACAAATCACGGCACTCACAGGAATTGATAATGATTTAGTCGCCGATGCACCAAGTTTTGATGAGGTGGCACAAGACATTTTAAATATTACTGAGGAAGCTATTTTTGTAGCTCATAACGTGAATTTCGATTACAATGTGATTCAAGGAGAATTTAAACGTTTGGGAATAGATTTCAATAGGAAAAAATTGTGTACAGTACGTTTATCTAGACGTTTACTACCTGGATATCGTTCATATAGTTTAGGGAAATTATGCAGGGATTTAAATATCAATCTTGTAGACAGACACCGCGCTAGAGGAGATGCAGAAGCCACGGTAATACTTTTTCAAAAATTATTGCAACAACCAAATTCTGAAGAGGTTTTCAAGACTTTTTTGAACAAGAACTCTAGAGAAGCTACTCTGCCTCCCAACTTACCCAAAGCCACATTTGAAGCTTTACCCACGACCGAAGGAATTTATTATTTCAAAAACAAAAAAGGAAAAGTAATTTATGTGGGAAAAGCTAAGAACGTTAAAAAGAGAGTGCTTAGTCACTTTTATAGCAAGACTAAAAAGTCCTTAGATATGGTAAGAGAAACTGGCGACATAGATTTTGAAGCTTCTGGAAGTGAACTTATTGCCCTACTTATGGAAGATGCAGCTATTAAACATCATTTTCCTGTGTACAATAAAGCATCCAAAAGAACCATCCAGTCGTTTTCTATTTTCTCTTACAAGGACCGAAAAGGAATTGTACACTTAGCAAGCAATAAAGGCCGTTTGGCACCTAATCCCATCATTACATTTTATTCGATTAGAGATGTACGGGAATTTATGGAAAAACTGTGTGCAAAGTACAATTTGTGTCCTAAATATTGCCATTTACAGGAAGCCGTTTCAGAATGCTCACATTATAATATCAAAGATTGCAAAGGGATTTGTAAAGATGAAGAAGCTATTGAAGATTATAACAACAGAGTTTTGGAAGCCATTTATGATATTTCTGATCAAAAAGAAGATATCATATTAAAAGAAAAAGGAAGGAATCCACAAGAAGATGCTTTTGTGATGATTAAAAAAGGCACCTATGTTGGTTATGGCTTTGTAGATAAAGAAGAACCCATAAATCACATGGAAGATTTAGAGGCTTTTCTCACGCTTCAAAAAAATAATATAGATATTCAGAAAATACTTAGACCTAAACTGTTGAAGATCTAGTGTTCGTTTTGGTTGTCGGTTTTCTGTTGTTCTGCTTTGTGTTGTCGTTTTTGTGGGAGTATGCCTTCCGCTTAAGGATAAACTCATAAAATTACGTAAAGCTAAGATTTACAATTTGATGCATCTTCAGTTTTTCTGTTGTTAATTTTTATTCTTGGTTAATAGGAACTTAAAAGGGAAATGAATATGTTAGATAGCGACTTTTCATGGTCAAATTGGTATAAGAGCTGTGAAATAACATTAAGATTATCAGAGTTAAATAAAAGTAGCAATGATTAAAGCTGAAAATCATTTGTAAAAAGTGGGTATAAACTGAAAAGATAGGTAATGAAAATTTTAAAAACTTTAATGGTTTTAAGCTTAGTTTCAATACTGGCTTGCGATAAAAAAAGCGATATATCGGATGAACAAATAAATCAAATTCAAAAAGAAATTGAACAGTTGTTTACCTTTGAAGAAAAGAAAATCTATTTAGAAAAAATACTGGAAGATGACCAAAACGTAAGAGACGATTCAGACTTGGTATTACAGCATGGCTTAGACTCGCCAGAATATATAGAATTTATAAATGCTCAATGGAAACAAGACGAAATAAATCTAGTTAAGGTAGAAACATATTTAGAAATACATGGTTACCCAAGCAAAGAGATAGGAGATATGGCAACGACTGCGCCTTGGATGGTAATTCATCATGCTCAAGGCTATGAAGCTAGAGAAAGGAATTTTAAAGTAATTTATGAAGCCTATTTGAAAGATGATATTACTGACGGGGCAATTTCTTTCTATTTAGGTAGGATGTATGATATAAAATATGGCGAAAGATTAAAAATGAAAAGTCCTTATAAACCAGAAGATGAAATTAATCTCTTAATTAATAAATTGAATTTAAAAAAGAAGAAAATTGAAGTTCAAGAACAGCATGAGAAAAATACGCATGACGAAACAAAGTTATAAGTAATACCGTATTATTTTTATACATTAGGAAATGACGGGGGTTATTTTTTGCTATGTTTCGTTAGTGACTTAAAAAAAGTAACTTATTTATACAGGTAATTATAATATAAGTTTTAAAAATGATTAGGCATGAAAAACGAAGAGTATCGCTTCTTTGGTCAACACAGAAAGATAGACTTCTGATCACCATAATAACAAATTAAAGGATGAAGCTAGGAAAATTTAAAAACAAGAATTTATTCATTTTATTAGCAATACTAATTCTAACATCATGTTCTTCGGTTTCAAAACTAAGGACATATTCAGTTGAAGTTGATGAGTCAGTTAATGAAAACAAAATGTGCAAGGTTATTATATTTAACGATTCTCATAAAGTTCTATACTCTCAGGGAACAGGAATAATTGATATCAGATTGGACAATAGCTACTATGGAAAAATTCTTATCAAAGACTTTATTGAATTTGAAACCAATATTGGTGATAGAACTTTGGTATTAGAACATTGGGATGTTGGCTACTTTTCTTCAAAGCATTCAATTTCATTGAAGGAAGGAAATAATTATATCAAGTTAAAAGCTAAACCAACATCTCATCGTATTGAAATTCTTGATAGTTTAAGTAACAGCTTTTATCAAGTTTACAACAAAAGACCAATAGACAAAGACTATATTTTTACAAGTGAATAAAATATTGGTTAATAACAGGTATCTATAATGGTGTGGCCGTTAAAACCCTGCCTCACCTGTGTTTGTTGAGCAAAGCCGAAATGTAGGCAAGGAAAAGTATGGGAATTTGTTCAACTTTATGATTGAAAAACGAAGGGTATCGCTTATTTGGTCGCCACTGAAATATACACGAATCTTTACCTACTATTCAATGAAAAGCTGTAAACAAAAACAAACAAATATTGTACAAAAAACAACAAAACACACAAATTACTACACAAAAAGCGACCAGAATACACAAATTTCGGCACAAAATCATAAACAGAAACATACAAACAAAAACACATTTTAAAACAAACTTGCTAAACACATCAATAAATCATTGTTAATGAGTCTGTTACAAAACTACCAAAAAAAATACAAAATTGTTTTACAAGCCAAATCATAAGCTAAAACCCATATATTTAAGGTTTGAAATAGTGTTTCAAAATTATTGTTATATACTAGTTGTGGCTAATTTGAAAAAATGAAAATCCTGAAAATAATATTGATATCATTGGGACTTTTAGTTCTAGTTGCCATTGGACTTTTCTTTGGGTCAATTTGGTATTATTCGTGGCAGGACAGTAAATTTTATGACATTGAAATCCCAGAAGGTGAGAATTACCAAAAGCCTACTGAATATCTGAACAACAAACAGCTTGACTCACTAAAAAACTTAGCCGTTGACTCTGAAAGAATTGAAATCATTGGAACAGGTTATGATGGATATGATTTTTATATGTGGCATAAACCGACTGAAATGGGTGAAATCTACATTAAAGCTTTTGAGCTAACTAAGAACCAAAGACTTTCAGAGTGGAAACTGACAAATAGAACTAAGAATTTGATTAGTGAGCTGTCAGACGACTACAAATTGTTTACGGGTCGGACTGTTATTGACGAAGGAACATTTGAAAAATATTACCCTGCAAGATTTGAACTTTGGTTTAAATCCGAAAAGGATGGAGCTGAAAAGAAATTGACTGAAAAGTCCTATTTAATAGATGGATGGGACAGATAGAAAATTAAAAATTGCCACAACAGCGCATCAAAAATGGCGAGATTTGTACTGAAACGAGAGTTTTGTGTATTTTTAGAAAATTAATATTTAACCGAAAAATTTGCGCATTTTAAGTCGCCACTTATGTTATGCGCGAACCGTTGTGAATAATGCAATGAGCAATAGATTAGAAAATATAGAGAAACTAACCCAATTGGCGAAAAAAAGAACGTCAGCAACGTTAGAAAGATTTGGCTACAATCTGACATGGGATGAATACCAAAAAAAGTACTTCGGCTCACGTTTTTATGAATGGACAAATACCAAGGCAGAGCATTTATTTCGTTTAGTATGGGATGGAAGGGATAGCTGGTTGATTTTACAGGAGAATTGGACTTCGGATATTAAGAAGAAAAAGTACTGGGGCGACATTATAGTTCAGCCCTTTGATTCAAATAACTCGAGCGATCGGTACATTAATTCATTAGTTGACAAAATCGAAGAAAAAATAGAAAAGCACTATGCACAACAGTTATAGTTTATAGCGGATTTTGTGCTTAACCGAAAATGAATTACTTTTAATAATCAAAAAGGTCAACCGAATGGTAGTCGCCTTTTTTCCGCCCTACTATTCTTATACAAAACCGTTGGCAGTAATTAAACAATTTAAAAACCCCTTTTTCTAATTGACCTCAATAGATTCAATTAAAATTTCAAAGGATTCTTCTTTTTTGTTACCAATCAGCAATTGCATTTCTACTACATTTTCACCTTGGTAATTAGGCACATCCACTGGTTCACCATGATAACTAGCTTCCATCAATTCAAATGGAATACTGATTTTCTCCCAATTATTGCCTTCTTCAGTAGAGAAAGTAAACCCATAAGAGTATCTGCCATTTGGAGTTCTAACCCGAAAGTTATAATCTTTTCCGTCCCCTTTCAAAGTGATCATAAATGCCTTATAATTTTCAGCAATAACGTAGGGATTTGTTTCAGTAGTTTGATGTATTGAGCAAAATCCGCCATTATTTTCAAGAGATACGCTACCAGAAAATTGTGCTCTACTGTCCTCCGTCATTTTGAGTTGGCTATCTGAACGGCCTCCCATAACAACATCATTTTGAACACGCCATTTTCCTTTGCCTTGTTTAGTAAAATCATAAATGCTTTGAATGCTCATATTATTTTCTTTTTTTTGAGGTGTTTCTGAAGTTGTAATCGTTTTATTTTTATCGGGTATACAAGATGTAAAAAGGATTAAAGCAATTATTATTATTCTCATAGGGGTTATAACAAATTTATTAAAATATTAATTTTATATTACATTTCCTAAATTAGAAAATATAAACTAAATCACAAAGCAATAAACATTTAATTCGCAACACTAATATTTAAGGGAGATAGAGAAACTAAATATAGATATAGTAAAGGTGATTTTGATGAATTATAGCAATAGACACTAAAAAACCAAAACCGAACAAAAAATAAAAAACCCCTTTGTAAATCAAGGGGTTAATTACTTATCAGAGGTCTCGAGCGGATTCGAACCGCTGTAGCTGGTTTTGCAGACCAGTGCCTAGCCACTCGGCCACGAGACCCTTTTGGGATTGCAAATTTAAACATTAATGCCTAAATACAAGCCTTTATTCAAGGTTTTTCAAATGAAATCTAATTGGGCTTCCTCTCTATTGTAAATCAGCTCATCTTCAATCGAAAACAACAATATAATCATCAAAATTTTAGATTTTAATTGTAATTCATTTCACTTAAACTGTACTAACTTGCATCAAATTAAAAATAAAAAGCAGCGGATAATATCCGTTCAGTTTTTAAAATTCAGTTTATGAAAGGAGTTTTACTAGTGAACCTTGGTTCCCCAAAAAGCACTGACCCAAAAGACGTAAAGGCATATTTAGGCGAATTCTTGATGGATGAGCGGGTAATCGATTTACCTTACGTGCTAAGGGCCATTTTGGTAAAAGGAATTATTTTGAACACGCGGCCAAAAAAATCAGCAGAAGCCTATTCTAAAATTTGGTGGGATGAAGGTTCGCCTTTGATTGTTTTATCTGAACGACTTCAACAAAAAATAGACGATTTTACCAGTGTGCCTATCGCTTTGGCTATGCGATACGGAGAACCTTCCATTGCAAATGGAATGAAGGAACTGCATGAGAAAGGAGTAAATGAAATTTTACTTGCTCCAATGTACCCGCAGTATGCCATGGCGACAACAGAAACTATTATAGCATTGGCAGAGGAAATAAGAAAAGAGCATTATCCAAAAATGCGCTTTACCATTTTACCACCGTTTTACAACCATCCAGATTACATTACGGTCTTGTCCAGAAGCATTGCAGAGAAGTTAGATGAGTTGGATTACGAGCACCTTTTATTTAGCTACCACGGTGTTCCTGAGCGACACATTCGCAAAAGCGACATTACCAAAAGCCATTGCAAGATGGATGGTCAATGTTGTCAAACTCCATCTAAAGCACACCAATTTTGTTACAAACACCAATGCCATGAAGTGACGCGATTGGTTGGTGAAAAATTGAATTTAAAAGAAGGAAGCTATTCCACCAGTTTTCAATCTCGTCTTGGTTTTGACCCTTGGTTGAAGCCCTACACAGATAGAACAGTAGAACGAATGGCGATTGAAGGTGTTAAAAAAATGGCAATTGTAACTCCAGCATTTGTTTCAGATTGCTTAGAAACTTTGGAAGAAATTGCGATGGAAGCCGAAGAAATTTTCGAAGAAAATGGCGGTAAAGAATTTACTGTGATTCCGTGTTTAAACGATAGACAAGATTGGGTAAAAACCTTAAGCAGATGGATTGATGAATGGGCTAAACAAGAGGTGGAAGCTTAAAAATAAAAAATAATGTCAAGATTTTCTTCAAGCGAATTAGGGAGTAAGCCCATTGGGAAACTTCTTATTAAGCAATCCGTTCCTGCTTCTATTGGAATTCTTGTCATGTCTATTAATATTTTAGTAGACACTATTTTTGTGGGCAATTGGATTGGCTCAATTGCTATTGCAGCTATCAACGTAGTTTTGCCGGTTTCCTTTTTTATTGCTGCGCTTGGTATGGCGATTGGTATTGGTGGTTCTTCCATTATTTCTCGTGCCTTAGGAGCAGATAACCACCCCAAAGCATTACGGACATTTGGAAACCAGATTAGCATTACTTTGCTGGTTACCATTAGCATGGTCACTATAGGTTTAATTTTTATCAATCAGCTGATTCCTGCATTTGGTGGCAAAGGAGACATTTTTGAACCCGCCAAAATATACTACCGTATTGTTTTATATGGAATTCCAGTTTTGGCTTTATCCATGATGGGAAATACTGTAATAAGAGCAGAAGGAAAACCTAAATTTGCCATGGTAGCGATGATTATTCCATCGGTTGGGAACTTAATTATGGATTATGTTTTTATCCATCATTTAAATTGGGGAATGATGGGTGCAGCCTGGGCAACTACTGGTTCTTATGTGTTGTGTCTGAGTTATATAGTTTGGTTTTTTCTGTCTAAAAATTCAGAATTGAAAGTAAAGTGGGAACATTTTAAACTAAAGCTAACTATTTTAAAAGAAATTAATGCCTTAGGTTTTGTAACCCTTTCTCGACAAGCAGTAGTCAGTGTAACCTATTTACTACTCAACAACATCTTATTTGAATTGGGAGGTGAGTCCTCCGTGACTACCTACGCCATTATCGCTCGTATGCTGATGTTTGCCCTTTTCCCTGTACTTGGGGTGACTCAGGGTTTTCTTCCTATTGCAGGCTATAATTATGGAGCTGAACACTATCAACGAGTCAGGGAAAGCATCAACAAAGCTATAGGTTACGCTGCTGCAGTTGCCTTAGTTGTGTTTGCTTGTATCATGCTATTTTCTACTGAAATTGTTTCCGTTTTTACAGATAACGAAGAGGTTTTAGCTTCTACTCCAAGTGCAATGCGTTGGGTGTTTGCCGCCGTTCCTATTATTGCGCTGCAATTGATTGGTTCAGCTTATTTTCAAGCCATTGGTAAAGCCGTACCAGCATTGTTACTCACCTTAACCAGACAAGGCTTCTTTTTTATTCCATTGCTTCTAATTTTACCAAATTACTTTGGAGAACTTGGCGTTTGGATTTCTTTCCCCTTAGCAGATTTAGCCTCTACCTTGGTTACCGGGTACTTCTTAAACCGAGAAATTAAAAACACTTTAGTACAAACAGAAACAGCTTCTTAGCGCTATTCGTTTTAGGTTTTGTACTTTTGCAAAAAATTAAAAAACAGATTCATGTTTAGCAATACAGAAGATAGCAGGACCAAACTTTCAGAATTAGGCGAATTTGGTTTAATAGACCATTTAACTAAGCACTTTTCTGTTCAACAAAGCAGCACCCTAAAATCAATTGGAGATGATGCCGCTGTTTTGGAACACAAGAGCCCAATAGTGCTAACTACAGACATGTTAGTAGAAGGGATTCATTTCGACTTAAGTTATATGCCACTCAAACATTTAGGCTATAAAGCAGTGATGGTCAACCTTTCTGATGTGTATGCCATGAATGCAAAAGCAACACAAATTACCGTTTCCATTTCTTGTTCAAGCCGATTTACAGTAGAAGCTTTAGAAGAATTATACGCTGGAATTTTACATGCAGCTAACCTATATAATGTAGATGTGGTTGGAGGAGATACTACTTCAGCCAGCAAAGGTTTAAGTATTAGTATTACTGCTATTGGAACCGCTAAAAAAGAAAAAATCACTTATAGAAGTGGGGCAAAACCAAACGATTTAGTGGTTGTAACAGGAGATTTAGGAAGTGCTTTTATGGGGTTAAAAGTCTTAGAGCGTGAAAAGGAAGTATTTAAGGTGAATCCCAACAGCCAACCTGATTTAGAAAAATACACTTATTTAGTTGAAAGACAGTTGAAGCCAGAAGCTAGAAAAGATATCCCGGAATTATTAGAAAAACTTGGGGTGCTACCCACTGCAATGATTGATATAAGTGATGGTTTGTCTTCTGAGTTGATACACATCTGCAAGAGCTCTTCTGTTGGAGCTAATTTATTTGAAGATAAACTTCCTATGGATCCAAGTTTGATTTCTTCTTGTGAAGAATTCGAATTGGATAGTACCACAATTGTGTTGAACGGCGGAGAAGATTACGAATTGCTTTTTACAATAGACCAACAAGATTATGACAAGATAAAAGGCAATCCCAATTTCAGTGTAATTGGCCATGTTACCGAAGCTAAAGAAGGTATTCATTTAATTACACGGGCAAACACCAAACTTCCTATCCAAGCTATGGGATGGAATAGTATGGATAAAGAGAAAGAATAGAAGCTAGGTTTATAGCAGATGAAAAATTAAAGCATGAATGACCTTATCTTAAGGTAGTGTTTATTTATTTTCTACTTATTTTTCTGATGTTTAGCAAATTGAAGCGAGAGCTTCAACTTTACAAATGGGTATATATTTGGTTGAACTAGAGTATAAAGGACAGCTGTTTACAACGAAATTGATGGTTGAGTAATAGCTATATCAAATATGCCATAAAAAAAGACTACGTTATAAGTAGCCTTTGTAATTGGTAAGTTAAAAAATAATTAGATTACGCTTTCCATAGTTGTAACGGTCTTGTATATGGCTCGTAGCGTGTTAAAATACAATATCTTTTCGGTTAAGCACGAGCCAGATTTTTTAATTTCTTTTTTATCTTAATTTTATAAAAAGCTAAATTAAAAAATTTGGCGGACTTGCAAAAATGCCTTAACTTATATTAATCAACTACCTAGCTATGAGCTATATACTTTGTTGTGCATAGTGCTTCCACGTTCTGCTTGGTTTTCTGTCGTTTGTTATTTAGTTCTAATGTGTGCGTTGGCAAGACATACTCTTTTACAGTTTTGGTGGCGCGTTGGCTGATGCGACTGGAAATGTGTATGGCTTTTAGCGTTGGCTTATTCATAAATATTCCACTCTTAAACTAACCATTGCGTTAGAGTTTTACCATCACATTCCATAGCGTTTTTTAAATCGGCTTCTACAATATTAGCAACACTTCTGTCGGTAAATGTTCTGTTTAAAGATGTCAATATTGTTTCAAGCTTGTATGGACTTTTAAGTATTCGGTCTAATTTTTCATTTTGCGCATAAGCTTGTGGTGGCGAACTAAAATCTTTTGCAAAGTCTGTTCCTTCTCTTCTCCAGATATTAAATGTAAACTGTTGTGTTGTAAAGCTAATTGCGCCATCATTATCAATTTTATAGATATTATTGGCAGCAACAATTTCGGCAGTATATGAGATTGCAGGTAAATTAATCGTAAATACTTTATTCTTTTCGATTACAACTTCTCTTTTAGGCAACTCAATTTTCTGTAAATCATCTATAACTTGAAAAGCAGCTTCTATGTCATTTTTATAAATTGGGCTTTCAATATCATCGTGTGACATTGGATTCAACAATACGGTTTTATATGTTTTTAATCCATCAATTATTGAATCTGGAATTTCTACTTCTAAATCTTTATAATATTCTTTCAAACGATTTATTAATGTATCTAACTTGGGTGGTTTTAAAAGCCCTTTAACAATTTCACTTACGGTATAGGTTTCAGGTAACTTATCCTTTAATGTTTTTTCTAGAACCTTGCGTAAGGCATTTGCGCTCGCAGGGAAATCATAAGCCTCGAAATAACTTGTGGCTTTTTCTAATGGACTTTTATCACTAGATATAATTGCTGGACCTTTGTCTCCTTTATAAAATTCTAAAAATTTCCAACTCGACAATTGCAACTTTGCGACTTCGTACCAATGCCTATCATACGTCGTAATAAATATTTGAAATTCCTCAAATTCTGGCTCCTTTAAAAGCTTAATTAATTTTAAACGATGTTCGTTATCTAAACCGATGAGAATGTCATCTAAAAACAGAATTTTAATATTTTCGGAAAATCTAGATTCACGCAAAATAGCAGCTAAAAAAATGCTTATGGCAATGGCAGAAAGTTTAGCTTCATTCAATGCAAAGTGCGGATAATGGCTATCTAAAGAAGTGCCATCACTTTCTATATTTAATAAAATTTTACTTTTAGATATGTTTCCTGAATTATCAACTTGAATAGTGTGTCGGTTAAATTCTATTTTTAAATCAGGAACTAATTTTGCTAAAACATTGTTTACTCCTGGTGCTAAATAATCAGGATTACCACTTAAAAAAAGTTTATTTAGAGCATTGTTAAATGCAATTGCTTTATGTTCAACTGAAGCCTTTTTCTGCCTAGCATAATAAAATGCCTGACCTTTGCCATAGCTCTTTTGACTTTCTTCTAAAACATCTTTCCATAATTCACCTAATTCAATTCCACCTGTAATGGTTTGAGATTTAAAATGCTTTAAAACGCCATTAATGATTAAGTTAAAAACATTGAGTTCATCTTTGAGTTTCACATTATGCACACCTAACAAATGTTTGTAGGTAATAAAACTTTTTAATCTATTACAGTCTGTGATTGAAGCTGTATTTGTAGTCTTTGTACTTTCATTCAATGTGAATTTTGCATTTCCATCAAATTCAACTTCAATAGAACAATCTGTTTCGCCATCAGTAAGATAAAGATTTCGCAAATTTGCCATATTGATATTCTCAACACTTGATTGAAAAAAATCTTTTAAAGCATAATACACAGAGCTTTTACCACTTCCATTTTCTCCATAGATAAAAACATTTTTGCCACCAACAGCAATATCTTCTGAACGTTGAAAAGCTTTGTATTTATTTATGGTTAGGTTTTGGATTTTCATATTAACTCACTTTTGCTCCTTTAGATTGATTATGATGAGCACATAATAATTCTCCATTTTCTAAAATAGTCTGACCTCCTTTAGCGTGTGGAAAAACGTGGTCAGCTTGATAGTTAGACCAACTTACTCTTGCCTCTTTTTCTGGTTTGCCTTCGCGTAAACATTCTTGACATAAGCCTTTGCTATTGCGATAAATAATTATTCTTTGTAATTCTGAAAAGACTCTATTTTCATCCTTTTCTTTTAAATCGAAATTATTATCTCGTAAGTATTCAAAAAAGATTTGACGCATTATTCTGTCTCTAACTTCTAAATCGTTTTCACCTTGTTGTCTACGATTACTAAAAGTTAACATATCTGTATCTTCTGAATTTTCATAGGTTTTCCAGCGTGTATGAAAAGCATAAATAAACTCTCTTACCGTCTTCTTTGTTTCATCATCTAATACATAATGCATTCTTAAATGGCGAATTAGCATATAGATTGAAATAATAAAATATTCAACTGAAAATTCTTTTATCCCATTAGCCTCATCTAGCATTGGGTCATCTTTAAAAATATCGTAGAATACTTTTAAATTCTTACGAACAGCAGTAGCATCATTATTAGTTTCATAAGTATAATCTCCGATACCGTTTGGTGTTTTTGCATCCTCAATAAATTCGGTTATTTTTTTATCGCCTAAATCAGCATATCCTCCATTCTTCTCAATTAACAGAAACCTAGACATAAATTGTAGATGTTTCATTCTGTCATTATCTACATTCAATAGTTTAAAGAATGACATTTTATCAGGATTACTATCTATCGGTTCATATTTATCATAATCAAAGGTTAAATCATCTGCATATTTTACTATAAAATTTCTGCTTAAACTAGATAGTTGTGCGTGTGCTACTTCCATATAGTTAAGAGTTTCGCCTTGTTGTAAACGCCAGAATATTTCGGTAGCAATAATTTGATGTTCTACATTTTGAGGCTCATCTATATTCTTAATAACATCAGCTTGATATTTTAAAGACTTATCTATAAACTTACGTACATCAGTACCTAAATCTTTGTAATATTTACTTGCTAAATCATCACTTAAGTCGGCTAAACTTTTCGGTAGCTTGTATTTATTATTAAAAAAGTCTTGAACCGATGTAATACGTTGTTGTCCATCTACAATCTCAAATACAGTCGTATTTTCATCTAATCTAACCTCACGAATCACGAGTTTTGGAATGTAATATCTACGAAACAAACTATCCATTAAAGCTTGTTTCTTTTTACGACTCCAAACCGCTTTTCTCTGATATGGCGGACGCGTTACATAATCCTCTTTGTAATCAAAAAAATCTTTAATACTGATTTCTTTCGATGTAATTATATATTCTGATTTTGGATTAAATGCCATTGGTTTATTGTTTTAATGCTTCTTTGATAATGCGAACTTCCTCTATGCTGTCTAAAGTTTCAATAGCATAGCGTACAGGATGGTCTGGATGATATAAACGCTCATATTCACTTTGTATAATGCCAAGCTTTTCTTCATCGCTCATATCATCTCTAATTGGCTTGAGGTTTTCAAGGTGTTTTAAAAAGTCTCTTTTGTAAAACAAAAATTCTTTTTCAAATAAGATATTATAGATAACAGAATCTAATAAAGTTTCAAAATATTCAACTAATATGTTTTGAGGGTCAAGTTTTAATTTTACGTCTTTAATAAAACTTAAATAATCAACTAGTTTTTCGTTAAGTTCTATAAAATTTTCTTCAGGTAGAGGAATAGGTAAATTTTCAAGAAATGATTTTTTATATCTAAACTTACCGACTAGTTCACCACCTGCATAAAAAATTCTAAAAATGTTAGTAATAGCTTCAGAGTTTAAAAATGAAATAAGCCATTTCAAATTAGAGCCTGATATAAAAAAAGTGCTCGCTTCTGGGTAAATTCCTAAAACGTCATAATGAAATTGAGGTTCACTAACTATTTCGGAAAATATAATTTTAGGTTTCTCGAAACTTTCAAAATATTCTAGAGATGGATTATTGTCTAATTCTAGCCAATGATGTTGACCATTTCTTACTTGACCTCTTTTTTTTAACTTCTCCTTATAATCTTCAAGATGATTATATATTAAAGGATATTTATCTTCAATCTCTTGATGTTTTTGATAAGGTGAAACAATTATCCATTTTTTAGAATCTTTCACGTAAAATTTTCTGGTATCTCTTCCTCTTGCGATTTTCTTAATTTTCGATTCATAAATGCTGTTTTTTAGAAATTGGTTGGCCTTATCCTCATCCATTATAAAAGCATCATTCAAGCCTGTTTTAATACCATAACTAATTTTTATGTCCCAATTTTTTAGCTTTACTCCTCTATTTTCAATTTTTTCCTTTACTCCTGTGAGTTCTTTATCAACTATAGACCAAACGCCATCATCTAAATACCTTAAATCTGTTTTGTTTTTATTGAAATTTTCATAAAGAGCGTCATTTACTTGAAAATTTGAATTCGCTTGAACACCCAAAAATTGAGTTTTTGTATCGCTCTTTTCTATGAGTAAAATGTTTGAATGAACTATGGCAGATGAAAAAATCATTTCCTGACCAAAGTCAAACAATTTTAAAGGATTTGTATTATTTAGAAAAAATCCTCTTGTTGATTTTCCATAATTAGCTCTCATCCATTTATTAGAAGTAATATAGTTTAAGCCACCTTTTTGTTTTAGAATATTATGGCCTTTTTCATAAAATAGTTCATAAATATCTCCTCTGGATGATAAAGTTTTAAAACCTATTTTTGAAAAATTATCTTTTTCGTCTTGACTAAACCTTTGTATTGAAATATAAGGTGGATTCCCAATTACCACATCAAAACCACCTTTTTCTTTCCATATTTCAGAGAAAAATAATTCATAATCAAAATCTATTGGATAGCCTTCAAAATCTTCAGCTGTTGTTAAAACAGTTTGTATTTTTTCATTAATACTTTTTCGTAATCGTTTCTTTTCTTGCTCATTAGTTTCTGTATAAAATTGCTTTTTTAAAGCTTCTAATTCATCTTTTAATGCTGGATATCTATCAGCTCCTTGTGGTGGTAAACCAATTAAAGAGTTACCACAAACAATTTTATAATCGAGGTTAGGTAATGTTTCAATAGGCTCTAAATCGTCTTCATCAACTACTAAAGACAACCATAAACGTAAGCGTGCAATATCTATAGCAGAACGGTCTATGTCTACACCATAAATACTTTCTTGTATAATGTGTTTTTTAAGACGATACACATAACGACTTTCATTTACACTTTCTCTTTCTTGGAAACCAAAATCAATGAGTTTATTATTTAAATAAGTGTAACTTAAATGTGGTTTCAAAACCAATTGTGCGGTTACTAACTCGTGTAATAAGCCAACAGGAAAAGCACCAGAACCAATTGCTGGGTCACAAATGCGTATTTCTGTTAATTTTTTATCAATAACATCTGCATTGTTACGCACACATTCTGGCAACTGAAATTGATAGGTTTTTGTTTCGCCTCTTTCGGCAACACGCACATCGTTTTCTAATGCCAAATGACCTTCGCGTATGTATTTTTCAATGTCTTCTTTAGGTACAAGAATTTCGTTTATGTCAGCTTGTATGGATTGCTGTCCATTTTTACCTTCGTTACCAAACATATTGGTTTGGTCATCTCCAAATTCTTGAAAGGCATTATTGTAGTTGTTCAAAGCATTGTCTAAATAATGTATCAAACTTTCTTGACACATATAATGCACAATTTCACGAGGTGTATAGAACGCACCTTTACTTTTACGTTCCTTAATCTCTAACATATTTTCGAAGACTTTCCCTAGCATTTCTGGGTCAACAGCCACTTCTTTATCAAGAGGTTCATCTTCTTTAATTGTAAAGTTATAACGGTCGAAAACATCTAGAATACCTGTACCAGTATCTCCAGATTTGTTTTTTTCATCGTTTCTAAATAAGTGTGTAGGTATTGAAATATTAGCATTTTTCCAATCATATTGAGCTTCAAAAAGACCACCATTTAAAAATGGAATTCTGCAATTAAATCGAGAATAAAATGAATTGTCGTTATCACGTTCTTTTGCTAATGCTTCATAAAATAGATATTGTAAATAATCTTTAAAGAAGTTTTTGTTTTTTTCTAAAGATTCCTCAAAAAGTTGTTGCAAAAAATGTCTTTTTCCAGCTCCCCATTTTTCATTCTTTGGCACGCCTAACCATCCTTTTTTCTGTAAGAAGTATAAGAATACAATTTGCCCTAATAGTTTCTTGGTAAATCCAGAAGCGTCTAATTGTCCATCTTCAAATATGGATACATCTTGTTTATCAAAATGCTCATAAACTTTTATATAAAGGTTTTTGTACTGCTCGAAAAACTCATCGGTAACGCGCTCAATACTAAAGGCTTTTTCTACCTCTGCAATTGTTGGGTTGTTGGCTATATTCTGTAACAGCGGTAATAACTGTGTTTTGGCGGTATGTGATTTTTCATATTCACCAACTAAAAAGGAATAGCGTTTTGCAGGTGTAAACTCTTTACGCATTTTTACCTTTTGCTTTTCTTCATCTAAATAAGATTGGTATTCCATCTTGATAAACGAAAAACGCCAGTCCTTCCCGCCATCTTTTTTTGAATAGAAGGCTACCAAAGCATAATCTTTTTCAAAATTATTAAGATGCTTTATAACAAAGTTCCGCAAGGCTGTACGTGCTCTTTCTAACTTTGAAACATTTTTAACCTGAACAATAAGGACATCTAAAGCTTCGCCTTCTGGGTCAATATATTTACCAATACGTTTGTAATAACTTATATGGTCTCGTTGGTCTTCCCATATTGTATTACCACTTGCTTTGTATGGCTTTATTTCAAAATCGTTTAATAAATTTTGAATGAAATTTGTAAAGGTTGCTTCATCAAACGCTTTATTAAAGGTTTTATCTATAAGATTAATAGCAGAATTTTTATCCATAATTAACTGTTGGTAATATATCCTGAAAGAATGACTTCTCTTTTTTGGAATTTATTATTGTTTTGTTTGTTAATATCCATTTGAATACGTCCATATTTTCTCAATACTTGTAAAACGTGCAATGGTTCAATAACTTTCTCTAATTCTTTTTTGACAATTTGAGCTGTCTTTTTTGCCATTTTACCTTCTTTGAGCGTGGTTTTTGCTGCTGCAATAAACTCCTCGTCTGTTTCGGTAAAACCTTTAAAGCTTTTAAATAACTTATCCTTAATTATACGGTCTTCAATATATTTAGCATTAGAACGACCTCTATTGCCTCCAGTTTCTTCTTTTGCTGTTGTGTCGAGCGTGAATTTAGCTCTGTTTGTTTGTAACATCGGGAAGAAATTACTTGGAACTTTTCCTCTAGGTGTTTTTGGTTTACATTCCAATTCGTGTACAGCATCAAAGAAAGTAGCTTCATTAGATTTACCACTTTCGAATTGATAGAATTTTTTAAGTTTCCCAATTCTAAAAAAAGTTATCATTTTCTGAATTTCTAAATCTTTATTTAAAAATCCACTTCGTGCCTTTTTTGGTAGATTTTTAATGCGCTCGAATAAGTCAGGATTATTGTCTCGAATTTCTCTAATAATTTCTAAATACTTTAATTCAGAATCACCAACTTCATCTTCACCAGAATACGCTTTTTTGTTATTCAAAGTATTAAAAAGCTCTTGACTTCCAAATTCTTCGCCATCACTTAAATACTTGGCATCTTCACCTAAAATATCGTGAAACATTTGAATTTTATTTGTGATATTTATTTCTAAACCTAAATGCGCATCGGAATGCGTTGTAGGGAAAAAGTTATAGATATATACAAATGGGAACGCACTACCTAAACGGTTTACACGCCCTGCACGTTGTAAGACTCTTGTTGGATTCCAAGGTAAATCATAATTTATAATTACGTTTGAGCGATGTAGGTTGATACCTTCCGCCAAAACATCGGTTGAAATTAATAGTCTTATATCATTTACTTGGTCTTTGTTTTTTCGATTAGGGTCGTAATTGCATTGGATAATATCTCTTGAAACATTTTGATTTGATAATAGTGTTTTGTTACTATGTCTACCACCAATGCTGGAAAAAAACATTACCTCGTTTGGAAATTCATCAAACAAGGCTTCATATAAATAATCGCCTGTTTCTTTAGATTCTGTAAAAATAACAAGCTTATTCTTTTTTAATATTTTATCATTTTTAAGCTCATTGATAAACTTTTCTAATTTTGGGTCTTCATTTACGGTTGCCCATAGCTTCTTTATCTCCTTCAATATATCAAGGTCTTTTTGAAGTAATTCTAAATAGTTTTTTGTAAAATCGTCTGACTTATATTTATGGGCTTTATCTTCATTTACTAATTCTTCTAATTTTTCAAAATCGTCATTGTCCAATAAATCATAAACATCTACTTTTTTGCTGATATAAATAGTGCCATTCTTGTACATATCAATAAAGTTCTCGTAGGATTGGATAAATCGTCCAATACTCATACGGAACGCATAGAAACTACTTTCCAAACGCTTTACTAAAATACCTTTCATAAAGCCACCAACGTTACGTTGTTGTTGCTTTTCAAATTCGGTAAGTTGCTTATTTCCTTTATAGAACAATAAAGGTGTATAACGCGCATAGTTAAATTCAAGAAGTTGTTGAATTGTAGATTTAAAAATGTGCTCTAAATTCCCTTCAAACTCATACACAATTTTGCAAGGGTCGTTTAGTTTTGGGAATGTCAAGCCTTGTTGTTGCATATCATTTTTAAAGTAGGTCATAACATCCTTACGAGTTCGCCTTACCATAACATAACGTAAGACATTATTACGAATATCGTCTGAAATTTCTTTTATAAGCTTTTTATATTCTGGTTCTGCCTTATCTACTTTATTAAGACGTGTTCTTAAACCTGCAAAATATTTTTCAAGATTAGGAACTCCAGGAACAGTAGAGTTTTTCGGTGATTGAAATAGTTTTAATTGAGCGAAAATATCGTTTATGGTATTATTTAGAGGTGTTGCAGTTACAAGTATCACTTTTTTATTAGTACAAATCTCTAATAAATCTGCATACGCTTGAGTACCTTCATTTCTAAACCTATGCGCTTCGTCAACCACTATATAATCATAACGTTCTGTTCCTTTTTTAAGAATGTGAGGTAATTTCCCAAGCGACTCTACTTCAAAACTTCTAATTCCAAAATCGAACAGAGAATCTTTCCAGTACTCTTTTAATACTGGTGGACAAATCACTAATGTTCTGCCTACTAATTGTTGTAGTAATAATGCGGTAATAAATGTTTTACCCAAACCTACCACATCAGCTAAAAAGACGCCATTGTACCTTTCAAGTATTTTTTTAGATTGTATTGCAGCTTGACTTTGGTATTTAAGTTTCATAAAACCATCAGGCAAAAATGGGTCGAACTCATCTTCAAGGTTTATATCTTCCTCTAAATATTCATAAATTAATTTTAGATACAATTCATAAGGCGTAATGTTTTCACTTAACCAAGTCTTCTTTTCTATTGTATCAATAAAATCATCTGAAATATCTACTGATTCAGCCCATAATTTGTTGAATTGGTCTTCTGCAAAAAGTACGTCCCGTTTTGTTCTTAACTCAACATTAAATTCACGATTTGCAACTAATCCAGATTCTGAAAAATTACTTGAACCTGTAATTACAAAACCATAATCTCTATCTTCTGGTTTAAACTTTCCGATATAAACTTTTGCGTGAATATTTTTAGAAGGATAAGCTCTGATTTCTAATTTTTTCCCATTTCCGTGATATGCCTTGTCATTTTCTGGGTCTTGACACATTGTATTTAGAAACTCAATGAATTTTTTTATACCTAATTCTAATTTATCTTCATTCTCATTAGAATCTTCAATCTCTTCTTTTAGATTTTTCTGATATACTTTTTTTGTTCTTTGATGAGATTCTAAATCCATCATTGACATTTGTTCATTGTATGCAATAATATCATACGAATCTCTGTCCACGTTAAGACCTACCAAAATTCTGATTTTTTCAAGTGGTTCAAGTGATTCATAGATTCTATGAAAACCACTCATTCTAAAATAGCCTACTAATACATCAAAGAGTTGAGTATCTCGTAAGGTTGATTTAAATCTACTTAATAGGCTGTGACCTTCTTCGTTTGTAAAAAATGTTAAGTCTGTTTGGTCTATGTTTGACATATTATGCTTAATCTATCTAAAGTTCTGTTCTTTCAATAATCAATTCTTTAACTCCTACATTTAAGATTTCTGCAATCTTGTACAAGTCCTCTAAACAAGGTTGGCGTTTGTTTTGGGCATAAGAATGTACCATATTGTAACTCTTTCCCAATTGTTCAGCCAACCAGATTTGTTTTATTCCTTTTTGTTCTAAAACCTCTTTAATTCGGTTCATTTTGAATTTTTTTAATTCAGTTCACTAATGTAAAGAACATTTTCAACATACTCACTAAATGAGTATAAATATCATCATTCGGATTTTGTGGCGGTGGGAAAGGGCAAGCTCTTTTATTTTTTCGAGCGTTGGGTTTGAGCGTTGGCAAAAAAATAAATGTGCTTGACCGAGCGTTGGCTTTTCAGCCCGAATTTTGATGGTTTGCACGATTTTCCGCATTATGCACAACTTGTCTTAACGACAATTGAACTTTATCTCTATGCTTTTCTAATATCTCTTTGGTAGATTGAGGGATATCTTTATCCTCTAAAATTTCATTATAATCTTCTAATGCTTTTCTCTCGCCTCTAATAGCTTCTTCAAGAATTGCTTCCTCATTATTCTTAGAAAATGTAGATTTTAAATTCATCCACACACGATGAGCATCCCCCTTAATACTTGTTCCTTTATTTGGTTCTTCACCAAAAGACCTAATTTCTTCTTTTATTTCATGTCCAAAATCGTATCTGTTGGTAGCTCTTTCATTAAAGAAATTTTTTAGATGGCTATCAGTTATATTCTCTTTTGCTGCAATGTAACCAGCTTCAGCATCGTAATTTTTTTCAAGTAATATATTTAATTTATTTGCTATTTTTTCTGTAATTTTCATATCTATTATTTTTTTGATTCGATATAATATAAAGAAAAAGACTGTTGTTTACAAAAAATACGGGGCTGTTAACAATTATAATTGTAAAATTTAAAAAATACGGGGGTATATTAACACTTAATAGCATAAGTGCTTCAATTGTATTAACAAATAGGGTGTCTATTAGAATTAGCTATAAAACGCAATCATTTTCCTCCGAAACTTCGTAGCTGTTTTCTTGTTTGTAATTGTCCCTAAGCGCGGATTTGCAATCCGTGCCGACACAACACATAAATTTAAAAACAAAATAGTTACTTTGCCAGTAGACTATTATTATAGTTCTGCAAAAAATTATGTTGAGTTAAATTAAGAATTGTAAGTTTTAGTGCTTAATTTGATATAATTATAATAATTGTTGCTGGCATTTTTGGCATAATAAAAGGTGCGGATTGCAAAACCGCGCTGACAGACAGTAGATTAATCTATTTTATCACATAGATGAATTACCTATAAGCTTCAAGACTTCAGCTAGGGCAAAAAAAAATGCATCGGTAAAGCCTACCGATGCATTTGCTTAATTACCAGAGAATATTTCTCTTAATTGTTTAACCATGTTGCCATTACCATTTAGGGTAATTTCACCGATTTTGTCTGCAATTTTCTCTACATACTCCATTTCTTTCAATTTGTAGAGCATTTCATTTTCTTCCATCAATTTTGCAGTATTCAAAAGGCTTCGAGTAGAGGCGGTTTCTTCTCTTCTAAAAATCACATTTGCTTGTGCTTTCTTTTGAGCCACCAATACTTGGTTCATGATTTCCTTCATCTCACCAGTTAAGATGATATCTCTAATTCCACAATTCAAGACTTTAACACCTAGTTTATCTGATGCTGCTTTAGTTTCTTCAAAAGCAGCTTCAGCAATATTTGCTTTTCTCTCCAGCAACTCGTCAAGACTGTAAGATCCAACCAGTGCTCTAAGTGCCAATTGCAGACTGATGTACAATTGCTTTTCAAAATCTTTGTTTTCTAAAAGTGCCTTTTCAACATTGATTACCTTGTAATTGGTGTAAAAATTAATTCTTACAGCAGCTTTATCTTTAGTCAACAATTCTTGTCCGGCAAGCTCCATTTGCAATTGCCTTAAATCAACTTTGAGTACTTTTAGACTGATGTCATTCATCCAAAATCTGTAAATACCAGACTTTAAGCTTTTTACATAAACGTCATCTACCATTAGCAAACCTGATTCATGCGCTGCAACTTCAAATACCCGCAAGTATTTTACTAACGCATAATTCTTGAACAAACCTAAATCTATGTTTTCAGTGATTTCAATTTTGCTTAAATCTGCTCTTACAAATTTGCGCTCTACCAATCCTTTCCAGTAAACATATCTGCCGGCGGTTAAAACTGATTTGAAGTTTTCATTTTCGTACAGCAAAACAATTTCGCTGTCCTTTACATCAACTACATCCAGCATTTCTTTCAACTTAGCATCTCTCAATAATACTTCTAAAGCAATACCGATTTTAAACGCCAATCGCATATCAAATATATTTACATATTGACCAATACCTAGCCAATATTTACCTTCAGTCAAGACTTTGACATAATCTCCATTTTTGAAAACCAAGCCAACTATTCCGGCATTGATTCTAATCCTTTTCATAATTTTAGTTTTTAATAATTCATTTTTCATTTTTTGATTCTATAGAATCTTGATTACTTACCTAGTAACGGTAGACATGTAAATTCTTGGTCACTTTTTTAATATAAAGTAGTGCCGGGCAATCCTCTTTCATCTACGGAAAGACTGATATCAAAAACATCAACAGAGTGTGTAAAATGTTGGGGTATGGACAGATTTATAATCATTTGATTACAAATCAACAACACCTGAACAGCTTACAGACCAAGTTAATAGCTACTGAAAATCAGCATTTCAAGGTAGACTTCAGAGTGCTTGATGTTGAAAAATTCAACTTCTTGCGATTGTCCAGCATCTACTTTTGTCTAAAAATTATACAGCGTGACAGGCTGTTTGATCAGTTTTAAAAGATAATCAGCTTGTGGGCCAGCCAATCAATATGGCTATCCTGCATCCGCATTGCAGTGCTCTTTCCTGAACCATCTGGAAATAAAATAGTTTATAAAACTATTCCGGGAATCGAACCCGTTCTTTTTCCTATCGCTCTACCTAACTGAACTATCCCATACTAAGGGAGTGGGATTCGAACCCACGACAAACAGGGTTTGAGACAATTTACAAGACCAATTGTCAAGGTCAACCAACTCTAGTTGCATATAGAAACCTGATACACTTCTGCAAGGTTCTATACAATGGTGCTATACAGAAACACCTAACAAGACTAGATATTGATATGCTTATTTCTTCTTCTTGCCTTTTTCTTTCTTCTGCTTTTTCTTCGGGTCTTTCTTTGGATTGGTAAGCTTAAGCTTCTTTTTTACACGATTTAATTCCTCTTCTGCATTGCGAACAAAATCATTGTTTAAACCTGAAAGAACTGCAGCTGTATATGTTTTTTTTGCTCTTTTAAATTTGCTTTGACTTTCGTATAAGATACCTTGATAGAGCAAAAGTGCAGCTTTATCACTTCCTTTGAGCTTTTTGGCAAAATCTATCGCCTTTTGTGCTTTTTCATATTCCTCTGTACAAATCAATGTATTGATATATGACTTGTAAATTTTTGGCAATTCAACTTTAATGGCTATCGCTTCTTCAAAATAAGAAATGGCTGTTTCATAATCATGAAGTTGTTCTGCATAAACAACCCCCATTAGGTATAAAGCTTCGGCATTATTCTCGTTATATGATAAAGCATAATTCAAAGATTCTAGAGTTTCAGCTAAATCATACGGATAAGCATCTATAGCTTTGAACAAATAGCTTGTATGTAAATTAGTGTCCATAATGATATGGTTTTTAAAAATTAATTTTTAAAAGTGCTTGCTTTGATGCAGACTTTTGTTTTAAAAAATTCTAAAAACTGTTTGGTTTTAACTTGAAATAAAAGTTGAAAAAAATCCGAAACAGTCTGAGATCTGCTTCGGAGATGTAAAGGAAAGTAAATCTACTTATACTAAATATTGCATTAAATGAGACAAATAAATAGTTTCTAAATGTCTTACTCTTCGTTAAAAAAATAAACCGTAGCTAAGGCTATGCTTGATTTTTTTGCCTTGATTAAGCCAAGTATAATTCAATTTCTTTTTATCTAATTTTATAAAACATTTAGTATTACAATTCCGAAGCCAATGCCAAATCCAACATATTGGATCTTGCTTTTCTGATGTTTGAAAATAGGTTAACATGACTTCTGTTTTATTTATTATAAAAATGCAATGCTTAATTATTGCGGTGCAAATATGAAATGAAAAAATGAATTACACAAGAAAAAATAATTTTTATTTTATTGATATTCAATTGATTAAGTGTTTTTTTAGACATGAGAATTCCTGTTCGCACTAAGGCAAAAGTTTAGGTTTTTAGACAAATTATTGTCTATCATGTGGTTAAACCTTCCGTCCAAATATGTTGTTGTTTTAAACTATCATTCATTTATATTCAATTTTAGTGCAAAAAAAACGCCCAATTTTTAGTTGGGCGTCTTGGTTTTATGTTTTTGATATTTCTGTATCATATACATCTTATCAAATTAGATAAATAAATCGCCACAAACTTCCACTTGTAT
>Ga0307972_1000319_pt1 | contig 27057 bp, 29 predicted proteins | sample OrgLakmetagen780_FD_201848 | JGI IMG/M metagenome (GOLD analysis project Ga0307972, IMG submission 201848) | Saline water microbial communities from Organic Lake, Antarctica - #780 | ecosystem: Environmental > Aquatic > Non-marine Saline and Alkaline > Saline | place: Antarctica: Organic Lake...
TTCATTGATTCCGACCATGCCGTACTCTAGAGCTTCAGCTACGCGCCATACCCGGCCGATATCGCGGCTGTAAAAATAAGCCGCAAGGCCAAATAGGGTGTCGTTTGCCAGCTCCACAGCCTCTGATTCCTCGGTAAAACGAAAAACCGTTGCCACTGGGCCGAAAATCTCTTCCTGTGCAATGCGCATGTTTGCGGTTACGCCGGTCAATACAGTGGGCGGATAGAAGTTCGGATGGTCCGGAATTCCGACGCCCTGTTCAGTGATTCGGGCGCCATTGGCCAGTGCATCTTCAACAAGACCACGTACTTTGTTGACCGCTTTATCATTAATAAGAGGACCAATGTTTACTGTCTCACCAAACCCATCACCAATTTTTAGTTTTCGTACGGCCGCATTCAGTTTTTCAACGAACAGATCGTGAACGCCGTCCTGAACAAGAATGCGGTTGGTGCACACGCAGGTCTGGCCTGCATTGCGGAACTTGGACGCCATCAAACCAGAGATGGCCGCATCTAAATCAGCATCGTCAAAAACAATAAACGGTGCATTGCCACCCAATTCCAGAGAGACTTTCTTTACTGTATCCGCACACTGACGCATCAGTAGCTTGCCCACTGGCGTTGAACCCGTGAAGGACAGCTTGCGCACTCGGGAGTCTTCACACAGCGTACGGCCAACTTCTGGTGCCTGCAGCGTTGTAACCACATTTAAAACACCTGCGGGAATACCGGCCTGACGGCTCAGTTCTGCCAGCGCTAGCGCACACAGTGGGGTGTCTTCACCCGGTTTGATCACAACCGTACAGCCCGCCGCCAGCGCTGGTGCGACTTTCCGGGTGATCATCGCAATCGGAAAGTTCCAGGGCGTGATCGCCGCGACCACACCAATCGGCTGCTTGATGGTTATCAGCCGTTTATCGGGGCCGTGAGCCGGAATAACGTCGCCATAAATGCGTTTGGCTTCTTCGGCAAACCATTCCACAAAGGATGCGCCATAGGCGACTTCGCCCTTGGCTTCTGCAAAGGGTTTGCCCTGTTCGTTGGTCATGATGGTTGCAAGGTCATCCTGATGCGCAATGATAAGGTTGAACCAGTTGCGCAGGAGAGCAGCGCGCTCTTTTGCGATCAGTGCTTGCCAAGGTTTCAGTGCTTTTTCTGCAGCGTCGATGGCGGCGCGGGTTTCGTCTGCGCCCAGATCGGGAACAGAGGCCAGCGTAACGCCGGTGCTGGGATTGAAGACCGGAAACGTTCGCGCTTTGACAGCCTGGACCCACTGCCCACCAATAAAGGCACGATCCCGAAACAGGTCTGGTTGATTAAGATTTAACGTCATAAAGGGCTCCAAAACGCGCTGGCCAAAGTGGCTTATACAGTTAAAGAAATGGTATAGCGGAGTGTTTGTGTGATAAACAGGAATGTTTAGGTGTATACGTTGAGGGCTATCAAACAATGAAGAAAGATCTAAAGATCAGGCTGGGGCAGATCGGTGATTACGAGATCCGTCTTCTTAAAGTATTCGAGGCCGTTGTGGAGAGCGGCGGGTTTTCAGCGGCTGAAGGAGAGCTGAATATTGGCCGCTCAACAATCAGTACTCATATCGCAAATCTGGAAGAGCGCCTGAACCTCAAGCTTTGCTTGCGCGGCAGGGGCGGTTTTTCCTTGACGGAGGAGGGCGCTGAAGTTTATGAGCTGATGAAAACACTTCTGTCGGCTCTCGAAGGCTTCCGCACAGGTGTCAATGCTTTGCACGTCAGCCTTACCGGTGAGCTGCGAATTATCGCAAGCGATGCTATTTGCATGGATCCGCAATCCGGGCTTTCAGCGGCGATTGCTCAATTCTCGCAAGCAGCGCCGCATGTTAATGTTCTGCTGGACGTGAGATCACTCAGCGATATCGAACGGATGGTCCTGAACGATGAGGCGGATATAGGTCTGATTCCTTATCATCGCCAGCTCACTGGGCTGGATTATCGCCGTCTTTACGCTGACGACTGCCACCTTTACTGCAGTCGCACACATCCGCTTTTCAACGCAAAGGCATCGCCACAACTGTTGGGCGAGATTCTCTCCAGTAAAGTTGTACACGCAGGCATTCACACCAGCCCCGAGGTTGGCGCTCAATTGGCGGATATGAACAAGGCAGCGATTTCGTATTTCTACGAAGCGCGGCTTGCTATGATTTTGTCCGGAGCCTACATCGGGTTCATGCCAGATACCTATGTTCAGCGCTATGTGGAGGCCGGCGATTTGTGCGCTCTGGTGCCGGAAACCAAGCAATATTCGTTAGAGGTCTGCACCATCACGCGCACATATGGCAGGGCCAAGAGGGCGCGGGAGCTTTTCCTTGAGTATTCGGTGGTCACGTGAAAACGTGACCACCGAATACTCTAATTATAGTCGCTCGTCTGGTTAATTCGTCAAATCAAATTTGCTATAGCTCTGCAAAAGCTTACAAACGATGGAGGTCTTATTTTGGCTCGGCAACCTATCTTGAACACGGCTTTCTCAAATGTTCGCAGAACAGGTGAGAACTTGCCGGGCTGAGAAAAATCCTCGTCAACAGTCTGTGGTGGTGATTAGCGGTGAGCGTCTAGTAAACCCGTCTTGAGTCTGATGCCGCAGCCGTCAAGATAGTGTCCACTTATTCCTGTTTCCCGTATTGCTTTGGGCAATGATCTCAATGCCAACCAGTTTCGGCGCTGGATCAGAGAGTCGAAGCAAACAGGTAAAAACCTATCGCTAGCCTTTGTGCCTATCAATTTACCGGCGGCGGCGCCCCCAGTAGCTGAAAAGCGCAGCACCATCCGCATTGAGATTCCCCGAGCCGGCGACCCGATTGTAGTGGAGTGGCCGGCCGATCAGGCTCATCAGTGCGTAGCGCTTCTACGCAACCTGTTGCAATGATCCGCATCGATGAAATCTGGTTGGCCACAGAGCCGCTAGACATGCGAGCTGGGCCGGACACGGCGCTGGCGCGTGTCGTTCAGGTGTTCGGTTCAGCCAGGCCCCACTGCGCTTATTTGTTCGCCAACAAACGCGGCAACCGAATGAAAGTGCTGACCCACGATGGCCTGGGCATCTGGCTCTGTGCCCGCCGACTGAATCGTGGCAAATTCCACTGGGGCGAATCTTGGCGCGGTGATCAACTGTGTTTAACTGATGAGCAGTTAGCCGCTTTGGTTCAGGGGCTGCCATGGCAGCGTCTGGGGGCCGCCGGTGTCATCTCGGTTCTGTAACCATAAGTCGACCGCTTAGACCATCACCAAAATGGCGCATCGTCACTGTGTTCGTGGCTTGGCATACTGTTCGGTAGGTCACAACGTCGTCCCGATTTTAATCAACTCTCTAACGAACAGCTTCGCGCTCTGTTGTCGGATCTGTTCGGTCGCATGGAGAACAAAGATCGGGCTCTGATCCACCATGATGCGGTTATCGAAAAACTGACCCACGAAGTGGCGATCCTTAAGCGTCATAAGTTCGCTCAACGTAGCGAACAACTGGACGCGGTTCAGGGCAACCTGCTGGATGAGCTTATCGATAGCGACCTTGCCGCCATCGAAGCCGAACTGGCTCAGCTAACAGCCGATGAAGCACCAATCCCGCCAAAAAACAGCCCAAGCGGGCTCCGCTGCCACCAGAACTATACCCCGCACCCTGATCCATCACTCAACGTGCTGTTCGTAAGCGGTTCTTGAATGCTTTGGTATGAGGGTGTCCAGTGAAGCGCCTTCCAATTGTGTCACAGTGGTAAAAAATGTCGGCTGCTTTAACAAGTGGGCACTAATAATATTCCGGTCCCGATCGATGAGAATTGCCGCATCGGGAATCACGTTGATCATCCACATCATAGTTTTTGGAATTCATTGGTGCGAGTGTTCCGGGGCGTCTTGATAGGCATCTTTGATTTTCACAAAGCTGGCGACATCGGCTAGGAACAGGTTAACCAACTCCGGATCAAAGTGTGTTTTCCGATTTTCCCGGATCAGTTTCACCGCCTCTTCTGCCAGCCAAGCTTTTTTATAGGGACGTGCCGAAGTCAAAGCATCGAATACGTCGGCCAGTGCTGCAATTCTTCCGGAAAGAGGGATGTCCTTACCTCGAAGTCCATCTGGATAGCCACTTCTGTTCCATTTTTAATGGTGACTAAGAGAAATTTCCCTGGCCATTACAAGAAGCTCGCTGTTGTTGCCCTGTTGCTCCATAACCTTATACCCGTCAACGTCCAGCATGTTCAGATCTAAAAGAATTAGTAAGGGGCGATGCGCTTACGTTCTTTAACTTGCTCACCGGCGACAGGTTGCTCGATACCGTAGAATCGCTTTTGCTGCCCCATCGAGAGCAGCTGTTTTCGCCAACAGAATCACCGGCCATGTTTTTGGCACAGGGCATGAACGCTGACCGGTCCTGCCAGAAAGCACTCAATGAGGCGTCGGTGAATCGGCTGTGTTCGCAACTTACCTAGGGAGAAGAGGAGGCGATTCTGAACTGATCAGGTGTGCAGGCGTGTGAAGCTAATGGGCCTGGCTCCGGAGAGTTGCCAGGCCTGAGGATCACTGCATCTGGGCGCGCATCGCCTTCATGGCGGGAGTGCCATCTCGGGTCGTTACGCCGTCGAGCCACTCGGCGACAGTGTTCTGGTGTTCGTTAATCCACTCGCTGGCGACTTCATCAGCAGCGCGTTCATCGCGAGAGTAAGCGTCGACCCACTCGCTCTGGATCTCGCTACCCACCACGAACTGCTTGAAGAAATGCGCGACGTTGGGATCCAGCTCAGCAAGATCGGAGCGCACGACCGTCGCGACACGGCCCTCGAGCTGCGCTGCACCAGAGTCGCCAGAGTCCTTCAGGTAGTGCATGTCGTAGGCGACGTTCATCCAATGCGGCTGCCAGCCGATGAAGGCTGCCCACTCGCCTGCTTCGATTTTCTGGCCCACCTGGGCGAGCATCGCGGGGCTACTGGACTCCTGCAGTCGCCAATCGCCGAGGCCGAACCGACCATCGTCAATGACGCTGAGTACGGCATCGTTGATCCCCGAGCCGGCCTCGATACCGTAGATGCGGCTATCAAAGCGATCGGAGTGCTTGTCCAGATCGGTGATGCTGCGCACGCCCGCCTGCCAGGCATCGTCGGTGACGGCGATGCCTGTAAGAGCCGAAGGCACGTTGTCGACGATTTCAATGATTGTGCCATTCTCAAGTAGCGGGGCCAACATATCCGCCTCCTGAGGGTACCAACCGGCAAGATAAACTTCGAGATCACCCTTAGATAAGGCACTGAGAACTATGCTAACCGCCAGTTCACGCTGTCGAGTATTATAGCCGAGTGCCTCGAGCAGCTGGCTGGCGACTTCGCTCTTGACCGTGATACCCGGCCAAGGAGGCACGCCGAAGCGGATTTCGTCGAGAGTGGGCTGCTCGGACGATGCGGCCTGTAAGGTGGGCAGGGCAAACAGAGCTGTAGAAAGCGCACCTGCCATTAACCAGCGTCGTTTCGTAAATGTGGAGATCATAATAGTTTTTCCCGTCAAAAAGTTTGGTATCTTCACTGCATGAGGCTGTTGAAAAAAGCCATGGTCGAATTACACTACAGCTGTAGGGCGGTGATTTACAGACCAGTTGTCCACATAGCCGCGTTTAAGCAGCCTGTTTATTACGCTCAATTTCCTGCAATTTTCCAGGGTTGAGCGACACGGCTCTGGTGATTTTCCAGTTTCGAGCATCACCAGACCAACGCCTAGGACTCAGGCTCCTTGCTCGTTCATAAACCGCTTCACGTTTCGCTAACGACTCCGCATCAACACCTTGATGCCGTTGTGTGGGCGTCACGAAGTTGATGCCGTTGTGCAGGTGCTCTTCGTTGTAGGCCTGCTCGAACAACAGCATCCATTTGCGCACCGCCGTTAGTGATGAAAAGCCTTTAGCAGGCCACTTCGGGCAGTATTTCAGCGTCCTGAACAACGACTCGGAGTACGGGTTATCGTTGCTCACTCTGGGCCGGCTGTGCGACATCAACATACCCAGTTCTGCCAGCCGCGCTTTCAGCGTGTAGGACGTCATCGGCGCGCCATTCAGGCGCTGCTGACCAGTGGGAAATTCCAGGGGGTAATCAGTCCCACCACACCGATGGAATCCCAGTACCGAAGCGCCTCGAGGTCGGTCGTTCCTTGACGATGCCCTAGGGCCACGGCCGCCTCGGCGTAGTAGCGGTAACAGGCGATGACGTCGTCCAGATCTTGGTAGGCCTCGGGTAGAGGCTTGCCGTTATTGCGGCTAGAGAGCTCGGCTAGAGCCTGGCGACGGGACTCAAGCACTGCCGCGATGGCCCTCAGGTACTCGCCGCGGTCACGGCGGCATCGACGTCTGCCGGGGCGCCGCGGGTCACCTCAGCGATGGGTGTTTCGCGGTAGGGGTCGAGCACTTGGTGGCGCACCTTGCTCTGGCTCGGCACCCAGGCGTTGTCGATGAGCTGTTCGTCTAGAGAGTACATGGAAGAATGCATGGAATCTTATCCTGTTCAGCGAAGGGACAGCCAGCGGCATCGAGTCGGCCGCATGCCGGGGAAGTTGAGCTCCACAAGGCGCAGCGCTAGGGTCAGCACCACTGTGGTGGCTAGGTAAATGCCAGCGATCAGCAGCAGTGGTTCGTAGACCAGGAAAGTCTCGTCGCGGATGATGTTGGCCGCTTGCAGCAAATCCATCAGGGCGATGGTGGAGACCAACGGGATTGACTTAAGCAGCAGGATTATCTCGTTAGTGAGAGTCGGCAGGCAGAGCTGGATGGCCCGCGGCAGCCACAGCCGGGTGAGCACTTGGAAGCCGGAGAGGCCGAAGGCGCGGCCGGCTTCCAGCTCACCCTGGGGCACACTCAGCATGGCACCGCGGATCACCTCGCCGGAGTAGGCTCCCACGCTGAGTATGAAAGTCAGGGCGCCGAAGAAGAAGGGATCGCGCAACAGCGGCCACAGCAAGCTTTCGCGGATGCCTGGTATACCCTCTAGCAGACGACCCACCCCGTAGTAGAAGAAGAACAGCTGCACCAGCAGTGGGGTGCCGCGTATCACGGTGGTGAAGGCCCAGACCAGCCAGGCCAGTGGCTTAGGTCCGCGGATTCGCGCCAGCGCCACCCCCACGGCAAGGAGTAGGCCGCCCACCACGGAGACCAGCAGCAGCCAAAGGGTATTGATGAAGCCCTCCCACAAGTAGCCCTGATAGAAGGGGTCGCTCAGCCAAGAATAATCCATGTCAAGCCTCCGTGGGTTGGCCGCGCCGAACATGACGCTCAAGGCGTGCGAACAGCGCCGTGGAGCTCAAGGTCATTAGCAAGTAGATGACACCGGCGACGGCATAGAAAAGGAAATAGGCGCGGCTGCTAGCGGCGGCCTGTTGGATGGTGAAGAACAGCTCGTTAAAGCCGATTACGCTGATCAGAGCGGTGTCTTTGATGAGGATCAGCCATAAATTGGACATGCCGGGCAAGGCATTGGGTAGCATGCCCGGCAGCACGATGCGATGGAAACGGGCCCAGCGCGAAAAGCCGAAGGCTTCAGCGGCCTCTAGCTGGCCCCTGGGGATGGCCAGGACGGCACCGCGGAACACCTCGGTCATATAGGCACCCTGGACGAAAGCCAGCACGCCCACCGCAGTGGCAAAACCGGTTATCTGCACTGCGCCGGCCATGCCCAGATAAGCCAGCAGGGCATCCAGCGCTTGGGCACCGGCATAGTAGAGCAAAAGGATCAGCAGCAGTTCTGGCACCGCACGGATCAACGTCGAGTAAATGGTGGCCAGGCCGCGCAAGGGCGCCCAGGGGCTGAGCTTTGCGCTGACACCCAGCAATCCCAACAGCAGGCCGATGGCGTATGCCAGCACGGCGATCTGCACTGTGGTAAGTGCGCCGCTAAGAATGGGGCCGGCCCAGTCGGCGAGCCCCTCCGATGTCATGGCAGTCATGGTTGACTCTTATTTCTTGGTCACAAAACGAAGCCCCCGATGCCGGTGGCACCGGGGGAGCGATGACGGGCGGTCGTCGCTCAGTCGTAGACGCAGACGTCGGTGCCCAGGTACTGCTCGGAGAGACTGGCGCAGGTGCCGTCCGTGATCACTGCGTTGATCGCCTCGTTGAGGGGTGCTCGCAGTGCATCGTCATCCTGGCGCAAGCCGATCCCGATACCCTCACCGTAGGCGTCGTGGCGTGGGGCCGTGGCTTTGATTTCGAAGCCTTCCGCTTCGTCGCGGTCAAGGAACTGCACCATGGCGATCTCGTCAGCCAAGATTACATCTAGGCGTCCTGAAAGCAGATCGTTGTTGACCTGTTCCGCCTGATTGTAAATACGGATCTCCACGCCGCTGTCGCGAAGTTCACGCCGCGCATAGGTGGCGTTGGTGGTGGCTGCTTGAACCCCCATCACCAAGCCGTCCAGGCCGTTAGGAATACCGAGCGCGAGATCGCTGGCAGCCACATAAGAGCCTGGGGTGAAGTAGTAGGGGCGAGTGAAGTCGATGACTTTTTGGCGCTTCTCGGTGATCGACATGGAGTTCATGATCATGTCGATGCGGCCAGCTTGGAGCGAAAGAATAATGCCGCTCCAGCCGGTGGGCACGATTTCGCACTCGCGCTCTATGGCCGCGCAGAGGGCATGCGCCAGCTCCACTTCAAAGCCAGTCCAATCACCGCTGGCGGCCTTGTAGGTAAAAGGTGGGTAGGGTTCGCCGGAGATACCTACTTTAAGGGGCGCATCGGCCTGGGCGCAAAGAGCGATGCCCAGTGTGACGAAAGCGGTGGCGATCTTTAGATAATAGTGCATGGTCTTATCCTATCGTTATTGTGTTTGGAGTATTCAGGCCGCGGGCGCCATGAACTGGCGGCATCGGGGATCCTTAAAAACGTCTTCCAGTGTGCCCTCGGCAGCGATGCGCCCCTGGTCGAGATAGATCAACTGGTCGGAGACCTCCCGGGCAAAGTGCATCTCATGGGTGACCAGAAGCATGGTACGGCCCTCGGCGGCGAGGCCACGGATCACGCCCAGGACCTCGTTGACCCGCTCAGGATCCAGTGCCGAAGTAGGTTCGTCGAAGAGAAGTAGACGCGGTTCCATGGTCAGAGCTCGGGCAATGGCCACCCGTTGCTGTTGGCCACCGGAGAGAAAAGCGGGGTAGGCGTCGCGCCGATCGTCCATGCCGACCCGCTGCAGATAGTGCTCGCCCAATTCGGTGGCTCGCTTCCGTGAGAGCCCCTTGACCCTCATGGGGGCCTCAATGACGTTGCCCAGCGCGGTCAAGTGGGGCCAAAGATTGAACTGCTGGAAGACCATAGCGACCTTAGCGCGCAACCGTTGTAGTTGGCGCCGATCTAGACCGGTAATGCCGCCCTGGGGGTTGCGGGTGAAGAGAATCGCCTCGTCTGCAATCGCTAGTTCGCCCCGGTCGGGTCTCTCCAACAGATTCATGCAGCGCAGCAAGGTGCTTTTACCTGAGCCGCTGGCGCCGATGATGGAGGTGACACTGCCTTCGGGTACATCGAGAGAGACACCCTTGAGTACTTCTAGATCGCCAAAATGCTTGATTAGCTTGTTGGCCACCACGGCTGGAGTGGTGGCGGTGCGGGTAGGGGATAAATGAGTGAATGATGATGTCATAGGCAATCGGCCTCCGCAGCCGAGGTTGGTGACCGTTCGGCTTGTGCGCGTTCGGCGCAGGCCACGAGGCGCATACTGGCTGCGGTGAGGCGCTCTGCCTCCATGGTAAGGCTGATGCGTACGAAGCCTGCCGCTGAAGGCCCGAAGGCCTCGCCGGAGAGCACCGAGATGCCCTCCTCGTCGAGCAGGCGATCAGCAAAGGCTTGGGAAGAGAGCCCCGTGGCGCGAACATCCACCATAAGGAACATTCCCGCCGGGGGGCGGATGGTGGCCACCGCAGTGCTCTCGGCGAGCGCTTTGCAAACGGCGTCGCGGCGCACCCGGTAGGCCTCGCGCATGTCATCCAGTTCGGCAGGCGGTGTCTTTAGGGCATCGCAGGCAGCATCCTGGATGAAGTCCGGGCAGCCGTAGAGCATGCACAGCGCCAGATGGGCAAGATGCTGAATCAGCGTCTCGGGGCCCAGCACCCAGCCCAAGCGCCAGCCGGTCATCGCATGGGACTTGGAGAGGCTGCTGACGATTACGCTACGCTCAGCCATGCCTGGCAGCGTGGCGGGGCAGAGGTGCTCGCCCTCGAAAATCAGTTCGGCGTAGACCTCGTCGGAGATCAACCACAAGTCGTGCCGCCGACACAGCGCGGCGACCGCCTCCCAGGTGTCGGCATCGATCAGTTGGCCGGTGGGGTTATGGGGGCTGTTGAGCAATATAGCCCGGGTGCGGGGGGTGATGGCCGCCTCCAGGGCCGCTGGATCAAGGCGAAAGTCTTCCTCGCTATTCAACGGCACTTGTACCATCTCGGCGCCGGTGGCGCGCAATACCGCCTCGTAAGTGACATAGCTTGGCTCGGGCACCAGCACCTGGTCGCCTGAATCAAGCAGGCACTGGGCTGCGGCATACAGGCCGCACTGGGCGCCTGCCATGACAATGACATTGTCTGGACCTACATCGAAGCCCCGGCGATGATAATCGTCGGCGATGGACTGGCGCAGCGCCAGCTTACCCTGCACGTCGGGGTAATGGGTGGCGCCACCGCGCAGGCTGGCCACGGCGCTCTCGACAATCGGCGTTGGGGTGGCAAAATCTGGGTCACCCACCGAGAGCACGGTGATTTGCTCGCCAGCGGCCTGGCGGGCCAGGGCTCGATAGTGGATATCCCAGGCCGCGGCGCCCTCGCCGGCAATCCGGTCGGTTAGTCGTGAATAGTGCATATGGATCCCGTTCTGGTTCTGATTAGAGAGAGTCGTCAGCGCCACTAAGTCGGCGTAGTTCGGCCTGCCAGGCGCGGTCGCTGCCTGCAGGGCCCGTCGCCCAGGCGTCAAACTGTTGCGCCACGTGCTCGGCCATGGTGGGTGATGCTAAACGCAGCGGCTGGCCGGTGGCCTGGGCCGCCAGCTGCGTTTGGCAGCTGCGCTCTAGGTTGCGCATGCGCAGGAAGGCTTCGCCGACGCTTCGACCGCAGGTTAGCAAGCCGTGCTGACGCAGGATCATTGCTGCGTGATCGCCGAGGTCCTCAGCCAGACGCTCGCGTTCATCGAGCTCCAGCGCAATGCCCTCGAAGTCGTGGTAGGCCAGCCGGTCGTGGAACTGCAACGCCCATTGGTTGAGCGGCAGTAGGCCTTCCTCAAGACAAGAGATCGCGACACCAGCCACGGTGTGGCAGTGCATTACGCAGTTGACGTCGGGGCGAGCGGCATGGAGGGCGCTGTGTATGGTGAAACCGGCTGGGTTAATGCCCAGCCCAGTGGGGTCGTCAAGTACTTTGCCGTCGGCGTCCACAGTCACCAGGTTGTCGGCGCGCACCTCGGCAAAGCGCAACCCGTAAGCGTTGAGCAGGAAGCGCTCGCCGGGCAGGCGGGCCGATATATGCGTATCAATGCCGTCGTCCATGCCATCCAGGGCGATCAGCCGATAGGCAGCCGCTAGGTTTTGGCGAAGATCACGCTCCTCTGAAGTGGTGGCGTTCATAGGCTGGCCTTTACCGCTGCAAGCGCCTCCTTACCGTCGCGGGTAGTTACGCCATCTAGAAAGGCGGCGACACGCTCGGGATGGCTGACCAACCAATCGTGTGCCACGACCTCAAGGTCGCCTTTCTCTAGGCCGTAGGCGCGTATGAACTCGCTTTGCTCGTCGGCCAATAGCACGAACTGTTTGAGCAATCGGAGCAGATTGGGGTTGGCTTCGGCGTAGTCCTTGGCGACGATGGTTTTGACGGCGCTGCTGCCGTTGTCATCACCGTAAACTCCTTCGGGGTCGTCAAGAATCCGGGTGTCGTATTCCGGCACCATCCAGTGGGGCGTCCAGCCGTAAAAGATAATCCAGCGCCCCTGCTTGGCCGCGCCCGCCACCTCGCTGAGCATGCCAGGCGTCGAGGAAGGCTTGCTGTCCCAGTCGCCAAGCCCATAAATATTGGCGTCGATGGCATCGTTGAGCATATCGTCAACTGTGGAGCCGTTTTCGATGCTGTAGACGCTGCGGTCGAAGCGCTCGGCCACCTCCGGATCGGCCAACTGCTCGGCGCTGGTAATGCCAGCATCGGCAACGTAGCCCGGTACCGCGAAGCCCATGCGCGCGCCTTCGACGTTGTTGCCCAGGTCAACAATGGAGCCGCTCTCCATAGCGGCATCGTAACTACCTTGCTGGGCAGGCACCCAGCCGGCCAGGAAGGCGTCGCTATCGCCGGACTGCATGGTGGAATAGCCCACAGTCGAGCTGAGCGGCTGTTTGTCGGTGCTGTAGCCCAGCGGTTCGATGAGCTGAGAGATCATTTCGCTTTTGACAGTCACGCCTGGCCAGGGCGGGACTACCAGGCGCAGATTGTCGTCGCGGTCGGTCGCCAGGGCGGGGCCAGCCAATGCCAGACCGCTGATCAGGGTCAGAATCGTTGCAGTGCGTTGCGTTTTGGCACTCATGAATCAGGTGTTTCCTTATTGTCGTTTGTGGGCGGATAGCGGCCCGGCGTCAGAGCGATGCAGCCCAAGCGGCAGCATCGATTTCGATAATCAGTGGCGAGCTAGCCTTGTCTAACTGACCTAGAGCATCGGCCAGGCTTGCTGGTTCAGTGACACTCATATGGCGACAGGAATAAGCCAAGGCGATAGCTGAAAAGTTGGGGGCGGCCAGGTCGACGCCCAGGTGCGGTATCTCGCTGAGTGACATATAACGACGAATTTCATCGTAGCCATCGTTATTCCAGATGATAACGGCCACCGGCCGGCCCAGATCGCGGGCGGTACCCAGCTCACCGAGCACGAACTGGAGCCCGCCGTCACCGACCAGGGCGATTACCGGCAGCTCCGGGCGCGCCAAGGCGGCTCCCAAAGCGGCGGGCAGGCCGTAACCGAGAGTGCCGAAGCCGGTGGCGGCGTTGAACCAGCGACGCGGGGCAGGCATCGAAGCCAGGAAGTTGCCGGCGTAGACCGGACCGGTGGAGTCGCCGACTATCAACGCCTCGGGCAATGTGTTGCGCAGGGTGGCGAAGAGCGGTGCGTAGGGCGCGAGTTCCGAGTCCTTGTCTAGCGCCATCGCGCGGCGCACGGCCGCGACGCGCTCAGCGCCATCGCGGGCAGCCGCTTTTGGCAGATGCCCGATCAGCCCGCGCATGGCCTGGCCAGATTCGGCCAGGATGGCGAGATCGGCGGCCTGATTGCGGCCCAGTTGCTCGGGGTCGATGTCGACCCGGATCAGCCTGCCGTCGAGGCGGAAGCCATCATCGAAAACCAGATCATAATCGGTTTCGCCAAGCTCGGTGCCTAATGCCAGTACCACGTCGGCATCGGCGGCCAGGCGGCGGGCGGCGGGCAGGCTCATGGTGGCGCCTAGGTCCAGCGGATGGTCCCGTCCCAGCACGCCCTTGGCGTTAATGGTGGTAAAGGTTGGGGCGTCGAGGCGTTCAACCAGCGCTCGGGCTGCCTCGGAGGCAGCGGCGGTGCCGCCACCAAGCAGGATCAGCGGGCGCTTGGAACTACTCAGCCAGTCGCTGGCCAGCGCCAGCGCCTCGGGAGCCGGCGCCGGAGGAAAGACCCGCGCCGGTGTGTGCGGATCCTCCGACGCCGGGGCGACCATCACGTCGAGGGGGATCTCGATATGCACCGGGCCTGGGCGCGCGCTTTCGAATATTGCGAAGGCGCGCGCCAGCACCTCTGGCAGCGCCGCAGGATCATGCAGGGTATGGCTGAACAGGCTGACCCCGGCAAGCATTTCGCTCTGGTGGGGCATTTCGTGCAGTCTGCCCTGGCCGTGGCCCAGAGTCTGGCGAGGGTTGACACTGGAGATCACCAGCATGGGCACTGAATCGGCCAGCGCCTGACCCATGGCGGTGGCTATGTTGGTCATGCCGGGGCCGGTGACGATGAAACAGGCGGCGGGCTTGCCGCTGGCTCGAGCATAGCCGTCGGCCATGAAGCCAGCACCCTGCTCGTGACGCGGGGTGACGTGGACAAGGCCGCTCTGGCCCAAGGCGCGATACAGCTCGATGGTATGTACACCGGGAATGCCGAGCGCCGTGTCGACCCCATAGGCCTCGAGCAGTTGGATCAATCGCTGGGCGCAATTCATAGAGTTTCCTTTTCCTTGCTGACTGCCGGCAAGCCGTCAAAGGGTTCGCGGCTCAGAACGCGCTCGACCATCGGCACGAAGTGCTCGAGTGGCAGGCTGTCGTAATCGAGGTCGAAGCTGGCCTGATCCCAATCGTCGCAGAAGCGCACCGTGCGCTCGTAGGCGGGATGATCGCGGAACTGCTCCCTAGCGTGAGGGTCCAGGCCGAAAAAATGGCGATAATGGTAGCCTTGAAAGAGCTCGTGATGGCGGATCATCCAAGTATTGAGCGGATCGATGAAGGGTTCGAGGATTCCGGCGGCAATCTCGGCGTGATTGGCCGGAGCCAGGTCGTCGCCGATGTCGTGCAATAAGGCGCAGACCACCATTTCCTCGTCGGCGCCGTCGCGCAGTGCGCGGGTGGCGGTCTGCAGGCTGTGCTCGAAACGATCCACCGGATAACCGTGGGTATCGCCGGACAGGCGATGAAGGTGAGCGAGCACCCGTCGCGGGGCACCGGCGACGTATTCGCGGAAACGGTCGTCGATCAGTGCCCATTCGTCGCGGTGGGCTTCACCGAAGTGGCGGAAGCGGGCCTGGTTCATGCAACCTCTTCGTTTTGGTGAGTTTGAGACAGCTGACGGCGTAGTACCAGACGGCGACTGGCGGTGCTGTCACGGTCCACGTAGCCCTGGCGCATGTGGCGTATGCCGCCGGCCAGCTCGTAGGCGCGCCGGCCGTGAAACAAGCGATAGTTGTCTATGATCAACATCTGACCGGGGTCAAGCTTGAGGTGCAGGGTCAGCTCATCGCCGGTGATCAGCTCATAAAAAGCCTGACGCGCGGCGTAGTAGGCCTCAAGCTCCGCGGCGGGGAGTGCCGGAACCCGCTCGGTGCGGTTAGAATAGCGGACGCGAAAAGGCTCGCCTTGGCTGTTGAGCTCGATCAAAGGCCCTTCGCTTTCCAGATGAGTGTTGTCGTCGCAGTAGCGAAAAGTTGGCGAGACCCGCGTCAGGCACTCGAAGGCAGCCGGATTGCGTTCGCGAAGCAACTGGGCCGCGCGGTAGCCGTCGACCAAGGTATTGTCGCCACCCTCAGCGGCGTTGGTTAGGCACTGAAGCCAAATGTAGCCGGGAATGGGGTCACGATAGGGGTTGTCAGTGTGGGGCTCCAGGCCGCGCTGGGTCATGGTCAAGTCGTAGGCGTTGGCCACCGCCTTGACGTCGGCGATGCCGCCCCAGTTGGTGCGGCGCAGCGGGCCGACACGCTCGATCAATGCCTGCATGCCGTTCTCGGTGGTGGGCACGTCGGACACCAGCACAAAACCGAAGTGGTGCAGCCCTTCAAGCATCTCGAGCAGGGCGTCGTCGTCGTTCAGGGCGGCGGCGAAGTCTGCCTGCGGCGGCTCGACAAGGTCGGCGTCCCAGAGCGGCTTCGCTGCAACGCTTGATGGCGTCTGAAGCAGTGCGTCTAGGTCGAAGTCGGCACGATGGCCATCGCTGAAGCGGATATGCAGCGTTTGATCTTCGACGTCGGCCTGCTCGATGCGCAGGTCCAGCGGCAAAGCCGCAGCCTCGATCAGCCGTTGGCCGGTTTGTGAGTCCAGAGTGTCGGGGTTCGGGCTGCGCTCACGCAGCCAGAGAGCGGCGAACTCTTTAGTATGCTCGCCATGGACAATGGCTAGACGACAATTATCGGCTAAAAGGCTGGCTTGGATCACGGCGATCTCCGCAGGCGTGTAAGTGGTAGTGACTATTACCGTATCACTGGCTAGCAGCAACGACTTGATAAAAGTCGTCTTTTTGTTGATCATTCTAGCCATGAATGACCCTATCGACACTCTATGGCCCTATCCGCGACCCGACTCGCCGCCGCTGCTCACTCCTGAACAGGCGCAACACACCCTGGACGTCTGGCTGCTACCCAACTTCTCGATGTTGACTTTGTTTTGCATGCTGGAGCCGTTGCGAGTGGCTAATCGCTTCGGCAGCGATCTCTTTGCCTGGCGTCTGCGCTCGCTGGACGGTAAGGGCGTAGTGGCTAGCAATGGCGTGAGTATCGAGGTGAATGCTGAGCTGTCTGGAGTACCTGATGACGCCAGCCTGATGGTGGTGTCGTCCTATCAGCCAGAGGCCGACGTCAGCGTCCAGGATCGTGCGGTGTTACGCCGTATCGCAACTCATGGGGGTTGGCTGGGAGGGCTCGAAACAGCGCCTTTTATCCTGGCGCGCGCCGGCGTACTGAAGGGGTATCGGGTGGCGTTACACTGGGAAAGCGTACCCGCCTTTCGTCACGAGTTTCCGCTGCTTGAGGTCAGCTCGTCATACTATGAGCTTGACTCAAGGCGGCTAACCGGTGGCGGGGGCGTGGCGAGTATTGACATAATGCTGTCTTGGATTGAGCTCACCTACGGCCCAGCCCTGGCTGACGCCGTGAGCCGCCAGCTGGTTCACCAGCGCCACGAGCGCTCGCCGGTGGATCTCGATGTGCGCTATGCTCGCCTGCCGCGCAGCGTGGTGAAGAGCTTGGCGGTGATGGAGGCTAATCTGGCCAAGGCGCTGCCGATCCCCGAGGTCTGCCAGTTGGCAGGCCAATCTCAGCGCCAGCTCACGCGGCTGTTCATCGTGCATTTTGGCGAGACCCCTAAGCAGTGCTATCTGGGGATGCGGCTGGACCGCGCCCAGCAGCTGCTCGCCGGCAGCGACTGTCGGGCTACCGAGGCGGCGCTGGCCACTGGCTTCCAGCACCTGGCGCATTTCTCGCGGGCCTATCGGGCGCGCTTTGACGAATCCCCCCGGGAAACCGCGGCTCGAGACGCGGACTAAGCGCTATCAGGTCTCGGCAGTGAGCTGCCGCTGACGGCGTGCGCGCTGGAACATGCGATAGCGCGACCGCACCTCGTCGCGCTCCATATAGCAGCCCTGCAGCCAGCGGTGGCCAGTGCTGCCCTCGAAGGCGTCCCGGGCATGCAGCAGACGGCGGTTGTCGAAAATCACCAAGTCGCCGGGGCGGTAAGTGAAGCGGATGGCGAAGGCCGGATCGCGCAACAGCCGCTGCAGGATTATTAGCGCCTCATAGGCCGGTTCGACGTCCTCGAACGCGGTCTGCAAAGGGCCACGCAGGAAGTCGGCGATGCGCACCTCAAGCAGCTCGCCCCGGGCGTCGAGGCGAATCATCGGCTCAAACCAGACGTAGTCGGTAGTGCGGGCGGTGTTGGCATAGCACCAGCGCACCCGGGTCAGCGTCGCCCAGGCCTCGGGGTGGCGGTCGCGCAGGGCCTCGGCCACGGCAAAGCCGTCCATCATCACCGCCTGGCCGTCTTTCACACTGTTCTCCAGGCAGTGAAGCATCTGCAGTCCGGGGTGGTATTCGCGAGTCGGTAGGTCGACGTGGGGGGGCAGGGCGAGGGACGTGTAGGCGTTGGAGTCGGGATCGGGCTTGGCCTTGACGTTGAATAGCTGGCCAAAGTTGGTGGGACGTACGGGGCCGATGCGCCGAGCGATGCTTTCGAGCGAGCCGGGCTCGGTGGGCAGGCCGCGCAGCCGCACCAGCCCCTTGCCGAGCACGCTTTTTAATGCCGGGGCAAGGATCGCCTCCTCGGCATCGCTGTCAGGTGCGGTATCGAGCAGGCCGCTGGCATCCAAGGTTTCGGGAGCGACCTCGGGGCCGCCCAGCCAGGTGTTCATTGGCACTAGCGGCGCCTCGGAGTCGGTGGCGTTATCATAGTCGTGAGCTCGCAGCCAGCCGGGATGAAAGCGCAGGCGACGGTTTTCTGGGGCGAAAGTCACGCACAGAGCGCCAGCGGCGTCAATATTGACGGCGTCGATTTCTGGCCAAGCGGGCAAGGTGGAAAGGTCCAGGATGCGCTCCCGAGTTGCCGGGTTGACGGTGGTCTCATCGGCGGCGTTCTCGCGCAGCCAGATGCTGTGGTAGCGGCTGACGCGTCCGTCGCTCCAGCGCACCGTGACGAGGCGCGGCGTAAACGAAACGTCGGCGATGTCGGTGTCGATCAGCCAAGCATCATAATCGGGCGTAAGAGGCAGTTTGTTCAGTGACATTAAGAGCTCCTGAGCGTCAAGGGAAGACCGCTAGAGTGTCAGCGATAGGAGGTCGTCTCACTACAGAATCCGACGCTGACTGTGCATAGTTCGACAGTTGCAGCGGCGCATCGGAAAATCAGGAACGCCGACGCCATTCGCTTGGGGTGAGACCATGCCGGCGGCGGAAGGCGCGGGTGAAGCTTGACGCGGAGGCGAAACCACAGGCCAAGGCAATATCTATCACCCTGTGGCGGGTCTCGCGCAGCAGCCGATGAGCGTGATCCAGTCGCATATCGAGGTAGACGCGCTGGGGCGACATACCCATATGACGAGCGAAGAGCCTCTCCAGGCCTCTCCAGGAGAGGCTGAGCCTAGCAGCCAGTTCGCCTATACCAAACGGCGTCTCCAGGTTAGCCTCCATTAAGTCGATGATTTTTTGCAAGCCCGGGTCGTCAGGAATGATGGGGTCGCGCTGACGACTGGCTGGTCGTCGCTCAGGGTCATGAATCAGCTGGTCTCGGACGCGCTTGACAAGATTATCGCCATGGCGGCGGCGTATCAGGTCGAGGCTCATATCGATGGCGGCGCTGCCTCCGGCGCATGAGAAGCCTTCGGGCGTTACTTCGTAGATCGATTCGACGGCGTCAACGCGTGGAAAACGGGAGCGAAATTCGGGTAGAGACTCCCAGTGTAGGGTTACCGTCTGGTCGTCAAGCAAACCGGCCGCGGCCAGTGCGAAGCAGCCGGTGTCTATGCCACCTAGCACGCATCCTGAGGCGGCGCGTTCGCGTAGCCAGTCGAGTAGTGCGCCATTGACGCTGTCGTCGGGGTCGAAGCTGGCACACACTGCCAGGCTCGTTACTAAAGGTGCCTGGGCGATCGCGCAGGTGGCTTCCAACGTCATGCCGTTAGAGGCTTTAACCGGGCCACCGTCTTTGCTGATCACATCCCATTCGAAAAGTGAACGCCCGCTGATGCGGTTGGCAATGCGCAGCGGTTCGATGGCCGAGAAGAAAGCCACCATCGCAAAGCGCGGTAGCAGCAAAAAACCGATTCGCTCCGGAACGCGGATGGGGGGCTGGAATCTCATAGGCTTCGGGTCGATATCGGGGAGGGGCACCGCGTCCGGTTCGGCATCGTGGTTTCGTTGTGTTGATTGTAAAGGGTGCGCGGCTGGTTACCAAGTGTCGAGGCTAAGGATGATGGAAGCCTCGCTATTGAAGTCGTGAAGGCCTATTTCGACTAACCCCCGGCATCCTTTACTTGTCGAGGCGACGAGGCTCGGCCATGATGGTCAGCCCACGTCCTTTCTGACATTTTGCCCCATGCGCCTCAACTATTCCGGCCCTACTCCCGAGCTCATCGGTTTTCTTTTGCTGCCACGTTTCTCGATGATGGCCTTCTTCTCGGCTGTCGAGCCGCTGCGAATCGCCAACCGTATCAGTGGCCGACCGCTCTTTGAATGGATGCTGATCAGCGAGAACGGAGGATCTGTGACCGCTTCCAACGGTATGACACTGCTCGCCGATCAGACCATCGAATCGGTGCATTATCTGCCGTCGTTGGCTTTATGCAGTGGCTTCGATCCCGAACGTTATCTAAGCCCCGCCCTGGTACGCTGGCTGCGCCGACTGTCCGCTGCCGGCTGCGTGCTGGGCGGGCTCGATACCGGTTGTTTCGTGCTGGCTGCGGCGGGGCTGTTGAATGGCGAGCGAGTCACTCTTCACTGGGAGAGCCTGCCGTCATTTAAGGAACGCTTTCCAGAGATCGCCACCTCCAACGAACTTTTTGAACTCGGGGCGCGGCGTTTCTCATGTGCAGGGGGCACAGCAGCCATGGACATGGCGCTAGACGTTATCGCTCGTCGCCATGGGCAGCGTTTAGCCATCGACGTTTCCGAGCAGTTGGTCCATGAGCGCATGCGCACGCGTCACGATCAGCAGCGTATGACATTGGCACGACGGCTTGACACCCACAACGCTCGACTGGTGGAGGCTGTTGATCTGATGGAACGTCATTTGGAGACGCCGCTATCGCTTGCCGACGTTGCACGACGCAGCCGGGTCTCGCTGCGCCAGTTGCAACGTATTTTTGAGCACGAGTTGGGAAACTCGCCTCGCGATTGGTATCTGGGACTGCGCCTGGAACGAGCTTACCACCTGTTAACAGAAACCGATCTTGATGTGCTGGTGGTGGGCTTAGCTTGCGGCTTCGCTTCGAGCTCCAGCTTCTCAAGGGCTTTCCGCCAGCGCTATGGTCGCTCGCCCAGGGAAGTCCGATAAGTATGAAGAAAGGTCTGCATTCACATACTGCGTCAGTCCCGATTCGGCAGTCCAATGCGGCGCCCTGCAAGCTGCGGCCAAGCATTGACGGCGAGATTCGGCAGCTTGCTAATGGCTGTCGCGACCGGCGGTGGGAAGGGCGCTGGCCGGCCGGCCTCGCTGTCGATGCCCATCAGCATCTGCTCGCTGGTGGCTAGCAGATTGCGCTCCGCGTCACGCATTTCGAAAAATACATGCAAACGTTTAGCGTCGCTGTCGAGCACCGTCGCCTCGACGTTGAGCGGCTGATGCTCGTGAGCTTCGCGACGATAGCAAAGGTGGGTCTCTAACGTGTAGATGGTGTAGCCGTGGCGACGCCGTCCGGCATCGTCTAGTCCGATAGCATCTAGTAGCGCTTCGACACTCAAAGAGAATACTCGGGCATATTCGGCGTCGTTCATGTGGCCGTTGTAGTCGACCCATTCCGGGGCAACGCGGGTTTCGAGCAATGCCATCAGATGCGCCCCTTGAGCCCCTCGGCTTCGGGCCAGTACTTTTGTACCAGATCGAGCAATTCAACCAAGAAATCATCTCGACGCCGGTCGAGCTCGGCGACGGACCGGCCGGCAGCTTGGAATTCAGAGCCTTCAACGACCTTTTCGATCAATTCATCGGTGAGCTCCGGAGCCTCGAGCTTAGTCCAGGGTAGTTTCAGTGCCGGACCGAACTGCTCAAGCATGTGGCGCATACCCGACTCGCCGCCGGCCAGGTGGAAGGTCATGAAAGTGCCCATCAGTGCCCAGCGCAAGCCACACCCGTAAACCACGGCGGCGTCTATCTCCTCTGTGGTGGCTACGCCGTCGTTGACCAAGTGCAGCGCCTCGCGCCACAGCGCCTCCATCAGCCGGTCGGCAATATGCCCCTCGATCTCGCGACGCACGATCAGTGGCCGCATGGCCAGAGACTGATAGAGTTTTTGGGCGATGCCGGTCTGTTCGGTGCTGGTGGCCTCACCGCCAACCAGCTCCACCAGCGGCAGCAGGTAAACGGGATTGAAGGGGTGGGCGACGATCACGCGTCCTGGCGCTTGCCGGCAGTCCCGCTGTAGATCGCTGGGTTTGAAGCCAGACGTGGACGAGCCAATAATCACGCTTGGTGCGGCAGCGGCGTCGATCGCAGAGAGAATTTCACGTTTGAGTTCGAGACGTTCGGGGACGTTCTCCTGAATTAGGTCGGCACCCTTGACGGCCGTCTCCAGGCTGTCAGTGAAGGTCAGCCGCGCGGGGTCGGCGCTCTCGGCCAGCCCCAGTTTCTCAAGCGACGGCCAGGCACTCGTGACGAAGTCGCGAGTGCGAACCTCAGCGTCTTCAGCCGGATCGAAAGCGACCACATCCCAGCCTTGGGCCAGCGCCCGGGCGATCCAGCCGTTGCCGATGACGCCGGTGCCGATGACGGTTAGTTGCTGATTCATGCACCACCTCCTGCAGCTGTCTCGACGATCAAGCCGCTGGCCGGGTCGCGCAGTTTGAGATGGGCGCGGGTCTCGGCAGGCGTCATGATGCGGCCGCCGAGCGCATCGATGATGCCGCCGGCCTTCTCAACCAGACTGCCGTTGGTGGCCAGCACGCCTTTCTCGAGAAAAAGATTATCTTCCAGTCCGACCCGGACGTGGCCGCCGAGCAACATTGCCTGGGCAACCATGGGCATCTGGTGGCGGCCGATGCCAAAGGCGCCCCAGTTGGCGTCTTTTGGCAGCTTGTTGCGCATTGCCAGCATGGTCTCGGTATCGGCCTCAGCGCCCCATGGAATGCCCAGGCACAGCTGAAAGAGCGGGTCACCGTCGATCAGGCCTTCTTGCTGCAACTGGCGGGCGAACCAGACGTGGCCCAGATCGAAGCACTCCAGCTCTGGCTTGACGCCGGCCGCCTGTACCAGGCGGGCGTGCTCGCGTAGCCAGTCAGCCGTGTTGACGTAGACCATATTGTCGAAGTTGAGGCTGCCACAGTCTAGGGTGCAGAGTTCCGGGAGCAGCTCGGCCACCGGTTCGTGACGCTGGGCCGGTGTCTGCATGTCGGTGCCGGGGCCGCCGCGGGTAGGGTCGTAGACGTCCGGAATCCAGTCGCCGCCGCCGCCGGCGGTGATGTTCATGACGATGTCGGTATCCGCCTCACGAACCCGCCCCATCACCTCGCGGTAGTGCTCGAGCGAATGGCTGATACCGCCGGTTTCGGGGTCGCGCACGTGGATGTGCGCCACGCTGGCGCCGGCTCGAGCGGCCTCGATGCAGCTGTCGGCGATCTGTTTGGGGGTGATCGGTACGTGGGGGCTTTTGCCGGTGGTATCGCCGGCGCCAGTGATGGCGCACGTCAGAATAACATTACGGTTCATGAGATCTCCTTGTAAGAAGTTACAAGAAGTGTCGCCTAAATGCGCAGCAAGAAGTGTACAAAAGGCGACAAATAGTTGTCGAAAGCCGTCAAGTAGTAGCTTCCTGAGTACGTGAGCATGAAACAACTAGGAGTCCGACAGGCTTCTAGTCTGGTAGTCAATCAGAGCGACACGGTCCAGCAAGACTGCAATGCAATTAGGGTGACTAATAATTGCTTCAGACGCTGAGTCAAGGAGCTTCGGCGAGCACCGTTGTCAATATATCGATGCCATCAAAGTTGAGTGATGGTTTAGAGACAGGTAGGGTAAGTAGCCTTTTCACTGTCTTATAGTGCTCACCTACAAACGACTGAATCGACCAACCACTTCGTTCAGTGTGAGTCACTTACCGAACCAGAAGTCCGATCAAAGGCAACGCCAATGCAAGATGATAATAAGCGAAACGTGAAGATTCGGGTTCGTAACCTGAGCAAAGTCTTCGGCAACCGGCCCAAACAGGCGCTGGAACTTCGTGATAGTGGACTCAAACGTTCCGAAATATTCGAGAAAACGGGTCAGACACTGGCCCTGTCCGATATCAATTTCGATGTCTATGAAGGCGAGTTACTGGTCATCATGGGACTATCCGGCTCCGGCAAGTCCACCCTGATCCGATGCTTCAACCGCCTGATTGAGCCTACTGAAGGCGAAGTTGTCATTGATGACGAAGACATTCTGAGCATCAGCGCCAAAGAACTGCTGGAAGCCCGTCGCCGTCATTTCTCCATGGTATTCCAGAACTTCGCTCTTTTTCCTCATCGTACCGTGCAACAAAATGCCGAATTCGGCCTTGAAATCCGCGGTGTGGCAAAGCAGCAGCGCCGCGATACTGCTCTCAAGATTCTCAAGCAGGTGGGGTTGGACGGCTGGGAAGGGGCCTATCCCAACCAGCTCTCCGGCGGCATGCAGCAGCGGGTGGGGTTGGCCCGGGCGTTGGCTAACGACGGCACGGTGCTACTGATGGACGAAGCCTTCTCAGCGCTGGACCCGCTAATCCGTGGCGACATGCAGCAGGAGCTGCAAGAATTACAGCACAGCACGCAGAAAACCACTGTTTTCATCACCCACGACCTCGACGAGGCCATCAACATCGGTGATCGTATCGTGCTGCTCAAGGACGGCGAGGTTGTACAGATTGGTACCCCAGAGGAGATTCTCACCAAGCCTGCCGACGACTATGTAAAACGCTTCGTCGAGGGGGTGGACATGTCCAAGATTCTCACCGCCGAACACGCCATGCGTCCGGTGCGGGCGACCGCGCGCGAGAGCGATGGACCGCGCACGACTCTGCGCAAGATGAGTGAAAACAGCATCGATTCCATCTACGTCACCTCGCGCAACCGCACCTTACTCGGCCTGGTGGAAATCGACTCCCTTGAGCTCGCCGCTCAGGAAGGCAAGGACGATATCTGCAATATTATGACTCAGGATTTTCGCAGCGTAGGTCTAAATGAGCCGCTGCAAAACCTGTTTGCCATGTTCAACAAGAAGAATTTTCCTATTGCGGTGGTGGATGACGACAAGCGCCTGCTCGGCGTTGTGGTCAAGGGCACCGTCCTCGATGAACTGGCACAGGTAGGAGAAAACAAGTAATGGCTATCGATATCCCAAGAATTCCGCTGGGCGACTGGATCGAGGGCGGTCTCGACTGGCTGACCAGTGAGTTCTCCAACGTGACACGCAGTATCTCGCAAGTTACACAGAACGGTATTGACGGCCTCAACGACGCCCTAATGTGGTTGCCACCCTGGGCGCTGCTATTGATCATCGTCGGCATTTGCTGGAGGGTCTCCAATTATCGTCTGGCCATCGGTGCCCTCCTGGGATTGGCACTAGTCTGGAACATGAACTTATGGACTCCGATGATCGAGACTCTGACGCTAGTGGTGATTGCCACCCTGTTGGCTGTTGTCATCGCCTTGCCAATCGGGATCGCCGCAGCACTCTCCGATCGGCTGTATCGCGTCATCATGCCGGGGCTGGACTTCATGCAGACCATGCCGGCCTTCGTCTACCTGATTCCGGCGATTCCCTTCTTCGGCATTGGTTCGGTATCGGCGATTTTTGCCACGGTGATTTTCTCCATGCCACCAGCCATCCGTTTCACCACCCTGGGGATTCGACAGGTACCGGAGGAGCTGATTGAGGCGTCCGACGCCTATGGTGCTACCCGCAGCCAGAAACTGTTCAAAGTGCAGCTGCCGATGTCCCTGCCCACTGTGATGGCGGGCATCAACCAAACCATCATGCTGGCGCTGTCTATGGTGGTGATTGCCGCTATGATCGGTGCCGGCGGCCTGGGAAGCGAGGTGTGGCGTGCCATTCAACGCCTGCAGCCAGGTGCCGGCTTTGAGGCAGGCATCGCCGTGGTCATCCTGGCCATGCTGCTGGATCGCATCACCCAGTCCCTGGGCAAGGGCCGTAAGTCGTAATCTACTGTTAGCCCGTGAAGTCATAAACGAACATGATCGAGATGTTAAAGTAAACTTTATGGCTTCACGCTTCCTGTATTTAGCATTTGTTGTAGAGGTTCATGTACAGTCGGGATCCCGCGGGTTAACGCACCTGCCTGCAAGTGATCGGGCTGTGCTGAATAGCTCCGCTTTTATGGTGTCGTTCTGCGGTCGCTCGCTCAAGAGACATATTAGAGTATAGTTTGATTCGGCGGTACCAAACGGTCAGCCGCCTCAGCAAAAAGCCATGGGGTCAGTCATGCGTCCGGTTTCGATTCACGATTTCATCAAAGTAGTGTTCGAGCACGACAGCAGGCCACCAGCCCGTCAACCATCCGCAGGCTCTGTGCAGAGGCGGACAAAAACGGGGTAGCGGCTATTCCTGGAGCGTTCAAGTTCGGAAAGGCGTGGAAGATTGATCTCGACACGTATTATGAGGAAATGGAAATGCGACTGTCTGGGCTCACCCCTGTTTATGACGATGCCACCGACGAAGAAGCCCGATTTCTTGCAGAGCTAGGAGCAAGACTGTCGTTCCGAGTGTGGGGTTGGCCGCCCGATGGACGGCTTAGAGACGTTGTGCAGGTGACTACTCTCCGCCCTTCAGGCGAAGCTTCCCACTTCTTAGGCAGCGACCGGCAACTTGCCGGAATTACGCGAGCCTCGATGGGCAGAGACCGACAGTCCTTTGGCCTTTAATTTCAAAACTCCTTGGTGCTTGATGTTTAAAGCGGCTACTGTTACACATAGCAGTATGAACAAAGTATTAAAAACTATATAAATTAGTGTCTTAGACGCACTTCACTCTTTGGTGTAAAAATACTAAAAAATAGCGTGAAACATTGAACAATCAAACCGTTATTTCAAACATCTTTACTTTATCGATGTTTTTTCAATGCGGTTGCTCTAGCAAGTTCCTGCTGTAGCTCCATGCAATGAAATTCGAGTGACAAGTTTTCTTTTACCATTACATCCGATAGCTACGCACGCCCAAGACACGACACAAATCACTGACTGTGTGGGCTCTCTTAAGCCCTTTGACTAGCGAAAATCGTTCATGCTGTCGAAGATTAAAAGAGCCAAAGCCTTTTTTAATATATCTTTCTCGATTTCCAGGCGCTTAATCTGCCGCTTCAGTTCTGCAATCTCGCGCTGCTCATCTGTCAGCGGTTGACCCGGCAAAACATGACCTGGACGCTCGCTCTTTAACTTTCGAACCCACTTGTCGAGCACACCCATAGCTTGTGCAGCGTCTCGAAAGGAGTAGCCCCGGTCGATAACCAGCTGGGCACATTCGACTTTAAAATCAGGGCTGGAACGAGACCCTACTTTTCTAGTCATTATTGAATCACTGGTCATGTTTGAGTGCATTTTAGCAACTCCAATCACGTGACCAAATTCACTATGCCACTACAGACAGGCACCGTTGGTACACTGTTAGCTGCCCCTGAATCAACCATTTCTAAATGGAGCGTTGCTGACCGGCCGCACGCCGGCGATCTTGATCGGCGTTAACGTACACTTGTTCAGTGAACGCGGCACTGGCATGGCCAAGCTCTTCTGAAATATGACGAATATCGGCGCCGGCTTCAATGGCCTGGCTGGCACCGGTATGTCTCAGGTAATGAGTCTCTGAAGCGATCGCTTTCAGTTGGTCTGACTCACTTTGCAAACCTTCATCACTCATTCGTTTAACCGCCAACATCA
>Ga0307972_1000337_pt1 | contig 26182 bp, 28 predicted proteins | sample OrgLakmetagen780_FD_201848 | JGI IMG/M metagenome (GOLD analysis project Ga0307972, IMG submission 201848) | Saline water microbial communities from Organic Lake, Antarctica - #780 | ecosystem: Environmental > Aquatic > Non-marine Saline and Alkaline > Saline | place: Antarctica: Organic Lake...
CACGGCCTTCCTGTAGCAGGCCGTGCCCTGGATGAGCTAAGTTGCGCTGGCAGTAATCAAATCGCTGGTTTCGGCCAGCTCTCCAGCCTAAGCGGCACTTTATCTGCCTCGGATGCCGGCTTACCGTCTTGCGATTTCGCAGATCTCGCTGGTGGGGATATCGAGGAAAATTTGGCCATTCTGGAGGCGTTGCTTTCCGGCTCGGATGAGCGGCTGCCGGCGGGTCTGCGAAATACGATTTTACTCAATGCCGGTGCGGCGCTTTGGGTCTGTGAAAAAGCTACTGATTTGAAGGACGGCATTCGGATGTGCGATAGCCTGCTGAGTGATGGCACCGTGCGGAAATGGCTAACTAAGGTTCAGGAGTTTAACGCGCAGCTTGCTTAATACCTATAACACTCAATAATTGATAGTTGACCGCTGATCTTTTTTTGTCCGCTATTTAGCTTTATACCATGGAAGAAACCTCTTTAAACGACCTCGATACTCGCATTCAAAAACAGGTAGAAAACGCCAAGAAAGCGATTGATAAAAACCCCACCTACGCTGTCGATATCCTCACCAATATTATCGGCCGCCATCCTGGCTGTCTCTCGGTTAGAAAGTTTCTTCGCCAAGCCCAGCAGAAGGCTGCTGTCGGTAAGACGAAAGGCATGGGTGGTTTTATTGGTAAGGTTACCAGTCTGCCATTTGCCATGGCGGGTAACTCAAAGGTGAAGAAGAATCCGGAGGCTGCTATGGAGTCTGCCGAACAGATGCTTGCGATTAATCCGACGAATCCGACCGCCCATAAAATGCTGGGTGCGGCCGCAGAAGTTCTAGAGCTCCACCAGACCGCTGCGTTCGCCTACGAAGAACTTTACAAGCTCGATAAATCCAACACCGAAAGCGCGAAGCTTCTGATGATTGTCTACATCGAGACCGGGAAGTGTAAGGAAGCCATCGAAATCGGCGATGCCGCCTATCGCGCCAACCCTTCTGACGAAGAAGTGCAACGCCTCATTAAGAAAGCTTCTGTTCAGCAGACCATGGAGAAGGGCAGGTGGGAAGAGGACAAAAGTTTCCGCGATAAGCTTAAGGACGAAGACGAATCTCAAAAACTCGAACAAGCCGGGCGTGCCAAGACCAGTGAGGCGAGCCTGCGCTCACTGATCGACAACGCAATCCAAACCGTCGAGGCAGAGCCGGAAAACATTAATCACTACCGTGATATCGCCAGCAATTATCGCAAGCTTGGCGAATATGACGAAGCGCTGGAGTGGCTCGGTAAAGCGCGCCAACTTGAATCCGGACGCGCCGATGTTAATCTGGAGCGCCTCATCGGCACGCTCAGCCGCGAGAAGATGCTGAAGGCCATCGAGGTTGCCGAAGAGGCACTCCTCGCCAATCCCGAAGATGAAGACGCGCAGGCTGAATTGGAGAACCTCCGAGTCGAAGAGCGCGCCTTTCACCGCAAGCAGGCTGAGGATCTTGTTCACCGCTATCCCAATGAGTTTGGCTACCGCTTCGAACTCGGTGAATTACTCTTCGAAGATGGGGAAATCGATAAGGCGATTGAGAATTTACAGCTCGGACTCCGGGCGCCCAAGGTTCGGATCAACGCCCTTATCCTGCTGGGTAAATCCTACCTTAAAAAGGGATTCCACGATATGGCTGCCGAGCAGCTTCAGACTGCAAAGAGTGAGATTTCGGGCATGAACGATCAGAAGAAAGACGTGCTCTACGAACTCGGTTCCGCTTATGAGCAACAGGGTGATATGGATAAAGCCATCGTTGAGTTTAAAGCACTCTACGGCGCTGATATCTCCTACCGCGATGTCGCCCAGAAGATCGACGACTTTTACAGCAGTAAGTAGCGTGCCCTCAGGGCGGTGTCTCGTTTTTAAACACCTATGCTCGTGTGCTGAAATTTCTATCCAGAATGTATGGCCGCCGATGTGCGTGCAGGCAAATTAGGTCCATCTCGCGAGTCGGCAGTGGAGGGCCACAGTGTGACGGCTTGTCTGGAGACGGCGCCCTACCTTCTGGAACCAGATCAAACCGGGTCGGACGGGTAGGGCGTAGTCTCCAGACAAGCCGGGAACCGGAACGGATAGAAATGCACAGCGCTAAACTCGCGATGCTTTCCCACTGTAGGGCAGAAATGCTTCGACGTCCTTGATTTGTTGGCCGATCTGGTCGGCGATGCGTAGGTCGAGGTCGTCGGGGTGGATGGAGATGCGTAGTGGCAGATTTTTGCGCCGTGCTGTCTTGGCTTGTGCCGCGTTCCACCGGCGAAGGAAAAACTCGCGCAGAGCGGTATCAGCCTCGTAGCCGGTGAGCGGGAGTTTTTGAAAGCGGCTATCTTTATTCTCTGGGCCCGCCTTCCTTGCTGGATATATCAGGCCGCGGGTCGTTTCGATGAGTTGGAAGGGCACTTCTGCGAGATCGGTTTGATTGATCGGGCCGAGTGCCCAGGCGGGGGGCACGTAGAAATCGGGCGCGGGTAGGTCATTTTCGACGAACCAGTTATTTGAGCGCTGCATGAGTTCTAGAATGCCCCTGGAGTCGAGGTCGAGGTGCTCGGCGACATTGCGCGAAATAAGCGTGGCGTGGATGCGATGGTAGAGGCGGCGCGGTGTCGTCTCATGGTGCCAGCCGTGAGCCGCGAGCTGGTGCCCGAGCGCGGCGAGTTCGCGTAGGCGCTCGATCTGTCCCGGCTGCCAGGGGCGACCGGGCACCACAAGCAGCGTAACCGGCGGCACGCTGCGCTCCTTTAACCAATCCAGTATGCGCTCGACCCGTTCCATGGTGTGGGGCATCAGATCGTGAATAGAGACGAGGGCTTGCATTTTTCAGATGACAAATGACGGAGGACAGTCGGCAGAGGACAGAAGACGGAGGACGGAAGACAGAGGATAGAGGAGGACAGACGGTAGAGGTTCGACTACTCTGCGCACTCAGTTTTCTTATACTTTTCCAGCACATCGAGCCACTGCTGGATGGTTTGATTATTGAGGTCTTCGGCGGCGGTGCGGGCGGCGGTTGATTTTTGCCGGACTTGCTCGGGTGGCAGGGCGAGGATCTCTTGCAGTTTATCGACAAGGGGTAGGGCTTGGTCGTAGCTGAAGAGGCCGCCTTCGAGTTGCGGCCAATCGTGGATGCCAGCATTGGAGGAGACGAGGGCGGGCCGGCCGCGGGCCATGGCTTCGAGAGCGACGGAGCCGAAGGTTTCTATCTTGGAGGGGAGCAGGAGTAGGCTGGACTGGTCGATAATTTTGATGAGTTGCTCTCGGGTCAGCCAGCCGTGGAATTTGACGTTCGCGAGTCCGGCGGCGGAGGCTTCGAGTTCTTTACGGCAGGGACCGTCCCCTCCGATGAGGAATTCGATGTGGGGGAGTTTCGAAGCGGCGTCGATAATACGGTCAACGTTCTTCTCGGGGGCCAGACGCCCGACGAAGCAGACGCGTTGGATCGTCTCAGGGTAGGGGCTGAGTGGAGTTTCGATGAAGATGGGCTGGAGGGGGGTGCCCATGACTTCGACGGAGGGGGCGCCGAGTCGCTCGACATCTTTCTGTAAGTTCGAGTTATTGACGAGCACGGTTGCGCTGCGCTTACAGATGAAGCGGTTCACGGTGTTGAAATAGCCGGTTACAAAGGTGCGGGAGAAGGAACTCCAGTAGATGTTGGCGAGCTCGCCGAAGTCGGTATGGAAGGCAGAGATGTAGGCGGCCTTGCTGCGCTTAGCGTGGTAGAGGCCGAGTAGTCCGAAGGGGCCGGGGGTGATGCTCACGATGATGTTGGGCCGGAGCTCACGCACACCGCGCGAGATGCGGCGCAGGTTGGGCACGACGAGTCGCTGGCCTGGGTCGCCCGGCATGGGCCATGAGAGCAGCGGGTGGCGCTTCACGTTGAGCGGCTGGAAAATCTCCGCAGCTTCGACGCGTGGTCCGAGCTGCGCCAGCAGATCGTGGTAGTAGGCACCCGTGCCGTTGCGCTCGGGCAGCGAGTCGGAGAAAAATGCCACGCGGAGTGGGGCGGGTTCTATTCGAGTGTTGGACAAAATATTTTTAACTGTTGAGCATAGTCCTAAGGTGAAAGGCACTGGCTGCGATGCGGGCTGTTGAGCATTTGCACGTAGGCGGGTTGCATAGAATGCTCGATCACGTCGGGATCGATTAAAAAATCACTGCTCTTGTGTTGGTGCTTGCTGGATGGGTTGGGCGGAATTCGATTGAGCGCTTCATCCAACTCCTCGGAGAGCGGTAGATCGATGCCTTGAAGGGCGGAGCGGATCACAGTAGCGGCGTCGGCCCGCAGGTCGGATTGTTCGATAAGTGCCACAGGCGTTGTTTTAGAATCGGCAACAAAGCTGGAAAGTGCGGTATAGTTGTGCGCGTAAATCTCAGTGAATTGTTTGGTGGTATGGCTGCCGTCCGGGTCGGCGCCGAAGCCTTGGCGGGCGGGAGCCAATGAGCTGATTTGCGAGCTAAGGGCGGTCTCCGGTTCGCGGATGCAGACGATGAAGCGTGCCCCCGGAATTGCCGAGGCCAGTTCAGTGCACCATGAACTAAAGGCAGCGTTCTTGGAGAGGAGTTGCTTGCCGGGGTGGCAGTAGAGGTGCTTTTGCAGACAGCGTTTGTAAAACTCGATGGTGCGCATACGCTGAGCTTCGCTTTGCTCGTCGAGCTTTGCCAGGCTGTAGAGTTCTTTGGCGAAGGGGAAAGCGAGCAGCATGATGAAGCAGGCGCCGACTGGCAGGAGTGCGAGGTAGTCCTCCTCGGGAGCGGCGAGTCCGACTTCGTGGATATTGTCAAAGTCGCCGGAGGATTTTGTGATGCAGTATTGAATAAGCCTTTTGATCGGTGCGCCAATTGCGCGGTCAACCGTTGCGAAGGCGCCAATGATTTTACGCTCTGTGATGGACGGGGCGAGTAAGGCCTCCCATGTGGCGAAGAAGGTGAACTTGGAGTCGCTGGCCAGGGTGCGGTGCAGAAAGGTGGTGCCACTTCGGGGAATGCCGACAATGAAGACAGGCGACGCAATTTCAACCTTTCGGTATGCGCTGAATAGCAGCTCATCGATAAGAAAGCCAAGCCAGTGGACGAGCTGCAGGGCGAGAAAGAGGGGGTAGCCGAGCAGCAGAAAGATCAGGCGACGCAGGCTGAGCGGTGCTGCGGGGTGAGCTCCCGGCCAGAGGGATGCCAGCCACCACCGTAAGTGCTTTGCCAGACTCTGGAGAAATAGGTGCATCTTTTTTTAGAGGGCAGGAGTGCCCATATAAAGAGAAATGAAGGCAGAATAATTTACGGCAAAATATTTTTTTTCACGTAGCCGGCATGTCCGCCGTAGCCATGGCGAAGGAGGAAGCCCTTCGGCTTTGGTCGACCAACTGAAGAGTTCGAAACAACCAAACGCGAAGGCGTTCGGCTACAAGCGTGGAAAGTGTGAGACATTGAAAAACTTATTTGAAGGAATACTGGTCCTCGTATCTGGCGCGTATCGTGGATAAATGGGGGCAGTCATCCAAGACATTTTAGATCGAACGGGGCGTTGTTCGTTTTAATTATCGAAGACCATCCGCTTCGAAAAGAAGTAGTTGAAGCACATGCCGAAGACGCCGCCGACCCAGACAGCGATAAAAGGGAGGGTGCCCGAGGCGCTTGCCTGGCCGCCCATTTGCTGACCGATGAGTAGGGTCGCGCTGAAGATGCCGTAGTTGATGGCACCCCCGACACCGTGTACGCTGTAGTGCCTAACCAAGGAGTGCCAGAGCTTCCGGCCCGTTTCCAAGTTGTGGAAGGTGAAGTAGCGGTTGAGGATGTAGCCCACCGTCATCGACGCGAGGTAGGACGGGATGCGCGCAAGGTAGATATTCACGCCCAACGCATTCAATAGGTAGAGCAAGCCGATGTCGATGAACGATATGGTGACTGCCACGGCGATGAAGCGGGTGAACATCCCGCGATTGCTCTCAGAGCGGTGAATTTTGCCGAGGATTTTACGCATGGGGTATAAGGTGATGAAGCCAGCGTGGTGAATTTGCGTCAAATTCCAAACGTAGTGGCGAGCTTACAGCTTGTCTGCCGTAGCCAGGAGACAAGCTGGAAGCTTGTCACTACGTTGTTTCCACTTTGCGTAGTAGCTTGGCCTCGGCGACGAACGGGCCGAAGGGCAACAGGCTGGCGACAAAGAGCCAGGCGGTGGTTTTCCACGACCATTTGTAGTCGAGTTGGCCCAGCACGGCAAAGCCGATGTAGGCCATCCAGAGGAAGCCGTGAGCCATGCCGACAACCCGAACAGCCTCAGGAAGGCCCCAGATGTATTTCAAGGGCATGGCGATGAAGAGTAAGAGGATATACGAGACTGCCTCCCAACTGCCGATTGAGCGCAGGCGGGTTAGCGTGTTGTCGAAAGTGAGCCACATTTTAGCTGCCTGGTTTAGTGGCCTCTGTGCCCTGGAGTTCAGGTGGCAGCTTGTCGGCTTCGTAGGTGGGAAAACTGAGCCGCGCCAGGCTGTGGTGCGGCACGTCGAAGCTGGTGGCTCCATTGCTGCGGTCGACGATTACGCCCACACCGACCGGTTCGGCGCCATGCTCGCGGCATTTGGAAATAGCTTCGACGACGCGTCCACCCCGGGTGATCACATCTTCGATAATGAGCACTTTTTCGCCGGGCTCAAATTTAAAGTTGCGGCGGAGTTCCAGCTTATCGTCGACCTTCTCTAGAAAGAGGAATCGCAGTCCGAGTTGACGTGCGACTTCCTGGCCGATGACAAGTCCACCCATGGCGGGGCCGACGACGGTTGTCGCGCCATAGTCTTTAATCATGGGCAGCATCAGCTCAGCGAGACGGGTGACCTTGTCGATGTATTGGCAGACCTGGGCGCACTGGAAGAAGTGCGCACTGTGCAGGCCGGATCGAAGGAGAAAATGTCCTTCGAGAAGGGCGCCGCTATCACGGAAAATTTGGATTACTTCATCGTTTTGTGAACTCATGCCTTAGAACTCTGGAGTGATTCGACGTAGTGACAAGCTTCCTCTGGTCAACGTAGTGACAAGCTTCCAGCTTGTCTCATTCGCGCCGGTAGTCAGCAGCAAATCGTCGTATCAGGTTGAGGTGCCGAAGTGGGAAACAAGCTGGAAGCTTGTTACTACGTTGACGACTACGCTGAAATTTGTTGGACGGGGCGCGGGAAGCTTGTTACTTCGGTGTCATGGGTTCGTTTTTTGACTGGAATCAGCGGGTGGACGTGTCGCGGCGGGTGCTGCCGCACTGGTCGCAAAAAGAGGTGACATGCTTTGTGACTTTCCGTCTGGCTGATTCGGTTCCGAAGCGCATTTTGAGACAGTGGGCGGAGCGTAAAACCCTCTGGCTGGCGGAGAATCCGCCTCCGCATGATGAAGGACAACAGCAAGCCTATGATCGCGAGTTTACGCGCTCTTTTCATCAATTTCTCGATGCGGGGCATGGAGACTGTATCTTTAAAGGTGCAGTGTATTCACAAATTGTCGCCGACGCTTTGAGTTTTTTCGACGGGGCGCGTTACCGGTTGGGGCTATGGGTGGTGATGCCGAACCACGTGCACGTGCTTTTTCGGACTTTGGATGACTGGACGCCGGAGCAAATTCTGCATTCATGGAAGTCGTTTTCGGCTAAACAGATTAATTTGGCACGGAAGTCGACGGGCCAAGTCTGGCAGCATGAGAGCTATGACCGGATCGTTCGTTCGGCTGAAGAGCTATTGCGAATTGAAACCTACATCCGTGATAATCCGAAGAATGCCGGAATCGAAGTTGCGCACGCGTCATGGCTGACGTAGACGTAGTGACAAGCTTCCAGCTTGTCTCATTCGCGCGGGTAGTCAGCAGCCAGTCGTTGTGTCAGGTGGAGGTGCTGAAGTGGGAAAAAAGCTGGAAGTGTGTGGCTGCAGTGAAACAAGCTGGAAGCTCGTTACTACAATGAAACAAGCTGGAAGCTTGTTACTACGTTGCCGACTACACTGAAATTTGTTGGACGGGGCGCTGGAAGCTTGTCACTACGGTGGGATGCTTAAGTTGCTGCATCGTCACATTCTGAAAGAGATTCTGATCTCGACCGGCTTGGCGATGGGCTTGTTCGTCTTCGTGCTGTTGATGGGAAATGCGCTTCGCGACATCGCTGAGTTGGTGGCGGCCGGCAAATTGGGCCCCCTTGTCTTCCTTAAGCTGATTGGCCTGCTAATTCCTTATGTGGCAGCCTATGCGCTACCGCTGGGTATGCTGACAGGCACGCTGATGGCGTTGGGTCGGCTGTCTTCGCAGCAGGAGATTACGGCGATGAAATCGGCGGGAGTGAGCCTTTATCAGGTGGCTGCACCGGTCTTTATTATTTCATTTTTTGGGATGGTCGCGGGGGTCTTGGTCAACCTGCACTACGCGCCCCAGTCGAGGCTCGCTTATAAGCAACTGATGGCGCAGGCCGTCACCGAAAACCCGGTCGGGTTTATTGAGGAAAAGCGCTTCATTCACGAGTTTCCCGGATATGTGATCTATATGGGTGGCCATGAAGGATCAACGATGAAGGACTTCTGGATCTGGGAGCTGGACGACGAAAAGAGGGTGAAACTTTTCCTCCGTGCAGAGGAGGGGGACGTTGCTTTCGACGAGGCCGCGAATGAACTTGTGCTGACCTTGCGAAACGGCATCGCCGAGCAACGCGACGAAGACAACCCGGAGGCATTTAGCGCGGCGCCGGACAAGTCACTCTATTTTGGGGAGTTGCCCATTGCGCTGCCCTTAGGCAAGCTGTTTGGAGAACAGGGCAATCGTAAAAATATTAGAGTCAAACACATGAATTTCGCCCAGCTCATGGAGCTGCGAAGTGAGCTACTGGCCAAAGAGGTTGAAGCTGGAAGCGGGCTCTCGGAGGAGCGCATGAGCGTGCAGATGTATCTTCAAAAGAATTTTGCGATGGCCTTCTCTGTCTTCTCCCTCGCGGTATTTGGCGTGCCTCTCGCTATACGAATCGGGCGTAAGGAGAGTTCCGCAAATCTTGGTATCGCTCTGGTTATTGCGATGTCTTACTACTTCCTGATGATCGTCGTGAGTTGGCTGGAGGGGAGTCCTGCACTGCGCCCGGATCTGCTGATCTGGCTACCAAATATTATTTTCCAGGCAGTTGGCTTCTGGATGCTTTTCCGCTCAGGGCGTAATTAGTCAGTATCAAGGCGTGAAAATAGTCGAGATACAGGAGGCCCCTCCATTGACGAATTTGATTCACAGTTTTGGATCGATGCGCTTGCCGTTTGTGCTCGAGAGTTCCCAGTCAAACGACGGCCTAGGGGAATGGAGCTTTTTCGGCGCCGAACCTTTCGAGCAGATTTCGGGCTGTAGTCTTATGGAACTGCAGGATGTCATGCAGCCTTTTCGCCAAGGTGAGACTTCAGAGCTACCCTTCGTTGGAGGAGCTGTCGGCTATATCGCTTATGACTATGGCAGGCGACTGGAGAAGATTCCAGCGACCGCTATAGATGATCGGTCGATCCCGGACATGCACTTCGGTATTTACGATGGGGTGGCAGCCTACCATCACAAGAGCGGTAAGCTCTATCTGGTCGCTCATGGCTTCAAGGAGCCCGTTGATGAGATTATTGACCGGCTAAGGCGGCAGGTTGGGGCTGCCGCAGCGTGGGAGCCGGCCCCCATGGCGCTAGGCCCCTGGGAATGGAACTTGTCTAAGAGCGATTTTAGCACAGCGGTCAATAAGGTGCGTGAGTATATTGCTCAAGGTGATGTGTATCAGGTAAATCTCTCCCGCCGGGCACGCTGTAACTTTAGCGGTAGCGGTCTGGACTTGTATGCCGCTTTACGGAAAGGAAATCCGGCACCCTACGCGGCATATTTGTCGACCGGAGATTTTGAGTTTATTTCAACCTCGCCGGAACAATTCCTCCGTAAGCAAGGCCGGGATCTGGTGACGCGCCCCATAAAAGGCACACGGCCACGCACCGGAGACCCTATGTTGGACGAACAATCGGCTAGGGAGTTGCGTGCCTCGGTCAAGGATCGGGCCGAGCTTTTGATGATAGTGGACCTTGAGCGCAACGACCTCGGGCGAGTGGCTGAGTATGGGTCGGTGCGGGTGGAGGAGCTCTATCAACTGGAGCACTACAAGAGCGTGATGCACCAGACCGCCCAAGTGAAGGCACGGCTGGCTACCGGGAAGGATGTGTATGATGCGCTATCTGCGCTTTTCCCGGGGGGTTCTATAACCGGAGCGCCGAAGGTGCGGGCCATGGAGATTATCGAAGAGTTGGAGCCCACCCGCCGCGGTGCGTATTGTGGATCGGTTGGATATATCGGGTTCGACGAGAATGCAGAGTTCAACATTGCGATCCGGAGCCTGCACTTAAAAGACGGTCAGCTCGATTATCAGGTAGGTGGCGGCATCGTCTGGGATTCCGAGCCGGAAAGCGAATATCAGGAGACGGTTGATAAAGCCCGGGCGATCTGCGAAACTTTGGAGGCCATATGCCAGACATCGAAATAATTTCACCAGGGCAGTCACTCAGGCTGGACCCGCAAGCCTCCGGTTTTGCCCACGGCTTCGGCTTGTTTGAAACGATATGCCTGCGCGGGGGTCGCCTCGAGCTTTGGCCGGCGCATTGGCAGCGCTTGAAGAGATCGGCAGCGGAGCTGGGGATGCAGCTAACACACGATCAAGGCGAGGCTCTGGATGCGGTGCGGACTCTCGCCGGAGATCTGCCCCCTGATGCGCTGATCAAACTTTCGCTGATTAAAGAAGCCGGCGCCAGTCGTTTGCTTGTCTATTCAAGGCCGTTGGATTCTCCGCCTGATCGTATCGGTCTCTTGCTGGATGGCCTGGCGCGTATTGACGAAAAGTCGCTGCTGGCTGGCTATAAGACCCACAACTACCTCGAGAACATAATGGTAACCGGGTCGGCACGTGCTGCGGGCTGTTACGATGGCCTAAGGCTCGATACGAAGGGGCATATTGCTGAAGGAGCCCTCTCAAATATCTTCTTTTACAAAGACGACTGTCTGCGCACCTCCGGTTTGGAGAGTGGCCTGCTCCCTGGCGTCATGCGTGAGGCACTACTCGAAGTGATGAGTGTTAAGGTGGGCAGCTACGCTCCGGCGGATCTAACGGGAGCCGAGGCGGTTTTTCTGACGAACTCCTCGATCAGTCTGCAGCCAGTCGATTTTTTGCTCTCCGGGGGGAGTGAAATTAAGCTATCAAGCAAAGCGCACCATTGCTTCAAACCCGCGCGTAGCCTGCTCGCAGAGAAGATTAAAGCATCTGCTATCGAGCTTTAATTAAAAAAACACTTTACAGCCAATCTATTTTCTGGCTCCTTTCTACGTTTTCTCGAAATTTCACACATACAATTTACATGGGTAACCTAAAAAAGAAGCGTCGTCTCAAGATGAACAAGCACAAGCGTCGTAAGCGCTTGAAATCAAATCGTCATAAGAAACGCACTTGGTAAGTCTTGGTAAGACATGGCTAGACGTGGTAAGCACGCCTTACCATGTTGTTTGCCACGATAATTGCCTACAACTTTACAGCGGCTCTCCATTACCGGAGAGCCGCTTTTTTTGGGCACCGGGCAGCGGATCGGCTGATTTGTTCAGTCACCTTGCTACTGCAGGACAGAAATGTCCTGACTCCGGTAGGGTCAAAACGGAGCGCGGACATTTCTGTCCGCCATTACCTATACCAGGAGCCAATTTCTCGCATCGGTGAAGGCTGATGCCTGAATGCAGTGTGGCTCATCGGTGTCGGACACCGGGTGGTTTGTTCGCTCACCTTCCCACTGCAGGACAGAAATGTCCTGACTCCGGCAGGGTCAAAACGGAGCGTGGACATTTCTGTCCGCGTTAAACCGACAACCTCGACTCACTGGTAGATCCAGAAGCGCTTGGCTTTACGCTGAAAGTCTTCAGCGCTGCGTGCCCAGCTGGCGACGAACTGGTTCACCCGGGCGTTTTGGCCGCGCTGGCTAATCTCATCCCACCATGCGGTGCTGCCGACGTGTTTATTGAAGAGGTTTGTGTTCTTCGCTTCTGCGAAAGGGTTCCCCTGCGTCCACGCCGCGGTGATCCGCATCATATGAAAACTGACTTCTGTTGGCCGTAAGGACGCCCAGTTGCTCGCACTTAAATAAACTCCTTCGACAGGTGCGCCGGCTGCTGAATGTGTTTTGACGATGCGGTAGCTCAGCCCCGGGATGCGGCAAGCCTCTAGGGCACGTTTGACCTCTGCAGGGCTTTTGCCCTTATGCCGGAGCAGGCGAAAGGGGTAGGGAGTGCCGATACCATGAGAGAACCCGCCTTCCTGGGCGCCGAGACCAGTCATGGCATAGCCGAGCACAGCAGAGAGGTCTGGCACGTAGGGCGAGGTTGGCACCCACCTCAGCCCGGTATCCGTCCAGAGCATATTGCGCTGCCAGCCCTTCATCGGGATAATGGTCAGTTTGCCGCGTTGACGGACCGTATCGGCCACTTCCATCCAGCCGGGTGTGTGCTTCGCGATGCGGGCCAGCTCGGCGATGGTGAGGCCGTGCACGTAAGGCACGTGAAAAGCACCGACATAGCTGCGCCATTCGCGGTCGAGGGGCGGGCCGTCCACCTTTAGCCCGCCGAGGGGGTTCGGGCGATCCAGCACGATCACTTCCACGCCCTGTTCGAAGCAGGCCTCCATCGCGTAGCGCATGCAACTGACATAGGTGTAGGAGCGCACGCCGACGTCCTGCAGGTCAATGAGTAGGGCGTCGAGCCCGCTCAGCATTTTGGCCGTGGGCTTACGGTATTTACCATAAAGAGAGTAAACGGGCAGGCCGGTGCGCGAGTCGATTTTGTCGTCCACGGGCACATTGGCTTTCTCATTGCCGTAGATGCCATGCTCGGGGCCGAATAGGGCAACGAGATCCACATTCCGAGCTTTGCGCAGCACCTCAACGCTGCTGATACCATTTCGGTTCACGCCGGCGGGATGCGTCAGCAGGCCAATTCTTTTACCAGCTAAGGAACGGAACCCACTTTGCTCCAGGACATCGATACCGAGCAGGATGCGCGATGCATTCGCAGCAGGCAGGCTGAGTAGCATCGCCGCAGTGGCGATGAGGAAGGGCTTAAGTATTATTCGGATGCTTTTCATCAAATGGGGCTTTCGTTTTTCGTAGTTTTGGCAAGTGAACTTTATCCTTTAAAATAGAGTAGCTGGCCGCCGTCCGATTGGCAATAATCCGATAGCTGGTGCTGGCGACAAAACCAAAAAAGATGCCCATGACGATCGCGCCCAGAGATGTCAGCCCGAAGACACTAAGCATCCGCTCCAAATTTGCCTCCCAGTGGATATGAACAAAATCATAAAGCAGTTGTAGGATTTCGCTCCGGGTCAGCGGTTCAGTCTCGAGTCCGACGACGCTCAAGACGGTTCTACCTACTGTGAAATCGGCCACCCAGATTGGAACTGCCGTGATCGGATTGGAGACGACTTGCAGGCCAGCAAGAATCGGCAAATTGGCCCTGAGCAGGACAGCCAGCAGTACCGCCAGAGGTATTTGTATGCCGTAAAGCGGCAAGAGGGTAAGGATGCAACCTGCGTAAATAGCGGGAACCGCATTTTCCACCCGAAAGCTCCAAATGAAAGATCGCTTGCGCGCTGACTCAGCGAAAAATTTTAATATTGGATACCGATGAATCGTTGCGCGACGTGGTAGTGGACGCAGCCATCGCTTGACGCGTCGTATGCGGCGCCACTTAGTTTGATTTAACTCACTCTCTTCAGCAGTCATCCTTTGATTTTTATGAAAATTGTGACTGCAATAAATGCCAAGCCTTCAGGCATTATTTACCAAACTTGTAGCAACTTATTTCTTGAGGAGTTCCGCGTTGGCTTCGGCAAAGGCTTTGCCAATTTGTCCCAGGATTTTGGCTGAGCCCAGGTAGTGGAATTCAAAATTAGAGGCACCCTTTTTAAGGATTGTCATTTCCCGCTCAGAAAACGCGTCGTCGTATAGTTTCGCTTCGGTCTTCTTTAGCTCTTCCTTGTTGAGTTTGCCTTGCTTGACCTTGAGTTGAAGTTTCTTGATCTGGCCCTTGATCTCGCCTTCCCTCGCACGGAGTGCATCCAGTTCCATGTCCCAGTAGTTCTCCGTTTGAACGGCGATTACGTTACCTTGAAATTCGGGCAAGGCTGCCGGAGCTGCCATCGCATCTCTAAAGTGCTGATGCACGCCCTTGTAGCGTTTCTTTCCTGGGCCATACAGCTCGGTAGGGCCGCCGGCTCCCATGACTCCAATGACGAAGGGCAGCTCGGGCGCGGAGAGGTCGTTGCGGACGTCTTTGATGAACTGTGCAAGAAGTTTAGAATAGTCGTCATAGCCGCCGGGATTATAGCGATCCGGGTAAACGCCACCATCCACCATGTCGTTCCACCCCTGAAACCAAACGAAGCCGGCTAGCTCATAGCCCTTGCTAGCATCGTAATCGGGATAGACGCGCTTAATGTCACCGAGCACTTTTTCGACCTGCTCCAACATGAGCCGGTAGTAGTGTCCGGACGCTTCTGAGCGCTTGGCTTGTGCCGCTTCAACATCTTCACCTTTGGATGTTAGCCTTTCGATGGCTTTTTTATTGAAGGTGTAGGGTCCGGCGCTCGGCGGGCGAAAGTCGGTGTGCAGGCTCTTGCCTCCCCACGCAGTTTTGATCAGAAGGATCGGCTCGTTCAATGCCTTATGCATGTAAATCCCAAAAGTGAATTCGGGGCCGATGCGGACGCCGCGTTTATCTGCGCCGTAACCAGCAGTAAGCTGCCCGATCTTCTCTGCTTCGGAGGAACCCAGTGAGGAGATCCAAACATCTTCCAATACGCGCGGCTCGCCGTTTTCATCCACCATCGCTTCGAGGAGTGGTTTCGCCTTCGGGTCGAGTTCCATCACTTCAAAAGTGCTGATGTGGGCGTGCCCCTGCATGTTGGACTGTCCGCAGAGGATGAAGACCTTAAGCGGGCCAGCAGCCAATGAGGAGAGAGACGCGAGGCAAAGCGAAGCGATTGCGGCGAGGAGTTTGAGTTTTGTAGATAGCATGTTGTTGTAGATTGTTTTTAGCAAGATGAGTTCCTTTAAGATAGCCTATGCTTGTGCAGCCAGATCCAGGGCCTCGCTGGTGAGTCGAGTGATTTCGGCCCAGTTTTTCGCCTTAATCAAAGAAGGGCTGACCATCCACGAGCCGCCGATAGCGGCAACGACGGGGAGTTTAAGATAGTCCTGCAGGTTGTTGGCCGTGATGCCTCCGGTTGGAGTGAATTTGACGCCAGTGTGTGCATAGGGCCCAGCCAGCGACTTGAGCATCTTCACGCCTCCGGCAGCTTCGGCGGGGAAGAACTTTAGGAGTTTACAGTTGAGAGAGAGGGCTTGCTCCACCTCGCTGGGAGTCATGACGCCAGGCGAAAACTCGAGCCCGACTTCACGAGACGTTGAGATGATGTCCGGATTAAGGCCCGGAGCTAAGCCGAAAACAGCGCCTGCATCCCGTGCCCGCTTGACTTGCTCCACATCTAGTAGGGTGCCGGCACCGAGCAGCACTTCCGGAAAGCGCTGGGCGATTCGGCGAATCGACTCTTCCGCAGCTTCGGTGCGAAAAGTGACTTCGATAATATCAAGACCAGCTGAAAGTAGGGCTTCGGCCAAGGGTTCGGCATTTTCTGCATCGTCCAGCACGACGACGGGCACAATTCGTTTAGAGAGAATCCTATCAATCATAAGATCATCATGTTGAAGAGCTCGGTAAATCGGAAGGGTAAACTACACCATTCGTCATATTCGAAAAAGTATTCGGGCAAGTCTGTTTTTCTCGCAAATCAGGAGATTTGCGTTCCCAGGAGCGCAGATCTCCTGATCTGCCAGTTAAAGCATAGGGATCACTCGCCCTGCCCCAGCGTGTAACCACGTTCGCCATCGAAGAGGTAGAGGTTTTCCGTTTTGACGATGTCCAGTGAGGCCGCACCGATCGCAGTCATGAGTTCGACGATATTTTGGTTCTCCAGAGTTGGATCTTCCGATTCGTCAACTTTCAAGAAGCGGCAACGCCAGTGGTCCGTGCAAAAGGTTTCGGGGAAGCCGTCTGGGTAGACCTTGACGCCGCGGTTGGTGATCATTTTCAGCTTCCACGGTGCAGGCAACACGGCATTAATCCGCTCGCCCAACTGGTTGGCATCGCGGTCGTCTTCATCCCAATCCAGGAATAGGTCGACGCCGACCAGCTCCTTTTTCTGGCAGACCTTCTGCATCTCCGGTAGATGAATGCCGCCCGATCCCTCGACGACCACCGCTTTGGCCAGTTTGACCGGCTCCTTGCCGAGGTTGGCGATAACGGCATCCTTGAAGGCCTGCGTGCCTACTTTTTTCTGGCTGTTGGCCTCGCTGTAAATATCGCCGGTGTGGATGCCGTCCTCCAGGGTTTTCAACCACGCGTTTTGGATTTTGGCTGCGACCTCGGGCTGGCCGATGTGCTTCAGTAGCATGACCGCGCCATTGAGCAGGGCGGAAGGATTGGCGATGTCCTGCCCCACGATGTCGGGTGCCGAACCATGGATGGCCTCAAACATGGCAAAATCTGCGCCGATATTGGAGGAGCCGGCGATACCTACCGAGCCACAGACCTGTGCCAGAATATCGGATATGATGTCGCCATAGAGATTAAGCGTGACCACAACATCGAAATCCTGCGGCGAGTCGGCTATGAGCGCCGAGCCAATATCGATGATCTTATGATCGGTTTCGATCTCCGGGTATTCTTTGGCCACTTGATTGAAAGTCTCATGAAAGAGCCCGTCGGTGATCTTCATGATATTGTCCTTGGACATGCAGGTGACCCGTTTGCGGCCATTCTGCTTCGCAAATTCAAAGGCATAGCGGATGATACGTTCGCTGCCGGGTTTTGTTATGAGCTTGAGGCACTGTGTGACTTCCTGTGTCTGGCGGTGCTCGATACCTGCGTAAGTGTCTTCCTCATTTTCGCGGATCACGACACAGTCGACGTTGTCGAAGCGCGATTCGATGAAGGGGCGAAAAGTCAGGCACGGGCGCGTATTGGCAAAGAGCCCCAGCGTCTTGCGCAGTGTGACGTTCAGACTCTTATAGCCCTTGCCCTGTGGAGTGGTGATCGGTGCTTTCAGGAAAACACGTGTGCGCCGCAGGGATTCCCAGGCATCTGCAGGGATGCCGGAGGTGACGCCGTCCTCGTAAACAGACTTTCCTATTTTAACCTCTTCGATATCCAGAGCGGCGCCGGCCGCCTCCAGAATTTCAAGAGTCGCATCCATGATTTCAGGACCGATGCCATCGCCCTTCGCTATCGTAATAGGAGTATTTTTATTCACGACACCAACTTCTTACAAAATTCATGTCGCGCAACTTTTTTCTCAAAAAGGTGCCAGCAGTGCGGACAACCGAAGCGGAAGCCCCTCGGTTACGCGAGTGGACTGTAGCCGAACGCCTTCGCGTTTGGTCGCGATGCAGTCGAGTATGACCAAAGCGGAAGCGCTTCGGCTACGCGAGTGGACTGTAGCCGAACGCCTTCGCGTTTGGTCGCGATGCAGTCGAGTATGACCAAAGCGGAAGCGCTTCGGCTACGTGAGTGGACTGTAGCCGAACGCCTTCGCGTTTGGTCGCGATGCAGTCGAGTATGACCAAAGCGGAAGCGCTTCGGCTACGCGAGTAGACTGTAGCCGAACGCCTTCGCGTTTGGTCGCGATGCAGTCGTGTATGACCAAAGCGGAAGCGCTTCGGCTACGCGAGTAGATTGTAGCCGAACGCCTTCGCGTTTGGTCGCCGGTGCGCTGTAGCTAAGCTGCTAACGTTGCTCCTGCCCGCTCTCGATGTCGATGATCTTGAAGTTCTCGACGTGGTAGATCGGGTCGGCACGGAAGGAGAGTCGTGCGCCGTAGCTTTGCTCAAGCTCCAGCAGTAGATCCTCATCCTCGTTGCGCAGGCGGTCCAGATTCGTGGGGTGCAGCAGCACGCGGAGGTTGATCTCCTTCTCCAGACCATCGCGCAGTCGGATGTGGCGGATCACGCTGATAAGGCGCCGCTGAATCTCCACACTCATGGTGCGGGATGACTTCACTGCGCCACGGCCGTTGCAATAGGGGCAATCAGTATACACACCGCTGGAGTGGCTTTCGGAGTGGCGTTGGCGCGTCATCTGCATGATGCCGAGCGTCGAAATCTGCAGGATATGGTTCTTGGCTTTATCGCCGGCCATTTCCCGCTTCATGCGGGTGTAGACGGCGCTTCGATCCTTCTTCGCCTTCATGTCGATGAAGTCCATTATGACGAGGCCACCGATATTGCGCAGCCGCACTTGGCGGGCGATCTCGGAGGCGGCTTCGAGATTGACCTGTAGAATGAAGTCCTTGCCGTCCTTGCTCTTATTTTTGTGGGAGCCGGTATTCACATCGATAGAGATGAGCGCCTCTGTCTCTTCAATCACGATCTCGCCGCCGCCGGGAAGCGGCACGCAGCGCATGAAGGTCTGGGCGATTTGGCGCTCGATGTTGAAGCGTTCGAAGACTGGGATGTCTTCGGCAAAGCGATGGATTTTCGATTTCGATCGCGGGGAGATGCGGGTCACATCGTCGATGATATTATCGAAGTCCTCTTTTTTGTCGACCATCACGCGGTCGATATCCTCGGTCAGGAAGTCGCGCACGGTGCGGCCGACGATATCCGGCTCCACGTAGAGGCAGGTCGGCTTCTTGCTCGTTTCGATACGCTGCTGGATGACCTCCCAGCGCTTGAGCAGGATGTGCAGGTCGCGAATGAAGTAGCGGGCCTTTTTGCCTTCGCCGGCGGTGCGGACGATGATGCCCATGCCCTCAGGGAGGGTCAGGTCGCGGAGGATGCTTTTGAGGCGGCTGCGTTCTTTTTTGTCGTCGATCTTGCGAGAGATGCCCAGGGTGCCGGTGTGGGGCATGAGCACGAGGAAGCGTCCGGGAAGGGCGATGTTCGTTGTCGTGCGTGGGCCCTTGGTGCCGATTTGCCCCTTTGTGATCTGGAGGACGATCTCGCTGCCGACTGGGTAGAGTTTCGGAATGTCTTTTACGGTGATCTTCTCAGCCTCGCGCTTACGCTGCTTCTCAGATTTATTGTCGCGCACGACTTCGATCGAGTTGTCTTTCGCCGCCGGTAGGATGTCCCAGTAGTGGAGAAAGGCATTCTTTTCCTCGCCGATATCGACGAAGGCAGCCTTCAGGCCGGGCTCCAGGTTCTGAATGCGCCCTTTAAAGATGGCCCCCACTTCGCGGGCTTCACCGGTGCGTTCGACTTCGAACTTTTCGAGTACGCCGTCCTGAAGTAGGGCGACACGCTTCTCGAGTGGTTCCGCGTTGATGATTAACTCAGTGTAGGCCTTTTTCTCGCGCCTGATTGCCTTTGCAATCCGCGTGATGAGCGGTTGCTTTTTTTCACGTTGAGTCGCCTCGTCCTTCAGTTTTCGGGTATCGATGCGCTCGGCTTTTTCCTCAGTTGGTGCCGATGTCAGTTCTTCGGTGAACTGGTCGTCGCTCTCGTTGTTAGTGTTATCTGTGGTGTTATTGGATTTGTTGGTATCTTGCATTGGTCTGGGTTCCCGTAGGGTGAGCGGGGGTCCCAAGCTCTAGCTGCATCTACTAGTGGATCTGTGTGTGTGTCGTGTATCGAAATCATGAAAAATCCTTCCGATGCCGATAGACACTTTGCACGAGTCCTTGAAGTATGAAGCAGCTCAGAACAAAGGAGCCTCCGTAACTTAAAAACGGAAGCGGTAGTCCGGTAATCGGGGTGATGCCGATAGTCATGCCAATGTTGATGAAGAAGTGGACGAGGAATAGTATACTGACGCCGATGGCCAGTTGCATTCCAAATCTGTCTCTTGCGAGTCCGGCAATACGTATGCCGTTGGCGACCATCAGGCAAAATAGCCCGACGACGAACGCGCTTCCAAGAAAGCCTGTTTCCTCCGCGATTACGGAGAAAATGAAATCATTGTGTGCCACCGCTTGGGGAAGATAGCCGAGCTGTGCTTGGGTGCCGTTAAACAGCCCCTTGCCCGACAATCCGCCTGTTGCGGCAGAAATTTTTGCTTGGTTGGCATTCCAGCTTGCGCCGGTGCCACTCGGATCAACCACGTCGGGTGCGACGAAGGTCAATATCCGGTTTCGTTGATAATTGTGAATTGGTAGCAGTGAGCGGTATTCTTGGGTGATGGTTTCACCAGCAAGTTCCTCCGCCCGCTGTTGTTCAAGATGTTGACTGTAGCCATAGATGTCTGCGCCCACGACCGCCAGCGCTACTGCAAAAATTGCAAAAGCACTTAGGAAGAACTTCTCCGATAAGCGGGAAACGTATAGTAGAGCAAACACGATTGGTGGAAAGACGAGTGACGAACCTAGGTCTGGCTGTAGGAAAATCAACAACATTGGTAGCAAAAAGACAGCGGCCACTTTCGCTAGCGTCCAGAGCGAGTCCCTGACGGTGCCGATCTCTGATCTGGCCAGAATACTGGCGCCCATGATAAGGGTGCCGATTTTTGCGCCCTCGGTCGGCTGCACAATGGTAATGCCGACGTCGATCCAGCGACGGGCCCCCATCATTTCAACGCTTATCGGGCTCAGCTCATTCGTGAGTAGTAGCCCCCCGATACCCGCGAAATAGATAAAATGGGCGTATTCGAGAAATATCTTGTAGTTGATCGAAGCGATTACGCTGTAGATACTTAGACCCATCACGATCCAGAATATCTGCTTTTTCCAGTCGTTGCCTGAAGTGTGGGAGTATTGCGCCGAGTAAATGAAGAGCACGCCGACCCCACATAGCAGCAGAATGGTGAGCGGATTGATCAAGTCGTAGCGCGCCTCTCCGCCACCTGGATACATCAGGCGCTGGTATTGTTTATTAAAGATGCGGCGGTAAACGGACAAGAGGTGGGAAGGTTTAAGGTGGGAAGGTCGGTAGGTGGGAAGGTGGGAAAGTGGGAAGGTTAAGGTGGGACGGTGGGAAAGTGGGGAGGTTAACCTTTACACCTTCACACTTTCATACCTTTTACCCGTGAATTGAGTGCAAGTGCAATCAATTCACGTCTCCCAGATAGTTTGTGCGGGGATCAAATCCCTCTTCGGTGAAGAAAGGCTTGATTGCTTCAGGCAGGAAGCGGCGCTCCTTAATTTCAGTCAGTGGAATCCATTCCACGCCGATCTGCTTCTTGTCATGCTCGGTGCCGGGGCCGATGCCGTCCGGGTCGGGCAGGTGACAGCGAAAGACGTTCTCCACTTGGTGAAAAGCGTGGTGTGTTTTGCGAAATTCGTGGTTTTTGCCAATATACTCTCTGACGTAGAGCAACTCGCCAACTTCAACTGCTGTGCCGATTTCCTCAAGGCATTCGCGCTCCAGCCCCTGTCGAAGCGTCTCCCCATGCTGCTGTCCACCACCGGGCAGTATATAAAACACGCCCGTCTTGTCACGCATCTTGATGGTGAGAAGTTTGTTCTGGTGGATGATGAGCGCTCGGGCAGCTGTTCGGATAAATCGCATAGGGGTGCCTATAGCAAATATCACATTTATTCGGGAGCAAGTCTCAAGCGGCCCTTCGCCATTTTCTTCCGGCGTTTCTTAATCGCGCTTTACTATCGACCGATCCGTAGCAGGCGCTATCTACATGTGCGCCTTCATGAAAGAAATCGATATCGGCAAATTCCGTGGTCAATTTTCCAACTCACCAGCACGTTTTGCCTGGGTTCAGGCCAATTTATGTCATGTCGACGCAGTTCGTGAGCTGCTTTCAGCGGTGGACGACGGCCCCTACAGCTTGCCGCAGTGGGTGGATGCATTTATTGCCATGGAACAATGGCTCGATACTCAGGGCAAGCGCGCCTCATGGGAGGCTCAACTGGGCTACGTGCATTGTGCCTGTGACGCTGTGGGCGCAGGGGCAAACTTAACACCGCTATCCGGTATTCTCAGCGATATGCTGGACGATTACGGTTTCGAGCAGGCCGCTGAGAAATAGGACGGATAAACGGAGCGCGGACATTTCTGTCCGCCCCTAAAGAAACCCCCAAGAGGCCCATGCCCGGGACGGAACTCCAACATTTCCAGATCAGCCGTGCCCGGCATGCGCGATTCGTCTTATCAATCGCTTTGCAAGCCGGAATCAGTGCTGAGCGATCTCATCGAGCACTTGCTGTTTCGAATTTTGCAAGCTAGCCGCTTTAACTTGTTCGGCGAGTTCGACGGCTTGCTGGGTTCGTCCGAGCTTCCCCATAACCCTGGCGCGGTGCAGATCGAGGATCTCCGACTGTAGTTCATTCTTGTTGGAGTTGCGTAGTTGATTCCAGTGCATGAGTGCCGACTTCCAATCAGGACTGCTCAGATCGTAGTAGGCTTCGCCGAGCCGCATTTGCAGATCAAAGGAGCCCGGTTCCAAACTGGCCGCTTTTTTGAATGCTTTGAGCATTTCACGCTCCAGCGCGTCGCGTGTAAAGATGCTCTCTTCGATGAAATCCTTGCGAAATGTATTGAGCAACTGCCCCAGGGCAAAGTGATAGGCCGCCGTCTCCGGTTCCAGTTCGATCGCTCGCAAATAAAAGGGGAGCGCTGCCTTGCCTTTCCCCTTTTCGGCGAGATGGGTGCCGATTTGTTGTTTGACGACGGCAATATTCGGGCTGGCTTCATCCGCCTTCAGGAAAGCGTTCATTGCTTCGTCAAAGCGCTGCACCCGTCGTAATAGTTTTCCGTAGAGTATCAGCGCATTCACATCTTCCGGATGGTCGAGAAGATAGGCACTGTAAGCGCCGATTAAATCGGAGACATGCCGTTCCAAATCGTCGGCACTGTAGAACTCAGGATCCTCCGCGATTTTTTTGTATATCATTTCCTCCTTTACCGCGATATCCGCCAGGCGCTTGTCCGCCAGTCGAGACTGCGCCATCGTTGATGATGCCGCCAGAAGGCAGAGCAGTAGCTGAGATATAATAATTCGAGGTAGGGGCATAATTTGATGGGTGGTAGTCCAAATAACATGAGGACTAAAAAAGCCACGAAAAGCACGAAATCATTAGATGGCCCACAATAGACGATTTGTTCCCTTCAAAATTGAAGGCATACGCTATGTTTCGGCTTGGCTTACATAGTTCTATGTCAATTTTAATGTCATGCCAAGTTCTACGGTCGAAGATTACATCAAGCAGATCTACCTCTTAACAGAAAAGATGGCGCGGATAGAAGTCCCGATGGGGCAAGTTTCGGAAGCGCTCGGGGTGGTCCCCGGCACCGCGACCACCATGGTCAAGGCGCTCTCCGATGCCGGGCTTGTGATCTACGCCCCCCGCATTGGCGTCCAGCTAACGGACCCCGGCCGTAAACTCGCCCTCCATGTCCTGCGCAGGCACCGGTTAATTGAGCAGTTTCTCGTCGAAGTGCTGGGCTTTGATTGGTCCGAGGTTCACGATGAAGCCGAGCAACTGGAGCACGTCGTCTCCGATCTCCTGCTGGAGCGCATTGATCAATACCTGGGTCACCCCACCGAAGACCCCCATGGCGACCCGATTCCGTCTGCCGCGGGCGAGCTCGCTGAAGGGAGCGTGGACTCGCTGGCCGATTGCGAATTAAAGAGGACTTTTCAAGTTGAACGTATCCGCGATCAGGATGCGGAATTTCTTAATTACATCGCAAAAGCCGGACTCAATCCAGGCGTTAAACTCGAGGTCGTGGCGCGCAGTCACAGCGCTGAGTCGGTGGACATTACAATCCAGCCCGAGGGAAAAAGTCTCACCCTAGGCTACGGCGCCGCAGCGAAGGTGATGGTGCGCTAGTATTCTGTTTTTATAAGTGTTATCACCTTTACCAATCTGCTACTTTTCTACTTCCTTCTGCGACTCCTCCAGATTTTCCGACGTCACATAATAATAAAGTCCGAGCCAGAGGGCCTGTGAGTAGCGGTAGCTTAAAATCGGGATCGTCATTACTCCTAGGAAGCATAAGACGACAGTTGCTTTGCCGGGCAACCAACCAATCAACCAAAGCAGCATCAGTGGCAAAAAATAGAGAACCGCGATCAATGCGTAGTTGATCGCCATGGCAGCGCTAAAGAAGCCATCTCCACGATCATACTTCATTTGGCAGTGCGGGCAAATTTCGTGGCGCACAAACAGGGTCTTCAAAATTGCACCCACGCCACAGCGGGGGCATTTGTTCGAAATGCCTCGTTTGAAATATGTTATGCGTGGGTTAAATTCCATAGCTTCTCGTTTCTCAGCCTATAACAAGGTGCTAACATCGTTTCTTTCAAGAAAGTTCACTGCGCGTCGTTCCGACCAGTATTCGCCGGCGTCGTTAAATTCGACGAAGCCCAAGTGTCCGCCGTGCTTCGGAGTCTCTAAGTGGAAATACTTGTTCTCCTTTGCCGCTTCGATAGGGAAGCATTCTGGAGTCAAGAAAGGGTCGTCGAGAGCGCTGATCAGCAGAGTGGGGGTTGCGATATGTTTTAGGCTATTCAGGCAACTGCTTTGGGCCCAGTAGTCCTCTGCTCCCTGAAATCCGTGAATCGGCCCCGTGTAGGTATCGTCAAACTCAGCGAAGGTTCGCATACGATCCAAGCCTGCGGTTGAAATCTGATCGGGGAAGCGTTCCGCTTTCTCGCGAACCTTAGTTCGCAGGGTTCCCATGAAGCGCTTCATGTAGATTCGGTTTTGCCAATGTTCTAACTTCTTCGCGCTGCTCGCTAAGTCACAGGGCACACTCAGTGCGACCGCACCTTTAATTCTTGAATCGATTTGCGCACCGCGATCCCCCAGATATTTCAGCATAAGATTGCCTCCCAGGCTGAATCCGACAAGCACAATGGATTCGTAGTCAGTCTCGGAGAAGACATGATCAAGGACGATTTGCAGCTCCTCCGTTGCGCCACTGTGGTAGCTTCGAAGCTTCTGGTTAGGCTCCCCGTTACAGCCGCGAAAGTTCCACGCCAGCACATCCCACCCGGCCCGTTGCAAGGCCTGCGCCATGCCCTGGCAGTAGTGGCCACGCGCATGGCCTTCTAGACCATGCGTGATGACTACCAGCCGATTTCCGTCCTGTTCCGTGCTCCAATCCAAGTCCAGGAAATCACCATCCGGCGTATCGATACGCTCACGCCTCGCCGTGACGAGCGGAACCTTCCGATACACCGTCGGATAGATCGTCTGCAAATGCGCACTACGAAAGAGTAGTGGGGGGTTATATCCAGTTTGCCTCACGTCGAATAATGATGGATGGACGGGCCTGTTTAAGTTGCCGGATCGCCTCATTGGCATCTGTGGCATGACCTGAATGGACCAAGTAGCTTCCTGCGATGGGTGCTGTCCGGGAGTATCCGATTTTACAATGCAGGGAAACCTTTTGCCCAAGACCAAAGTAGCCTGTCGCAACAAGTGTGGCCGATGTCGCTGGCGACAGAAGTAGATAGCCCCAGGGTTTTGCGAACCAAGCCGCAACGGCTAAAACCATAGCGCCGATTGTGTAGTAAATGCCGACCCGGGGATTCAGACTCATATGCAAAGTTGGCTGATCTTGATTTTGCTCAAAGATGGCATCATTTAAGCCCCTGCAAAATTTTGAAGTGGCGATCTCGGTGGATGATCGTCGCTCTATGTCTGTTCGCGCAGGCTTGGATGATGATGTCAGTGTTCGGCACCGGCTTGCCGGATTTACTCGCCTTGATGGCTAGGTCGTAGGCGTTCTTCCAGCAGGCTTCGTCGATGGGTAGGCATGGAAATGTCTCTGTGATTAGGTTCGCCTGTTTACGCTGCGTTTTGTTGCCGCGCATGAGTTCGAGTCGTATCATCTCGCACCAAGTTGCTCGTTTGGTCCGGATCGCCTCAGCTACCGCGTTTCTTATAGAAATATCACCGTCTTTATGGAAGTATTCGATCCAGGCCGAGGTGTCGATGAGCTGTGAATTAGCCATCGTTACGGGCCTTGTTAAGTTCCTCCTGCGTCATAAAATCATCCATGCTTCCGGCGGCTTCTAAAAGTGCTTCAATACGCTTATTTTGAAGGTAGGCTTCTATTGCAGTGTTGACGGCTTCCTTTTTGCTGCTGAAAGAGCCTGTATTTAGAAGTTCATTCAGGGTAGATTCTGGAATGTCTAAAGTGGTTTTCATGGAATCTAAAATGTAAAAA
>Ga0307972_1000340_pt1 | contig 26094 bp, 23 predicted proteins | sample OrgLakmetagen780_FD_201848 | JGI IMG/M metagenome (GOLD analysis project Ga0307972, IMG submission 201848) | Saline water microbial communities from Organic Lake, Antarctica - #780 | ecosystem: Environmental > Aquatic > Non-marine Saline and Alkaline > Saline | place: Antarctica: Organic Lake...
GCTCCAGTACGTGTGGAATAAACGGAGCACCCTCATTCGGCACGTAGCGCATTTTCACCCCACTGGCTGCTTCGTGGTTTTTCAAATCATGGTCGGTTCGATATGCAAAACCAGCCAGCTCGTCAAAACCTTTTCCGGGGTAATTATATTCGAAATCAATCGTTCGTTTGGAGTAGTGCGCCAGGTCATTCTCAGGCACTTCGTATTCTCGAATGTTTTCTGGCGTGAGACCAATGTGTTCATGCCATTTTTGAATATCAAGCCGAAGCGTTTCAAACTCCTCCTCCCACTGCTCTTCTCGTACAAAATACTCGATTTCCATTTGTTCAAATTCACGCACCCGAAAGAGAAATTCTCGTGGCGCGATTTCGTTGCGGAATGCCTTACCTATTTGCGCAATACCAAATGGCATCTTAGGCGACATGGTATCTACGACATTTTTAAAATTCACAAAAATCCCCTGCGCTGTCTCAGGTCTCAGGTATACCTTTCCTTCTGGACCAGCAGTTGCACCGATTTTACTTTCAAACATCATATTAAACTGTCGAGCAGGTGAGAGCTCATTTCCTTTTGGACTTTGTACACCCTTTTCGATAATGGCGGCATCAAGTTCTGACAAAGACATGCCATCTGCCTCTACTCCTGCGTCTTTCAACAAGTGATCGGCTCGGTATCGCTCGCCAGTTTTTATATCCTCTACCAGGGGATCAAAAAATCCGGCCACGTGGCCGCTGGCCTCCCATACTTTTGAGTTCATCAAAATTGCGGCATCGAGACCGTATACATCTTCTCGACCATCAACAAACATCTTCCACCATTCCCGCTTGAGGTTGTTATTTAATGCAACACCCAGCGGACCAAAATCCCACGTTCCTTTGAGACCCCCATAAATATCGCTGCCCTGGAATACAAAGCCGCGTCGTTTGCACAACGCTACGATTTTTTCCATATTGTTGTTTTCTGGTTCTGTCATGATGATTTTCTGTTATGTTTGATGCCTGTGTTGAAGATATCGGTATGTACGTTTCTGTATTTCCGGTGCCACTGAACACTTTTAGTTACCGTACCACTTTACCGTTCCCTTCTTCAAATCCCGCTTCGGTTGAGAGTTCTGTTCTAACAGCTGGTGCGCTATCTTGCAAGAGCTCACCGGTAAATCTATCGTTTGCTTGCAACCTCTGTCGATCAATGAGAGTTGGAGACGAGCCTACTTGAGACGTACTTGGCTGGATACTGACTTGAAAATTGAGTTCTTTGCGCTGCCCATTCTCAATATCTCCGACCGTCCACTCAAGCTGCTTTGATACTGTGTTATAGGAGACGCTCCCTTGAGTATCGTATTCATCGAGCCAATTTACATAAATCGGAAGCGAAGTGTTCACAACAGCATTATTCATATCGTTGGCACCAGCCTCTGCAACGAGTGTCAGGGTATAGGTAGTTGTTTCTCCAACCTGCGGTGGAATGGGACCAGCATCACCAAACCGACCAACATTGCGGCCAGCTTGGCTGCCCAGCGCCACACTTGATGAATATTTACCTTCACGAGTTACCGTACCGATAAGTTGCTCAGAAGCGCTACTTTCAGCAACCCTCCTTGCGTACACATTTACTACCAAATCAAAGGCGGAAGTAGTTTTTATGTCGCTTTGCGCAATGGTAAATTGTAGGGTACGACTATCTCCGGGATTCACTTCAGAGAAAGTTGGGTTATTTGATACCTCCCATCGAACGCTATTGGTATTGGAGTCATAAAATCCGCTGATAGCACGGACTGAATTTTCTGTCAGGGCGTTCCCTTCTGGAACCACCTCAACCACCATATCGTACACTGTCTCATCGAGTGTATTTGTAATTTCAACTTCTACATCAGCTAAATCGTCTTGCGAAATAATGGCGACTCCATTCATCTGGTCTGCAATTTCTACTGCCACATCAATAAACGGCCTTTCAAGGGTAAACTCGGCTCTCGTGTCCGCCAGCGGCGCACTAATAACGTACTGATTTTCTGGATCTGGAGGTCCAGCAGTGAAATTAATCTGCAGTGACTCTTCGGTCAAACCCATCACCATCCCCTTAATGGTGATTGATTCTTCCTCCTCCGGGAGTAGTTCAGCGATGCGCCAGACATTTTCTCCAAAGATCGGGGCTTGTGATGCCGACTCATACCTAAAGCCGTTTGGGTATTGAGCGGTAATTAAAATATCAGTAAGTGGAGTAGTGGCGTTAGACGCGGCGGTAACAGTGACGTCAACCAGCTGACCAGAGGCTACTTTTTGTATACTATCGATACTTAGCACTAATGGCGAGGAGCTGATACGAAAGTCGAAAGGTTCACTATCTTTGTAAAAAATTCCGTTTGAACCACCGACTCGGTATTCTAAAGTGGCTGATATTTCTTTTTCTGCGTTCTCTTCCCCAAAAATCGCTACCCGGACGGGCGTGGTTTTGATGTCGCCTGGCGCAACGTCTTCAAGCGGAATACGTTCTTCATACAAATTGCGTGGCGAATCTCCAGTCGACCGGGTACCGGTTGGGTACTTCAAAATCAAAGTTGCTGACTCAAGAGGGACGGAATTATTATTGGAAAGGCCGACCTGTAGAGACATCACTTCTCCTCCACCGAGCGTACTCGGGCCTGAGATATTGAGCTGAATATTATCTGAGGAGATTTGGTTTCCACCCAGGTAAATATACGCGCTCGACGCCAACGTGATAAATAAGAAAATAATAAAACTGCCCAGCAGAATTACGCTGCGGTATCTTCGCTTTGGTTTGGCCTTGACTGGTGGCAAAATTGTCAGATCGTCAGAAGCATCAGCCGGAATAGCATGTCTTAAATCAGTATGATTTTGCTCAGACTCAGGTTTTTCACCCCAATTACGTGACACGTCAATCTTTGTGTCAGTTAACTCATGACTATTCGACGCCTTAAACTTCGCTCCTCTGTCATAAAGGCGTTTGCGCATCTCATCTATGTGCTCTTGCGAGTACTCTTTTTTCATACCAGATAGTATACCACTGAAGCTTTTAGAGTTATAAATGACTGGCCGAAACAGCCTGTGTATACAGCTGTTCTATGAGTCGTTCGTCGCTTTCAGAATAATGGGTAGTGTCCAAGCTTATATGTGTCCGGTTCTGGAGGGCTGATGGCAATAGCTGACTATCAACATACCCCAACTCCGCTAAAATGTGTACTTGAACGAGCATTTGCAAGAAGGCACGATCTGACTGGGTCGAGGTTAATTTTTTGACCGCCAGAACAACGTAGTCAAACAACTCTGGAGCAGACTCTTGACCTTTAAAGAAACGTCGTAATAACCGGAAAATACTCACCACACTCCCCCGTGCAACTTGGTCTACGGCCTCGTGGTAAAAGTTGTTGAGTGCCTGGATACTGCCTACTTTCCACCCGCCTTTTCCTTTTACTAGAGACGCTCGGACGAGTGTAAAATCCTGCAGGCTGTAGCGTTGGCGAGAACGTTCTTCACGCACACTGCGCGCATCAGCGTAGAGCATGCCGGCTTCACGTGTAAAGAGCAAGTAGGATCGGTCGGCAGTGTTTCTATCGAACGTCCCACACACCAAAGCCTCTGTTGTGTAGGTGGCATAGGCCATACGTACTACGCAAGAGAAAATACAAACTCCAGCTCGCCGGCCACTACGGTCTCGCCCTTTGTACTCATAAACTGAATGTCTTTTGCCCCAACAGTATTTTGAATCATCTGCTGATACGATTCAATCACAGCTCGACCCGCCGGGTCGGTGTCTACTACCAAAGTAATCTCATCAGCCGGCTGAAGTCCTTCTGTCTTGCGCTTGCCTTGCACCGCTCGCATCAACTCTCGTACAGCTCCTTCTGCTACAAGCTCTGGGGTGAGAGTAGTGTCGATACTCACTTCTTCTTTTTCTCGTGCAACGTACTCTTTGGCATTGAGCTCATCCAAAACTACCTGAGCCAACTCCGTAGGAAGAGTCGGACCCATCACACTCATGATTGGCTGTCGCACCTTGATGTTTGCCTTTGTTCGGGCTTCCAGGGCAGTGGTGACAATTTCTCTTACCATTTTCATGCGTTCAATAGCCTCTTCATCAGTAGCTTTAATCTCTGGCCACGCAGCGAGATGCACACTTTGTGCATCTGTGTCTGATCGCACTGCTTGCCATAAGTATTCAGCGTAAAACGGCATAGCGGGGGCAATCACGAGTGATAGTTGCTGAAGCACATACCGCAGCGTGGCAAGTGCTAATACTTTATCTGCTGCATCTTCCCCCTTTAGTCGATCTCGACTACGTCGCAGATACCAGACCGACAAATCATCAATAAAGTCTCCAATTGGTCGAGTAGCCCGGTCCAATTCATAGTTTTTGTATCCGGACGTTGATTCAACGATAAGTTGATTGAGTCGATTGATAATCCATTTGTCTAATACGTTATCTGAATCTCCGCTGGCCGGAGTGCCCTCACTGGCTTTAGCTACGTCAACAGGTGAAGCAAACATTTCATACATCGCTAACACGTTGTGTAACCGACCGATGTTTTTGCGCTGCAACTCGAGTACTTCTTTTTCTGAGAAGTGTAAGTCTTCTCCGCGCATGATGGGCGAGGAAAGCAAATACAATCGCATCGCATCCACCCCGGTGCGATTGGCCAGCTCCAATGGATCAGGATAATTTTGTAGTGACTTACTCATTTTTTTGCCGTCTTCTGCCAACACAAGTCCATTTACAATCACATTCTCATACGGAGACTTACCAAACAACGCAGTGCCAAGTACAATCAACGAATAAAACCAGCCGCGGGTCTGATCCAGCCCTTCAGCGATAAATTGTGCCGGGTAGTGTTCTTGCTCAAACACTGCTTTATTTTCAAATGGATAGTGGTGTTGTCCGTATGGCATCGAACCACTTTCAAACCAACAATCAAAGACGTCTGGTACTCGCGCCAGGCGCACGCCCTTTTCTTCTAGCACTACGTCATCAATGTAGGGTCGATGAAAATCTAGTTCGAAGTTATCATTGTGTGGCAGTGGTGTGAAGTTTAGCTGCTCCCATTGCGCGTTAGCGAAATACCGACCACTATCGTAATCCTCTTTTGCTTGATCGATGTTCAGTCCGGCCGCTGCACACCTAAGAGTTGCAATACAGCCACCGTGGCTAATTACAAGTATATTTTTCCCTGCATAGGTTGCATCGATATCGTACAAGAAGTCACCAACCCGTCGTGTGACGTCCCGCCGATTTTCTGAACCAGGCAGTTCTTTGGTGAAGCGTTCTTCCCAGGTGGCGAAGTTTGCCGCGTAGTCATCGTGCCAACGTTTACCTTCAAATTCATCAGCCAAATCAAATTCCCGAATCCGATCATCTACGACAACAGCATCTGCCGGTAATCCAAGCTGTTCTCGCACCAACTCAGCGGTTTGCTGGGTGCGCATAAACGGCGAGACAATGATCAGATCGATATTTTGGTTTTGTAGTTCTGCGGCTGTTGCTAGCGCCTGCTGCTTCCCTTCCTCAGTCACAGGATCATCGTTGGTTATATTCGCACTAATGACCCCAGCGACATTACTCTCGCTTTGTCCATGGCGCATCACAAAGTAGTTGTTGTTTGATTTCGGTACGTAGGTTTTGAGTTCTGCCAGACTACCAAAGACTTTATAATCTCCTGTCTCAGGATTTTTCCAAATTGGTAATGGTGCACCCCAATACCGCTGCCGACTCACCGCCCAGTCTCGTGCGCCTTCAAGCCACTTTCCAAATCGGTTGGTACCGACATGCTCCGGCACCCAGTGTACTTTGTTATTTTCAGTTACCAGCTGGTCTTTGATGCTTGGGACGTCAACAAACCACGACGTAGTCGCATAATTAAGGAGCGGTGTATCACAACGCCAACAGTGCGGGTAACTGTGAGTGATGTTTTCTTTTTTGAAGATAGTCCCCTTGGCTTGCAGCGCTTTGAGGATTTCGATATCTGCATCCATGTGGCCAATCTCAAACTCGTCATTGTCTTTTGGCTTCACCAATTGACCAGCAAAGTCGGTCACAAAGTCTTTGAAGTGCCCGGTTTCATCGACGTGATGAAAGATAGGTACGCCGTGCGCCTGGGCCAGCTTCATATCGTCATCTCCGTAGGCGGGAGCGAGGTGTACCGCTCCAGTACCTTCTTCTCCCAACTCTACGTAATCAGCATGGTAAATAGTCCACGCGTTTTCGCGCCCCTCTAACTCCTGGGTTTGGAGATACTCAAATGGTGGTTGATAGCGCTTGCCTACCAGGTCAGACCCTTTGATGGTTTCTTTGATTTCAAATTCTTCGCCTTCGAGCTGCACCAAGCGTCCCTTGGCCACAATGACGTGTGAGTCATCTTTTTTGAGCTGCACTTTCACATACTCAAATTCTTTATTGACTGCGGCAGCTAGATTGCCTGGCAGCGTCCAGGGTGTCGTCGTCCAGACAAGCAAGCTGGTGTCGGTCACTTCTCCTGCCTCATCGAGTAACGGTAGCTTGACCGTTACGGCGATGTCCTTGATATCTGCGTATCCTTGATTCACCTCAAAGTTACTCAAGGTGGTCCCACAGCGTGGACATAAGTGCATGCTCTTAAAACCTTCAAACACTAAACCTTTTTTGTGCAGTTCAGAAAACACCCACCACACACTCTCGATGTACGTTGAGTCCATAGTTTTGTAGTCATCCTCCATATCAGCCCAGCGTCCCATACGCGGAATAATATGCCGCCAATCATCAGCGTACTCCATCACCGCTGAACGAGCTGCTTCATTAAAATTCTGCACGCCAAATTCCTCGATATCGCGTTTGGTCGCGAGACCAAGGCGCTTTTCAATCAAATTTTCAAGTGGTAAACCGTGGCAATCCCACCCCCACTTGCGGCGAACCCGATAGCCATTCATGGTCCAAAAGCGCGGTATCGCGTCCTTGATGGTACCCGCTAGGATATGTCCATAGTGTGGTAAACCAGTGGCAAACGGCGGACCGTCATAAAACACATAGTCACCTTTTGGTCTGGCTCCTGCTGGAGTCTCAACGCTTTTATTAAAAATATCCTGCTCTTCCCAAAATGCCTGAATCTTCTCCTCACGATGCGCGACTTCAGATACTGGAGCATCACTCTCTACCTGAACGGAATCATGTTCCCGTCCTTTCATTTTATTATTCATATATAGATTGGTTATGTATATCAGACATAGTGAGTGCTGACGCACGCACAGTACAACGTATCAGGTTGCTTTTGTATGCTATCACGATTCGTATATATGAAAAGTAAGCCAAGCAATGCTATCGCTCGATTTTCGTCACTGTTTCATTGGCTGGCTGAGTGGTGTCGACAACGACCGTTTCGCGCCCCAACACCTGCCCTCTTTTAGTTTCTACACTGCACCGCCAAATACCGTCAGTATAATCCTGGAGTCTCGTGTATCCCCGATAGCCTCCATCGTTGGCACCGGTGATGGGATACCCAAGACGAAAACGTTCGATCCAGTCTCCAGCCGCGTTTTTGTATTCCCAGCGATGGAAGATTTCGGTTTCTAGTTTAGTTGGTGCGTACACGCGCGCAAAACAAGAAATACTATTTCCCGTAGGATGGATGATACTGCGAGTAAATGGTATTTGGCGATACCATGGTTGTTTTTCACTAACGATGGAGTAGTCACCGGTAGACAAGCGGACGACTGATTGTTCGATATCCAAGACAGTCAAAGACAGTGGGATGGGTGGAATCACATTGGTGAAATACAAGGCGTTGAAACCAATATAAATAAATCCAATCGTGGCAATAATGCGCTTGGTATTCACCCGCATGAAATTTGGAATCACTCGATATAGTATTTGCACCACCACCAGTACAATCAAAAGTGCAATCACTCCACTAAAGATAAAAATCAAGTCGCCCATCCGACCCAGAATGACCGGCACGACCAACACGACGTAAGAAAATAGCCCAATAAAATAAAGCGCGATATTGTACACCAAGCGATCGGAGCGCTTGCCGACAAATTCGTTTCCGATAATGACCGCCAAGATTAATAACAAAAACGGCGCGCTGGCAATCCAGTCGCCACTGCGTCCATAGAAAATCAACATGCCTGACAGGAGACCGCCAAACGCATACTGCATTACTACTGGTGTATATTTTTTTAGGAAGCGAGCCAGCATCCCAGGCACCCGCTCCGCCACGCCAATATACAACAGCAAAATGGCAGTGGTCGCCAGCAGTACGTAAAACAGCAAAATCAAATTATCGATAGTGTCATCGATTTGATTGAGGAGGATTAGGTCGGTAATAAATCCCAAGAAAAACGCTACCGTCAGCCAGTGCCGATAAACCGTTTTATAAAGAGATTTGGTAAGTCCCATATACCTGCATCATACCAAGGTATTGCAGATTAAAAAATCCGCCCGGCACAAAAGTGTGCCGGGCGGGTTTGTTGTTATCGCCAGTGATATGCACCAGACTCGACGCGTGAGCGGAATGAACGCTCAAAGTCTAAGGCGGCAGTACCCGCATCACGTACGTAATAGTTTCTTAGTGCGACATGACCAAAGTTCACAAACGCAAACCTGTCTTGCCCCGGAATCGTGACTGAGCGATGGCGCAAGGGGCTTTTTTGTCCTTGCGTCACCCACAGTGCTTTGACTCCAAAGAACGCGATGGCGTACCCTTCTGGTGGCGATATATCCATCCAGCTGCCCTGAGCATCCAAGGCTTGCAGCTTGCCACCTTCATCACCAAGGTGAATAGTAAGGAAACTCCGATCCACGTGGGCTTTTGCCCCTGTCTGTTCTGGCCCATCGGGATAGAACAAACTTCGTAGAATGGTGGTGGAGTATGGCTGCACACGTTTGAGGCACTCCATGTACCTGTCTGCACACCCGAGCTGATACATCTCATCTAGCCCTGCTGCAAGACTGTGACCAAAATAGCCAAGTGCATTCAGCAAGTGTTCATTGGCTGCCAGAAACTTTTCGTCATCTGTCAGACATTCTATATTCATTTGATTGGTCAGCAGTCCTTCCAACTGCAAACGCTCAATTAATGAAATATCGTGATGGAAAAACGACTTTACATCGTACTCACCACCACCTCGTTGGATCAGACCGAGATCGGGATCGTCTGTACTTTCACCAGGTCGGCACAACAACCAGTCTGCGTGATTACCCTTTTCATCACGTCGCTTGAGAAACTGCTTAAAGCCGGTCCGAGCTGGCTCCACTAGAGATTGATCGACGGGAAAGACAGCAAAGCCCTCTTCCCACACTGCTCGTGCCACTTGTGGCCAGTTTATCCTACTATAAACGTCCATGGTACCCTCCTTTTTCTACGGACTACCATACAGCAAAAAATGCCCCAAGTGAAGCTGGGGCATTTTTCATTAGACTGCGTATGGCAATTTACTCTACAAACAACTCTGGCACCGGGAATTTCTCGCACAGGGCCTGTACTTCTTTTTGAATCTCAGCTTTTTTAGCTGCGTCGTCTTTGGCTTGCATGGTGCGGATCATTAGTTCGGCCAGCTCGGTCGCCTCTAGCACCTTCATACCGCGTGTGGTCATCGCTGGTGTCCCAAACCGAATACCTGAGGGGTCCATCGCTGTCCGCGGCTCGTCGGCAATCATGTTTTTGTTGAGTGTAATCCCTACTTCATCCAGTACGTCTTCGGCTTCCTGACCAGTAATACCTAGTGACGAATGGACATCCGCCAGTAGCAAGTGGTTGTCTGTTCCACCGCACAGCAACCGGATATCATGCGCTTTAAACACTGCCTCCATCGCTTTTGCATTGAGGATGATCTGCTTGGCGTACTCAGTAAATTCTGGTCGCAGTGCCTCACCAAACGCAACCGCCTTGGCTGCAATAGCGTGCATGTGCGGGCCACCCTGCATTCCGGGAAAGACGGCTTTGTTTATTTTCTTGGCAATCTCTTCGTCTTCTCGCACTACAATCATTCCTCCGCGCGGGCCGCGTAGTGACTTGTGCGTGGTCATGGTCATGACGTCAAATCCGTAGTCAAATGGATTTTTAAGGGCTCCGGCCGCGATTAGTCCCGTGATATGAGCGACATCAGCCACTGTGTACGCCCCCACTTCGTCAGCGATGGCTTTGAATTTCTCGTAATCGAGCTCGCGGCTATAGGCCGAGAAGCCGGCTAGAATAATTTTTGGTTTATGCTCCAGAGCCATTTCGCGCAGGTGGTCGTAGTCGATCTCACCGGTGTCGACGTCTTTCATTTTGTAGCGGACAAAGTTGAACACTTTGTTGATGGCAGTAGTCGGGTGACCATGAGTGAGGTGTCCGCCATGCGAGAGATCCATCCCCAGGACGGTGTCTCCTGGCTCCATCAACGCAAAGTACATCGCCACGTTTGCGGCCGCACCACCAAGTGGTTGTACGTTGGCGTATTTGGCTTTAAATAACTTTTTCGCTCGTTCGATAGCGATAGTTTCCATTTCGTCGGTGTACTTTTGTCCCCCGTAGTAGCGTTTACCAGGATAGCCTTCCGAGTATTTGTTGGTAAAGACTGAACCCATCGCTTCGCGTACCGCCATTGATACGTAGTTTTCGCTGGGGATCAATTCGATACCGGTTCGCTCCCGCTCTTCCTCCCCCACGAGGGTCGCATAGATTTCTTCGTCTTGATGTTTGATGTTTTTATATTCGTCCATACTAAAAATGCTTACTGAAATAAATTAAAACTCTGCAGAAATCAAACGAAACGTTAAATCATAGGTCAAAGTGAATGTTATGAGTATAGTATAGCAATCTATATCATTGTTGCAAAAAAAAAACGTGGCCTGCTAGAGTAAGTATTCGAGATGTTCATTGTCGAAAGGAGGGACTATATGGTTACGCAACAGCAATTCTAGATAGACCGGTCGAGGTTTGCACCAAAGGTGCGACATCCTGTCAACACTGGCAGACATGAAAGCCAGTAAGTAGGCGTCCAGCTAGAGGCGACCGAAAACAAAACACTGCCGCGCCCCTTTTTGGGACGCGGCTCTTTTATGCTCTAGTACTCCCAAACCGACCTTCGCCGCGAGCTGTCTCGTCGAGCTCTTCTACCTCGACTATGCTCGACTATGTCTGGGTGCTCTACTTTTTGAATCAGCAACTGCGCGATTTTGTCGCTAGCACTAAATGACTGCACTGCTGCACCAGCATTAACAGTGCCAACCAAGACACTCATTGCGTTACATTGGCGCAAGTACAAAATCTTAGTCACTGTACTCAGATACGTTCCTGCATCAGTCTCAAATGTATAACATGGTGACAGTGCGTTAGTATGTAGTTTTTTACTTTGAGACTTATTTGCGAAACAAATTGTAGCTAAAGGCAAATGCTTACTTTTTTTGTTCGAAACCACCAATATTTGCAATAGCTGCCTTCAATGAAGGATGAGATTTATAGCCAATCAGATCAATATCTTCTAAAGTAAAATCGTCAATTTCCTGAACTCTTTGATTTAGTTTTAGTTCAGGAAATTCCATCGGCTCTCGCTTTAGCTGTTCTTTTACTTGGTCAAAATGATTTGAATATATATGTACGTCACCAAAACTGTGCACGAACTCTCCAGGCGGAATATCGACCACCTGTGCCACCATTTCAAGCAATAATGCGTAGCTGGCAATGTTGAAAGGAACGCCGAGAAACAAATCGGCTGATCGTTGATACAGACCAAGATTCAATTTACCGTTAGCAACCTGAAATTGAAACATGGTATGGCAAAATGGCGGCACTTGTGACTGCTGTCCTTCAGAAGCCATGGCGTAGATGAAGTCTGGATTCCATGCATTGACCACATATGATTTTCGATCTGGCTTCGACTTGAGACCATCGATGACCCACTGCAATTGGTCAATCTCTCGACCATCCTTAGCTGGCCATTTTCTCCACATTCTTCCATAGATTGTTATGAGATCACCCCATTTTTGTACAAAGGGATCTTCTAATGGTAGTACTTTAATTTTATCTACAAACTCATCCTGCGATAAATCCTCTTCAGGAGCATGTTCAATCGCCCACATATGATACATTTTCCACGCCCACTCATCCCAAATGTGGTTGTTTTGATCAATCAACGGCTTAACATTTGAGCTACCAGAGAGAAACCACAACAACTCAGTTGTAATTCCGCGCCAGAATGTGCGCTTTGTTGTTAAGAGTGGAAACCCTTCACTCATGTCAAAACGAATTTGGCGGCCAAATACTGAGCGGATGAAGGGTGGCTCCTCTCCCCTTTTTTTATACTCCTCCAATACAACATCATTAAAAAATAATTCTTTATCTGCGCCATTATCTAGGACGTCTTGGCACAAATCTAGATATTGATACTCTGGGTGTTGTTGTTTCATAATTATTTTTTACTTGCAAAATGATTGGAGTTGTCTGAGTCAAAACGTCCAACTTCTTCATAACTCTTAGTGGCTGGCGACGTCAGCTTACCGAATATTAATTGAGCAATCTCCATTCCTGGTCGAAGAATAATTGGTATGTTACTGCTATTAACTAATTCAAAAGTCGGGTAAAACTTGTGTCCAGGATTAAATAGCATTGCAGTATTATGTACCACGAGACCAATTCGAGCTAGACTACTTTTCCCAGAGAGTAAGATAAGGTGCTCCAAATCAACCCCTATGAATTCTTTCTGTTTACCGAGCACATTTTCACCAGGATGCAGTACGAATTCTTCTCCATCTGCAATAGTAATTATACGTGTATTTGGGTATATTTTATTAGCCGGATCAGAAGCAAAAATTTGGTGTCGGTCAACAATTTCAAATTCATTACCAAGTGTAACGTCGTAACTAGCTAATTGTAATTTTTTTTCATCAAATGGCTTAATTATAATTGAGCCATTATCAACTCCTTTTTTGATATCTATATCTGAAAGAAACATACTATTCAACTACAAAAACCTTATCCGTCCCGTAGTAATCTCGCCAGTTTTCATTATAAAACGCAAACATACGAGCCAACCTGTCTTGCTCAAGTTCTACGACATTCAGTTCATCCATGAGCAGATTTATTTCCTTGTGTGCTTCGTCAGCCATTTCTTCACTGGCCACAATTTTCTCAAATTCTGCTAAATAGCCATACCCAGCATTTTTATCTAAACAAACGTTAATCCCTTTATACAGGTATTCTTGACGTTCACGAGACCACTTGGCTTGATATTCAAACCCAGCATCAAGCAGGATTGAGTCAAGTTCGTCGAGAGTAACTTCCACTGGTTCTTCAAATTCCATACGCCTGACTGTATTGGAACTAGTACCCTCGTCTACAGACGCTTTAATAACAAGTAATACTTCATCATCTCTCTGTCTAGTTCTAACTGAAAATTCTTCTCCTCTCTCAACGATTTTTTTAAATTTATCGTGCTGCTCACCGGTAAACAAATATTCAACCTTTTTATACAAATCTTGTACATTTCCTTTGTGAAAATAGTGATTAAGTTGTTTATTTTGAGACTCAATAGATACGGCAGGATCCAATTCTCTCATTCTTTCTACTAAAATGTCAGCGTTTGCTTTTTCCCCCAAAAGACTTTTTATTTCAATTTCAAAATGTGCCATAAGAATATAATTATTTTCTTTAATTATACCCTCTATGTCGGTTGTGACCACAACGACAAAATACAGTGATTGTGGCATAATCTCTGTATGTCACACCCCCGAATCAGTGCGATCGCAGTTATCAGTGCACAAAAACGCGCGCTGGGACGTAACAATCAATTACTCTGGCACATTCCAGAAGACCTACAGCGCTTTAAGGCCCTGACTTTGGGTCACCCAATCATCATGGGTCGCAAGACATTTGAATCTATCCGAGCATACCTGGGCGGTCCGCTGCCGAACAGACAAAACATTGTGGTATCTAAAAGCACCACACAAATTCATCCCGATGTGCTGATGGCCACTAGCATCACTAGCGCAATCGAGCAGGCTCAAGCGCTTGACCCCAAAGAGATATTTATTGGCGGTGGTACCGCTATCTATGAATTAGCACTTCCCTACACAGACAGACTCTATCTCACACTTGTAGCAGACGAACCAGAGGCCGACAGTTACTTCCCCGCGTACGCAGATTCATTTACTGCAACGAGCGATGAAGGGACTCGACAAACTAAAAATGGACTGGGATTCACTTTCGTTACGCTCGACCGTGAACGTTAGTAGCGTAAACATTTTTGACGCATTGAAAATAAACACGACTTTCGTTTTTGAGTACCTTTGACTTTATACGTCACTTTTAAAGTGATGCGTGTACATTTGCAACATAGTAAAAGCGCTGCCGGTGGGCAGCGCTTTTACATGTATGATGATTAAAACTAATCAACTACTTTTACTCCCATAGAGTAGCAAGTGCCTTCTACAATCTTCATTGCAGCTTCGATTGAAGCAGCATTCAGATCGGGCATTTTTTCTTCTGCCACTTCTTTTATCTGAGCTCGGGTGATAGTCCCAGCAGAAGATGCAGTGTTCTTACTTGAACCCTTATCCTTCCCGATCTTTTTCAAGACGAGTCGTGACATTGGTGATACTTTGACAATGAAGTCAAAGCTACGATCGTCGTAGACGTTGATTACAACTGGTACAACTTCGCCCATTCGCTCACGAGTCTGTTCGTTAAATTGGTTTACAAATTCACCGATATTGATACCAGCTTGTCCTAGTACCGGCCCTAGTGGTGGCGCTGGTGTCGCTTTACCACCAACTGCCTGTACCTTAATTTGTTTTACGAGTTTCTTTGCCATGGTTTAGATTTAAAATTGTGTGGTGCAGGTTGGGTCCATACCAACTCACACCTGAAGCCCCGGTACAATACCGAATATATTGCGTTTTGGCAAGGTTCTGGTATAAGTAAAGCAGCGAAAGGAGAACCTGAGAATGCTTTACCGCAAAAACAAAAAAATAGAGAAGCACAAACCGAAGCGGTCACCAAACCCGCGCGCACGGGTAAAAATCACTGATGTAGGGGCTGCGCTTGAGCTAACGAAAGATCCAAGGAGGTCTGTGGCAGTTGCTCAAGTACGGATGCCGAGTGGCGCAAAAGGGTGGCACATCCAGTTTAAAAAACCCAAAACTGGTAAGAGCGTAAAGAGAGGTAGGTTGTTACCAACTTGCAGAACAAGAAAAAAGGGTAACGAAATCATCACAACCTTGCAGTTGAGCAACGAGGCTATCAGTCTTCTGTCGGATGCACTGGATAAACTCCGTGCCCAAGAAGCAATCAAATAAAGCAAAACATCCGCCCGAAAAATTCGGGCGGTTTTTTATTTCTTACCCTGATACCAAAAAGGCTTAAATTAGATGAAATACGCGGAGTCTAGGTAAAAAGCCGGCGACCGGGGCAAGTGCACAAGGAGCCGGCTTTTGTACCGTAACGACAAAGTAGTTAGCTAATTTTAAACCTTTTTGACTTGGAGGAAATCTAGTTCTACTGGAGTCTCCCGTCCAAACATGGACACGAGCACCTTGACCTTTCCACTCTGCTCGTCAACCTCTCCCACCTTACCTTCGAGATCTTTAAATGGACCGTCAGCAATAGTCACAATATCACCTGCTGAGAGGTCAACTTTGTGCTTGACGTTATCGTTGGACATTTGCTTCATCAGGGCGTTATATTCAGCCTCAGTGAGTGGCACTGGCTGGGTGCCGCTGCCCACAAAACCAGTTACTCTTGGAGTGTTTCGTACTACGAACCATGACTCATCATCTACAATCATTTCAACCAATACGTACCCTGGGTAGATGCGCTCTTCTTCAGTCACGCGCTTCCCTCCCTTGACGCGGATTTTCTTTTCGGTAGGCACTACCACGCTGAAAATCTTATCGTTCATACTGAGTGAGTCGATGCGTTGCTTGAGATTTCTGGTTACCGCATTTTCGTATCCTGAGTATGTGTGAATTGCGTACCAATGACGCTCACCTGTACCATGTTGTTTTGCCATAGACTAGAAAGTATTTACTACGAAATTAATAGCTTGCGAGAACACGTAGTCAAACGCTCCTACGTAGAGCGCTACGATACCAGAAATTGCAATCACCAAAGCGGTATAAAATGCGGCTTGTTGTTGAGTTGGCCAGGATACCTGCTTCATTTCTGCAGCGGTATCCTTGAAGTATTTTGTAAGTTGATCCATGTGTAATTAAAATTAAAAGCCCTCTTGGGGCCAGATGCATATATAATACGCCTGTTTACCAAAAAGTCAAAGGGTGTCTATACCCTTTGACTGTTAGTTGGTTTTTTATAGCAATACAACGCGCCCTCTACTTTTCAGTAGTCATACTCACGAAATAAGTGGTTTTGTGAGTGCTGGGCTCTTTTTTCGGGAATCATTAGTTAGAGGGTGAGCTTTTTAGCTTCCTTTTCCAGGAATGTCCTAATTTTTACTGACCAGAGGGAATATAGAAATAGAATTACTCTTGGGGTGCGGCGGCGGGCTAAAAGATCTAAGTGATTAGTTACTATCGCTAGTCCAGGAATCGGCGGCGGGCTAAAGCCGCCGATTCGGACATGAATTCGCCCCGAGGGCACTTCCGTTTTTATAGTCATTTCATTCCTTAAAAACTAGGGCGCGCATAGGCCTTTTAGGGTCTAAGTGATTAGTTACTATCGCTAGTCCAGGAATCGGCGGCGGGCTAAAGCCGCCGATTCGGACATGAATTCGCAATAGGCCTTTTAGGCCTTTGCTCATTCAACTTCGTACATTAGGGTTACTTGGGTGGTGATTTTGTCTTCTCCTACTGGCATACTGGCTCCATCGAAGGCTTCTTCGGTTTCTGCTGATTGATCAAAGGCCATCATTCTTTCGTTATACTGCGGCTCGTAGTAGCCTCCACCTTCAGAATAATTTGACAGTCGTACAATCTTGACTCCGAGCTGTTCTGCGAGCACTTGTGCTTTTGCTTGAGCGTCAGCGATAGCTACTGCTCGTGCTTCAGCTTTAATAGCATCAGTATCATCAACAGTGAAGTTTAGACCACTGATATCAGTCGCGCCTCGCTCCCCAACTCCTGCAATTACTTGTCCGGAGGTGTCTGTCTCGCGAATTTTCACTGAGACAGTTTGAGTGACCTCAAATCCATCTGCTACTCGTTCCCCTGGTGGACAAAATGCATTACCAGCTGGACAAATTCGTTCTTCATACCGATATCTTGGATACAAATTGTAGTTTTGCGTCTTTATATCTTTTTCTGCAATCCCTTGGTCGGTTAGATAGGTGAGGATGTCATTTATTTTGGTTCCCGACTCCTCTTGAGCGGTCGCTGCATCGTCTGCCGTTGCGTTGACAGAAAATGAAAACTGACCGATATCAGGTACAGCAAGAACCTCCCCTTCTCCAGAGACAGAAATTGTGGCTGGGGCAGGATTAATAAAATCAGTCTTTTCGAAATTGAGAGTTGCGTACGAGCCAAGCGCAATAACTAACATCAATAAGGTAAGCGCGCTTAGAACACGAATGTACGTCAGTTGAAAGAATCCTTTTTCCATAAAATATTTAGTTAAATTTTGTTAAGAACTCACGAATAGTACGGCGAACCTGTTGACCCATCGACTCGGTGGCTCCGCACACTTCCAAGAAAGCAAGAGTATCCTCAGTAGACAGATCAGTCACTGAATCAGTATCGTCCATTAGATAATACATCAGAGACCCACTTGTCTCAACGTGCCCAATACCAAGCGCATGACCAAACTCATGAGCCAACACAGTAATTAACTCATTTTTATCAGAAAAGGTATAGATGTTTATCTTGCCTCCTTGGTAATCACCCTGAGTGAATTCTCTGGCATACGCATGCTCTTGGTTGTACTCGTTCACCTCTCGGTTGTAGTCGGTCACCAATTGATTGCCTCGCTCCCCTAGTGTATTAATCTCATTGGCTAAAGAATTGAGCTGACTGGCGGTAGTATTTAAACTATCCGCTGTTTGATCAAGTTCGACGCGTTCTCGCTCTAGCTGAGCAAACTTGTCAGGCGGTGCCCCTCCTCGATCATTGTACGAATTTACATCGGCATTGTAGTTAGCCAAATCCTGCTCGTATTGAGCTACATTTGCTTTGTAGTTTTGCTCTAGGTCATCATATTGTGACTGCGAAGATTCCACCTGCTCCAGTACTTCATTATTTTTATCCCGTGTTTCATCGAGTGTTTGGCGTTGGGTTTGTTCTAAATTTAATGTTTCTTGACGCTCATCAAATACAAAATTTATCGTAAAATCTGACGACTCATCATACTCAAATAAATCTCGCCCAACTGCCTCCTCCCATAGTTGCGCAGCTGCTGCTACATCAGCTTTTGCCTCAGTTTCTGAAAGCGAGAAAGATTCATCTATGGTGCCTAGACGATAGGTAAACGGTATTGGACACTGAGCAGCGGTATTTGTATACCATACCGTGAGCGGCACGGTCAGTGCAAACAGACCGATCATAATATAAGAAATCTTCATATTGTTTGCGTCAATCATAGCAGAACGTGCGAACAATAGAAATACAAACGGCGCCCAGCGGGGACTGCGTAGTCGCGATACGTAGTCCCTGGTGGGCGCCGTCTATGAGGTGACCCTCATATAAAACATGTCCGTAAAAATTTTTACGTTACCTATACTATACCCTATCAACTTCCGTTCGGAACAAAAGATTTCAACACCTCAAAACCACCTTTGAGTAAAGGTGGTTTTGTTGCAAGGCTGGGTGAGATAATTAGATCTCATCCCCATTTACCTCCGATGGGTCATCCTCATCAACTCGTACATCGGCTTCCAACAGCAGTGCGAGTTCAGCAAAGTAGTCTAAGGCGTCCCCCGTACCATCACGAAGCCCTGCTTCCAGATCAGCAAATACAGCCTGTGCATCTTCCCAACCAGCCTGGGCTTCTACTGATGCGTTTGCATACGCACTTTCAAGATTCGCCTGGATGGAGTCAACATCAGCAGCAACGTCCTCGTACGTCTCACCCGCTTCTACTCGAGCCTCAATGGCCGCCAACTCTGCTTGGGCTTCTGCCTGTGCTGCAGCGAGCCGAGCTTCTGTCGTGACCTCTTGGGCGTCTATCTCTACTTCTGCAGCTGCTTGCTCGGCTGTCATCTCTATTTCTTGGGCTGCTTCTTGTGATTCTTCTGCAACTGCAGGTAACGCTTCATCTTGGGTTGCGTTAAATGCATACCACACAATCACCAATGCCAAGACGGCGATGATTACAAAAATAATCATTCCGGTATTTTTTTTATCGTGATTTTGTTCCATAATAAAATAGTAGTTACTGTGTTCTTACTGAGCACTTCGGTTGAGCGTTGTTGGCCTGCAATCATTCTGCCTATCCTCGTACCAGCTTTGCAACATACAACAAGGCCACTGCTCCAGCGGTAGCGACGAGTAGGCTGTATAAATTGAAGCCCGTCACACCCGTTCCACCAAAGAAGTCAAAGGCAAACCCTCCAATAAATGCACCGACTATTCCCACGATGATGTTCAGAAAGATGCCTTGCTGAGCGCTTGTATGCATAATCAAAGATGCAATCCAGCCAGCACCACCTCCCATCACAATCCAAGCAAGAATATTCATAATGTTTCTGTTTATTTTCTAATTTATGCATTATACGTTATTTGTACAAAATTTACAATAATAAATATACTTCAATATGTACTGTGTGTCATATTTGCACAAAAATATTTTTTGTAATATCATGAGGGTATTATTGATTAGTGTTTTTCTACTTCATTCAATCCTATAGTTAGTATTCAAATATGAAAGTTCAAACCACCAGCGAAGTTCGAAAGCATTTCCAAGAAGTTATCGATCACGTACATTATACAAAAATACCGATGATCATCAGCAAGAACAACAAGCCCTGGGTGATGATTCAGGCACTACCAGAGAATGACTCCGAACTTCAGGATATTGTGACCGAAAGCAAGAAGTAAAACTGTAGAGAACGTAGTCCAAAAAACGGCCCTGTCACAGGGCCGTTTTCTATTGTGCTTTCCCACACTCGAGACTCCCCTTCTGTTTACTCAGCCTTTTCTTTCGCCTCTGCAGCCGCTAATTTCTTGCGTACCATCTGCTGGGCAGCGTTCATACTGTGCTGGTAGTAGAGCGCTTTGCAGCCGCTCTTCCAGGCATGGATGTAGAGCTGGTTGACGTCTTTGGCTGCGACGTCTGGTGGCACCATCACGTTTAGTGACTGTCCTTGATCAATCAGCTTCTGTCGTTGTCCGGCGTGCTCGATTAGTTTTGTTTGGTCCACTTCTGCAAAAGTCCTAAATATATCTTTCTCTTGTTCACTTAAGAAATCAAGGTGCTGAACCGATCCATCGGCATCGCGAATACTATCCCAGGTTGTCTTGTCATTGAGACCTTTCTTTTCGAGTAATTCTTCGAGCAATGGGTTCTTAATCACCACCTTCATCTTGGCAACATCTTTGATGTAACAGTTACTCCAGATTGGTTCGATACCCTGTGATACTTGCCCGAGAATAAACGCGGACGACGTAGTCGGTGCGATGGCCATGGTGGTGGCGTGTCGGCGACCATAGCCTTTGAGTACCTCTGGCTCACCAAATTCTTTAGCCATCTCTTTGCTCGCCGCTAGAGAACGTTCTTGTATCAAGGCAAAGACTTCGGTATTGATACTAGCTGCTTCATCACCATCAAAAGCGAGACCCTTACTCTGCAGTAGTGAGTGATATCCTAATACCCCTAAACCAAGCGCTCGGTTGGCTTTGGCAAAGTTATATGGTCGCTCCATAAATCTGAAGGCCAATCGTTTATCTTCATCATCTGACTCTTTCCAATCCTCCAACTTATTAATGAAGTCAGTCATAACTGCCTCCAAGAAATATGTCATAGTCTCTACCAGGTCTGTATCTTTCCAGTCATCGTAATGAAGCAGGTTGATTGAAGACAAGCAACACACAAAGGACCAATCCTTGTTACTCGGAAGCATGATTTCACTACATACGTTACTAGCGTAAATTGGGAGCTTTTTGTCTTTATATACCTCCGGTCGACCATTGTTTGCATTGTCGCTAAACATAATATATGGGTAACCAATCTCTCCTCTTCGTTGAATGATTTTGGCCCAAACTTTTCGTTTTGCCTCATCTCCTTCAATCATTGACTCCATCCAAGCGTCAGTCACGGTCACTGCGTGGTTAATTTTTTGGACCGGGTTTCCCTCAGTACCTATATCAAGAAACTCGAGAATATCTGGATGTTCAACAGGCAAGTATGAGGCAAATGTACCTCGCCGAGTCGCTCCCTGACTCACTACATCAAGAATTTTTTCAAACAGCTGCATGAAGTGCACTGGACCAGAAGAATGGCCGTTTTGCTTGATCTCAGACCCACGTTCTCGGAGTCCTCCAAAATACGCTGAACACCCTCCCCCGTATTTACTCATCATGCCCACCTCACCTTGAGTATGTAGAATATTAGCCATGTCGTCTGCGACGTACGAGCCAAAGCAGCTAATTGGAAGTCCTCGGTCCAAACCGAAGTTTGACCACACTGGAGAAGCAAGAGAAATCCAACCCTTACTCATATAGTCTTCAAACTTGTCAGCAAAGCCTTCTTTACCAAGGGTCTTTTCTGCAAACTCTGCGATGTAGCGCACTCGCTCTTCAGTGGTTTGCCCGTCGACGAGATATCCGCGAGCCATAAATGCTCGTGTGTTTTCGTTGACCCAGTGCCATGGTTCTTTTTTCATACTGTTTCTTTCTTACCGTTAGTTTCTAATCGCGACTGCTTTGTTATGAATGTATTTTAGAACAAATCTTCACTTGTAACACTTGCCGAGCGCTTATTATAGTTGATTGACCTTTTGTCGAAGAAATCAACGTGTTTGGTAGCAATCACTTCGTTGTCAAACCAGTCTGTTTCTTCTAAGAGTGCGTCACTAACTTCAAATATGCGCGGCATACCGATTGCTGCTAAAGAATTATTGAACCGGTGTTTGATGAATTCTTTTACATTGGCTGCTGGCAAGAAATCGAGCTCACCGGCTTCAAAGATCCAGTCCACCACCTTACTCTCTGCTTCGTAGGCCTCTTCGCAGGCTTTGATGATGGTGGCTTGAGTTTCATCATTGAACCATTCTGGGTGTTCATCGCGAATGATGTTGATAACGTCGATACCAAACATACCGTGCAGGTTTTCTTCTTTTGAAGTCGCTTCCACTGCATTACTGATACCCTTAAACACATTTCTATGCTTATTGAAGCTCATCATGATGAGGAATTGAGAAAAGAGTGAGACGTGCTCAACAAAGAGCGAAAAGAGCATCACTGCGTGCGCGTACTCTTTGTTGTCTTTGGTTTGCGCGAGCTCACTCACCTTTTGCAAGTACTCCATTCGTCCTTGAATCACCGGAATGTCTTTGATTTTGGTGAACTCATCGTTCAACCCCAAAATGTCGAGCAAGTGCGCATACGCGTCTGTATGACGGATTTCGCTTTCGGCAAAGGTTGCGCCAACAGCGCCAATTTCAGCCTTTGGCATTTTCTTGTTGATGTCGCCCCAAAAAGATTTTACCGCTACTTCGATCTGCGCAATAGCGAGCATAGTATTTTTGATGGCGTTTCGCTCAACATCATTCACATCCACGTGGAAGTTTTGCACATCGCCAGTGAAGTTGAATTCGGTGTGTACCCAGTATGAATGTCGTACCGCATCAACGTACTCATATAACTCCGGGTATTCATATGGCTTGAGATGCGCGCGCGAGGCAAAGATATCTCTTTCTCGCAGCTTTTTTCGTTCGTTGCGGAAAATGATGTATGCCTTAGCAGTGACAAAATAATCTTTTTCCATCAAAGCCTGTTCTACCAGGTCTTGAATTTCTTCCACTGTAGGATTTCCGTCAACGCATTTATTTGCCAGTGCGCTTCCTGGTTCGGCGGTACCAGCTTGCACACACATAGCTACTACCTTTTGGTGAGCCAGTTCTGCAACTGCGTCTGCGTCAGCTCGATTCCCTTCTCCGGTCTCTACTAGTGCCTTGGCAACCGCACCAGTAATCTTACTGCTATCAAACAGTTGGACCGAACCATCTCGTTTGCGAATGTGTTGAATTTCCATATACTCGCTAATTTTGCTTACTTACCTTCAAATAAAATAATCTGTACTGCCCTGCGAGATAATTGTGACGAAACATAATCAGTGGAAGAAAATGCGACTCGGTTGAGTGCATAATTAGGTTTCTGCGCAATTATCTGCTAGGTGCAGCGAACACACCACCAGCGTCTTCTGGCGTCATCGCTCTTTGCTACAGGAGCGTGTGTCTACCTCCGACACACAGGATAACCTCGTGTGTTGTATTCAATATAGCATTTCTCGCTCCTCGGTTGACAGCATAGAATATTCGTCTATGGGGATACCTTTGGCATGCGGCTGGTTTTTAAAGGCTTATCTTCATTTGCACTTATCCACAGGGGTATTATTTTCGCAAACTGCAAATCAGATTCCCTGTTTTGCCAAGTATACAAGCATATTTTTTTGTTTTCTTGTCTGGTGATGGTTGTACAAACTGTCAATATTGCGTGCAAAAACCGGCCGTTCATGACTACGAACGGCCGGTTTTTTAATATCGCTCTTTTACTTTTGCAAAGAATCCCGGATCTCTCGCAAGAGTCGCACATCTTCTGGTGGCTCCACTACTTTTTCGGCCTCTGGCTTAGCTTCTTCTGACTGCTTAAATGAATTCAAAGTTTTAATAGCCATGAAAATGACGAGAGCTATGACGATGAAATCAATGATGGACTGGAGAAATACACCGTACGTCACCGCCTCTTCCTCAATACTGTATGCCAAGTCTGAAAAATCAATACCCCCTAGCAAGACTCCAATAAGTGGTGTGATGATGTTGGTCACCAGCGATGACACTATCTTTCCAAACGCTGCACCGATTATCACCGCCACAGCTAAGTCTATGACGTTTCCCTTCATTGCAAAGGCTTTAAATTCTGCGACAAATCCTTTCATATAGTTAATAATTATTCGTGGTTAAGTTCTGATGTATATCAGTATATCGTATTAGTGGTGATGGTGGCCACAATGGACCAAGTCTTCATCTTCGTCAACTTTAACATTTTGAAAATACCAGGCAGCTACAGCAGTGGTAGCTGGAACAGCCAATATCAATCCAATGCTCCCAACAATAATCCGTAGCAATTCTCCAGCGACTACTTCTTGATTGAGAATCAATCCCAGGCTACTTTCTGTTTTTGAATATAGCAATATAAGTGGCAGTGAGACACCGACGTACGCCAGAGCCAGTGTATTTACGATTGAACCCAAGTGGTACTTCCCGACTCGACTGGCTCGTGCGTAGAGTTCTTGAAACGTGAAGTTGGGATTCGCTCCTTTGAGCTCCTGGACCACCGATGCTTGAGTAATGGAGATATCATCCAGTACACCAAGGATACCAATGATGATTCCGCCTAATAAAAGTCCAGCCAAATCCAACTCCCCATCGGTGGCAAAATTGAGATATACCGAAGCGTCAGACCCAAAACCAGTCAGCCGCATCGCGTCTGAAGCAATATACGCGATGATTCCGGTGATAGTCACCGCTGAGAATGTCCCCCCAAACGCAATCCATACGCGCGGACCAAACCCATGCGTACCAAACAACACCAGAGCGAGCACCGCCCCAGCTATTCCCACGCTCGCTACTACAGGATTGTATCCAGCCAATAACGCTGGAACCAACAAAAAAATGATTGCTGCCACACTCAACAGTAGTGAGACCAAGGAGCGCAATCCGTGCCAACCAGCAAACAGCAGCAACAGCGTGACAAAGATAACACTGACGATAACCAGCACCGGCCGCCGCTCGAAGTCAGCGAAGGTAATAATCTCTTGCCCGTTGATGGTAACCAAACGGTATAAGAAAATATCATCTCCTGGCTCAAGCTCCACCAAATCATTCTCAAAGCGCACCACTTCACCTGACCGCGCTCCGCTTTGCAGCACCGCGCGCACTTCTTGCACCTGCGTGGAGGCGCCGGTCCCGGTCACCTCTCGCTCGTATTGCTCAACAATCTGCAGCACCTCTGCGCTCACCCGCTCTTCCAGCTCTTGGTGTAATTCTTGCGCTGCCGCGGTACTTGGCAGTAAACACAGAAAAGTGAGTCCAATGCTAAAAAATAAGTTTCGCCACATAAAATCCAACTCCCGCTCCAAGGAGGAGCGTAAAAAACAATGTTACCATTAAAGCTGTTTGATCCATATATTCTGTAGTATAGCCTTTATTCATGTCTTTCCTCTCGACTTTTTAACCAAAAATAGGTATAACTGTACCCACTCCAGGAGGAATGTGTACTGCCTAAAAACATTCCTCCTGCAGCACATGGCGACTATTGTATAATGGTTATTACGCCGGTTTGTGGTACCGGAAATTCGGGTTCAATTCCCGATAGTCGCCCAGCGAAATGAAGTATATTTAATAGGGTTATCTTAGATACCCTACCTAGACGTTAGAACTCGATAGTAAGTGCCTTATGGTCAGACACGATGTCATCTAACACCTTAAATTCCTTCACATCAATCTTTGAGTTAGTAAAAATATAATCACAAGCTTCTGTTTTATGTGTGAGGTTAGTTCGTGTTGTAAGGATATTCTTTTCCTTTACGTGGTTAGTTAGCTTTAGGTTTACTTGCTCAAGTGACTCACTGTCAGCATTGAGATTAAAGTCTCCACACAAAACTACCTGCCCTTCTAGACCTGCCACATAGTCAGCTATTAATTTACACTGACGCATTGACTCTGCATCCCCATCTTTATGACCAGGAACATGATGTCCGTGGTGATTTAGTAAGTGCAATGGCTGACCCAAGTATTCAACCACTGTATGCTGCAAGGTTCTAATATTGTAATCTGAATCAAGTACATCAAAATCATCTTCATACTCTAATCCTGTTGCAATAGTAGTAGTTTTTGTAAATGGCAAAGTACTCAAAGTTGCTAAACCGAACTGGGCTTTTCGTCTCATTACGTTAAAACCAAAACTTGGGTCAAAATCACAATACTCAAAACCGGTGCTAGACTTAATTTTGTTTAGTTCCGTAAAGAAAAA
>Ga0307972_1000367_pt1 | contig 25237 bp, 29 predicted proteins | sample OrgLakmetagen780_FD_201848 | JGI IMG/M metagenome (GOLD analysis project Ga0307972, IMG submission 201848) | Saline water microbial communities from Organic Lake, Antarctica - #780 | ecosystem: Environmental > Aquatic > Non-marine Saline and Alkaline > Saline | place: Antarctica: Organic Lake...
AGCGCAATTTTGGGACATGCCAGCGCAACAGATATCTGGCGATCAGCACGCTCCAGACTGGGCTGAAGAACCACAGCAGGATAACTAAAGCCACCTTTCCGTAAAGAAATCCGATTGAATACATGGCAAATGCCACACCACCCAGCACAACCGATGCTGTGCCGAGGGGATTTGCGAAACACAGCACATCTTTCTGCCGCATGGCGAAGGGTAGCAAAAACAGCACGGCAGCCAATGCGACAGCCCCCGTGCCCCAAGCGCCATTAAGGCCAAGGTCTGCAATCGCACGCACAGGAACCCAATAGACGCCCCAGAAAATGCCGGTCAAAAGAATGATGCCAGAGGCGAAGAAAGACTTGCTCATGAACTTCATGCCCCCATAGTGTCGACGAGCTGATGTTGTCGCCTTTACCCGTCTCGAACTGACAAGTGATAAATACGCGGCCGACGCGGTTTGGCAAGGCCGCCTCATCAGGCCACTTGGGGCCGAAAAATCACAGACGAGGCTGTGTTAAATTGGATCGAATTTCAGGAAAGGGATCGGATACCCATTCATATCGCTTATGCTGGGATCGCCATCTTTGACAATCTTCCTGCAAAATCCGACGCCAACGGCGCACCCGTCAGTTGCCCCATATGCCATGCCAAAACTTGATTGCTGCTCAGGACCGGCAGGCCAAGTTCGGCTTCCAGATCGTTGATGATATCAAGGGTGCGCAAATTGGTGCAGGATAGAAATACCGCCTGTGCGCCTTGTGCCGCCTGTCGCGCAGCGGCCTTGATGGATGCGGGCGCAATGCGCGCAACCCGCGCTTCGACAGCCTCGCCAAAGTTTACGGTTTCGCTGACCTGAAATCCCGCCGCGATGAACGCGTCACGCACTGGGGCAGCAATATCTTTGACATAGGGTGTCACAAGGCCAAGGTGTGTCACATCGAGCGCCCGCAATGCGGCCAGCGCCGCCGTAAGGGGGTCTGTCACGAACGGGGTCTTAACCCCTTGCCGGATCATAGCGGCAACAGCGTCCGCCCCGATCAAAGTCGTTCCAGACGTGCAGCCATAGCCCACAGCATCAAAACGGGCCGCCCGTGGAAATAGACGAGCGCTATGGGGCAGATTTTCCTTCATTTCAGCAATTGTATCGCTTGACAGTGCCTCGCCAGACGGGATGCGGCTGATGTAGATTGCAATATCGCGATCAGGGAAAAGCCGTCGAAAATCCTGCTCGATGGTTTCATCAGCCTGCAAAACCACCAATCCTAACGTGGCCTTTGAACCAATCGGCCCGGTAAGATCAAAACCTGCCTGTTTCATCCTATGATTTCCGGCATTTCGGCGGGTGCGCGGCGCGACAACAATTCGGGCCCATCTGCGCGTAGGACGATGTTTTCCTCATGCACCAGAATGCGGTTCGGTGCGATCTGAACCCCCGGTTCCAGCGTCAACACCATGCCGACCCGCAATTCAGTCGTGTCGCGCGGCGTCACCGATGGCCATTCCGTCAATGTGATCCCCAGCCCGTGACCAAGCCTCCCGCCGCCGACGATAGCCCCTTGGTGCTGCAATTCCTCGGCCATGATCCGGTGCAGATCGCAGGCCAACATTCCGGGGCGCAGCGTGGTCAAAGCGGTGTCCGTGGCCGCGTATAATGCTGCTTGGGCGCGGCGCACATCATCAGTTGCAGGCCCGATTGCAAAGTTGCGGTCAAAATCGCAAAAATACCCGTCCCGCACAGCACCAGTGTCCAGCATCAGCACGTCACCATCACGCAAAGGGCGGTCATGCGCGGGCGATATCACATCGCCGTAACCACCGTGTTCCGCGCCGCCCGCGACATAGCTTACCCAATCTGCCCCCTCCTGCAAAAGCGCGACCTGAAAATCGCGAAAGACGTTCGACAGAGGCACACCTTGGCGCGCAAATTCGGGCACACGCACGAAGGCCGCATCCGCAACAGCACAGGTGGCACGTATCTTGCCGATCTCGGCTTCGGATTTGACCTCGCGGACGCGAAAAACCGCTGCCGTGCCGTCTGCGATCTCGCGTGGTGCGATCGCGTCTTGCAGGCGCAAAAAGTCCGCGACAGGCATGCGCAGATGACTTTCCTGCCCCATCGGAATCCCGATCCTGCCCGAAACGGGCACAAGCGATATCAGGGTATCTGCCAGCAGGCTGACCCCGTCATCAAAGGGATCGGGCGCATCCCATGTGCGGACGTCGCTGATCCAGCAACGCCCCATCAAATCGGCCCCGATCGATGGGATAACCGCAACCGGATCACCGCTTGACGGCACCACCACAAACCAGGGTCGCGCAGGGCTTTCCCAAAAACGGGTCAAGAAACCCGTGGTGTAGAAAACATCCGCAGGTGTGGTCAAAAGCAAAGCATCAAGGTCGCCTCGCACCATTTCACGCTGCATTGCCATTATGCGGGAGCGATATTCTGCGGTGGGGAAAATCAGCGATCCATCAGGCATCCTCGGGTCCTTCGCTCAAGATGCACAAGACATGCGATTGCGCGTCGATGCCCTTTAACCCCGCCAAGAGTGCCGCCACCCCTGCTGCCCCCGACGGCGTTGAGCGCAATCCAGCGTCCGCCACTGCAGCCGCCCCTGCAGCGCCTTCCTCCTCGGAGATTGTAACAAACTGATCGGCGTCATGCGCCAGATCAGCCAACGCAAGCATCGACGGTGACTTACAATCCAGACGCCCCATCGCCGACACGGGCCCTTGGGTTTCGACCACACGGCCTGCCCGAATACTCTCCATCAACGCAGGCGCTGCTTCGGGTTCGACCACGATCATCTGCGGCGCGTCCCCCCATGCCAGCCGCAATTGTGACGCCAGTGCCGCCGCAAGACCACCAACGCCCGCTTGCAAAAACACATGCGTAGGCACATTGGCTGATTGGGCCACAATTTCGGTTGCAATCTGGCGGTACCCTTCCATCACGCGAAATGGCAAATCAACGTATCCCGGCCATGATCCATCCGACAACAATGTCCAGTTGTTCTGGTCCGCAGCGTCGCTTGCCGCAGTCAGGCTGGCCTCATAATCAGCCCCCGCCCAAACCACTGTTGCGCCTAAATTTTCCAGCTTGGCGGCAAAGGATTTCGGCACGGCGCGGGACAGGAAAACCACCGCCGCCGCACCAAAAATCCGCGCACCTGCCGCAACCGACATCCCGTGATTGCCCGCACTTGCGGTGACATAGGTGCGCCCCTGCAACGCGACGGACAAATCACCGCCCGTCGCCGCCGCTTCGCGCGCAATGGCATAGGCCGCACCAAGCGCCTTGAAGCTGCCTAGCCCCATCCGACCGCGTTCGTCCTTGACCTGCAGCTGACCCACACCTGCCAAGGTCGCAAGCTCGGGACATTCTAGTAATGGCGTCACCAGATACACTGGGCACTGCATCAAAAGCGCAGCTACCGCGCTCGCATCGACACCCTGCATTCGCACTAAGTCTGGAAGACCTTGGCCGCGAAATCGATTGTCCAACGCTGTTTTCATCAAACGGCTCCCTGTGTTTGTCGCCCAAGGGTACGCTTATCTTGGCAGGGCTGTCATCTAGAGCTTTGCCATAATCTGCTTCATATTCTGGAATACCCAGATTCCGCCGCAAACCGCGCAAAGCGGAGACTGCAAGAATCAAGCATAACGGCGGTTTCTGTCCGGCATATCGGCGTTATAACCTCCCAAATGCTGCACAACACACGAACGACTGCTTCGACGGGCCGCACCGCAGAGTCTTTAGGTGGCGATCAACGGCAGCTTAGGGCCGGTTGCGTTACCAATATGCTCCAAGCGAACACCGACCGGTTCCTAACAGCGGTGGTCCCGCCAATACCGATCCCAACGCAGTGCCCAGCCGCCATTAACCATAGCGCAATTAATGTCGCCACTTTGTGGCGATATACACCATGAGGCTGTTCGGTTGCCTCCTGCAGAACCATCTGAACGGCACCGCAGCGGAGGGCCAACTACCAGGACATGTCCATGCTTACTTACCCCTACAGGATTTCCCAGCAACGCAACCAAAGCATCTCTAGCGTCTTCAGCGCTCGCTCTTGGACATGGATGACCCGATGAGCAAGTTCCATCGAGTTCACGTGCTGCAATACCTGCCAACCTCAGGCGAGGCCCCTCTTCGCACCAGATCGGCCCGTCTCCATCCCATACATGCGTTGGAGTGCAAGTGAACGTTTGTCCGGCTGGAACGACGGGCACCGAGGCCATAGCGATCGACGCGATAGAAAATAATACTGCTGAAAAGCACCAACCCCACTTAAATGGCCAATATCGCATGCAGGTCTCCCTATTTTTGACTCACTATTAAATAATCGCATACATTTTGATCATAAAACGCAAGCAGTTTACGACTTTAGCTGCCATTGCGTACAATGGTCCCATGTGAGTCAATAGTGCTTTTCTGAAGCAGGTCATTGCCAAGCGTTCAAACCGCTAAAAACTCTGCGTTGGGTCAAATATTCAGTCAGAAGATTTTCAATCGCAAAGGAACTGCTGTCTGACGGGATGCACCGGCGCATCACAGACAACGACCCTGTGTCCGCAATGGGTGGAGCTCAACTGATCGACGCAGCCCTCAAGATGGGACCCATTTGCCAAGCCCCTCACGCCAAGCGGCGCTCCTCACAAGCATCAGGTTGAACCGCTTCCAAACCAGCCAGCGCTCCAACAGCGTTACGATCAGGCGTGTCAGCATGGAATTCAGTGCCTTGGCGATGCCGGTATAGGCGCCTGCCACCGGATTTACCTGAAAGACGCGGGCGGTCCCGATTCCATGTGCGGCAAAACCTCAAGCCCGCCAGCCAGAGATCCGCAGCAAATTCATCAAAGGCGGTACCGTCACTGCCCCGATGATCCGCGTGATAATGACGAACACTGCTGTCAGCGCCAGAATTCCTGCCATTGCTTCAGAAATGCTGAGAGCCACCGGCGCGGTAGTAAAGTTTGACGCCAAAGACAGCAGGACTTCCATTGGCTGATCTTGAGTTGCGTGCGCTTTTTTTCCACGCATTTCCACGCATTTCCACACATTTCCGCGCCTCGTCGCATCGCCTGTTAATGGTGTTTGGTGGCCCTCAATCACAGCCGCAATCGGGCGGAAGCACAGAGGGTAAAAATTGGAACAAATTAAAGAATTACCAGATCAGCATAAGCCTGGGGTGTTGGACGAGTGGATGACCAGATCGGAACTTGCAGCCGATCTGGACCTTTCGATTGACACGCTGGCGCGCTGGGAAACACGGCGGAACGGCCCTCCCTGCATCCGGATAGGCAGAAAGGTTCTTTATCGGCGCACTGCAGTACAGGAATGGCTACGCCAGCAAGAGCACCTGCACGCCAGATCGAGTCGCCGCAAATGAGCGCCCAACCAGTCGGGCTCCCAACTATTGATACTGCAAATGCGCGGCAAATCATTGCTCATCCAGATCATCAAGACGCGGCATCGGTGCTGGATGCCTGCGAGCACTTGCAAACCTATGGCGACAGGATGGACCGCGAGCGGGCGAAAGCACTGCACGCCACCATCGTTCAGGATGCTGTCGCAGACATCAATCGCAAGGGACGCATCCAGCGCGGAATGGCCATCGCGGGCGACCTGATCGGCGCAGCCATCCTTTTTGGCATCCTCTACATTTTCCTGCTTTTCACCCCCGGTTGATCGGAGACCAACATGGCCGCCAAAGACGAACTTTCCTTTGTTAAATTTTCACGGCGATTCAAGTGCGGTGAGCTTAACAGCAACGCCAACGAGCAGTTCAGTGAATTATTGGATACGGTCCGGCGCACCAGCGGCAATGGTGGTCTGACGATCAAACTGCCGTTCAAGGCAGAATACCACCATCACGCTCATTTTTCTCAAATCGCCAGAGCTGCGGCGTTGGAAACGGATCGCCCAGCCGGGTTTTGCGCACGTCTGGTGTGGAGTGATCACAATGCCAAAATATGAGGACGTCGAGGACGACAGTTTCAACACAGTCGGCGGATCGAATGAAGCGCCGAAGGCACCGATCGACCAGCGCTGTGCGGATTGCCATCAGCTGATAACGCCAGATGGGTCCGGGCATCGGACCTGGTGTCCGTTCTGCGACCGGACAGATTGCCCGCGCCTCATCTACCGCGCGCGCCATCCGGCAACGAACATCGGGGAATAAGCCATGATGCATCCTGAACCATCACGCGTCCTTCCCATCATGTTTTCTGGACCGATGGTCCTCGCGTTGCAGGATCGATGCAAGACCACGACGCGCAGGCTGGCTTCGTCCCCACTCGCGCGCCTGCGGCTTGGCGACCTTCTGTGGGTACGTGAGGCAATCCATATTTCTGGAGCCAAAGTCACACCAGGGCGGCTGGTATTTTCCTATGGTGCAGATGCGCTCGAGCGAGAGGTGCCATGGCCAAAGCGTCTGGCCAAGCCGCTGCCGGGCCCGCGCATACCGCGATTCATGCCGCAAGAACTCTCACGCCTGACGCTACGTGTGGTCCAGGTCCATGAAGAGCGGCTGCAGCACATCGAGGATCGCCAGTGCTACGATGAATGCGTCGGTGCCACACAGCACCTTGAGGCGGCGGGAGGAGACCCGCGTCGCGCGTTTTCATTTCAATGGGACGAACAGCACGACAAACCCGGTGAGCGCTGGGCGGATAATCCGGAAGTGGTGGCAATCCAGTTCACCTGCGTGCGGCAAGGCATTGATGCGCTGATCCCCGGCCTCGGCCATGGGGGCGTTTGGTGAAAAAGCGCGGCACGCCGGAGGCAGACATTCAGAGGGCCATCGTGAGCTTCCTGCGGGCGGTGCTGCCAAAGGGCTCGATCATTCACCACGCAGTCAACGAGATTGCCTCGGGCGGTCGCGCTGGGCACATGCGCCAAGCCATCCTCGTGGGCATGGGCGTGCATCCCGGCTTCGCTGATTTGGTGGTGCTCGCACAGGGCCAAGTGGTGTTTCTTGAGGTAAAGAGCCCTTCGGGTCGTCTGCGCCCGGCACAGGAGGCTTTCCGCGACGACGTCATCAGACAGGGATTTGGCTGGGCTCTCGTCCGCTCGGTGGACGATGCCTTGGCGGCTCTACGCCAGCACGGCGTCTCCACACGGATCGTCAGGATGCCATGAGCGCTTCAGTCATCAGGGCGTACCGAACACAGCGCAAGGTCAAGACGGATGTGCTCTGCGCAGATATGGATGCCGATATAGCACACGACGAGGCCGCGCGGAGTCTTGGGGTAGCGTGGTCGGTTGTCGCGCAAGGGCTCGAATCCAAAGACATGAACGCTGTGCAGCCTGCCCGCTCCGCCCATCACGCGCAACAGCAGGCTTCTTGCTGCTTACCGTCAACTTACTGGACCAGACACAGAAATGGCCTTGTGCGCGGCCCCCCGCAACTATTTGGCCCATTCCGATTTTTTTAAACTGGTTGAGTGGCACGGCAAAAAATTTCCATGAATTTCCGCGGATCTCCACGCCTCAAAGCCTCTCGCCCACTTACGCCAATGCCACTTCGTCCCAAAAAGAGAGGCGAACACGATGATTGACCACAAAACATCAGCTGGAATGAGCATTTTGGTTCATCTGGGCAGATTTCTTTTCCACGAAAAATTCAGGCTGCCGTTCGACTTTTCGGATTGTCATTGCGGTTCACAATTTGAAATCAGCGATGATGATTGTATCGCCCACCATGGATTTTCTGCTGGCAAAGCTGAATCGGCTGTCGACTGCCTGAAATTTAAAGATCTTCCAATTGGCCCGTTTGATGTCGTCAAACACGGCAGATCATTCACGTTTTTTTTGTGCTTGCCATGAGTGTGCAAGCGATAACTTGGGCGTACCAAACAAACATCCCGGATCCGATCAAGAAGTTCATCCTGGTCACTTTAGGAAATTACGCCGACGAATATGGCGTCTGCTGGCCATCACAAACGACGATAATCGCGGCTTGCCCATGCTCGGTCAGAAAGCTGCGTGAGTGCCTCAAATCACTTGAGGCTGATGGCTGGATACAGCGCATTCAAAGGCGCCGAAAAAATGGCTCGCGGAGATCGGACGCGGTGCTTCTCGTCGGGTTTTTGGAGCGAAAAATTCCTTTATTAGCGGACGAACATCCGATCTTGGCCCTACTAGATGTTGTGTCTAACGACACGCCCACGACTATCAACCGGCACGTGGTGCCGGGTCTCAACCGGCACGTGGTGCCGGGTCCCCCCCGGCATGTGGTGCCGGACCCCCCGGCACGTGGTGCCGGACCCCCCCGGCACGTGGTGCCGGACCCCCCGGCACGTGGTGCCGCCCTTGAACCGTCACTAGAACCCTCAATAACTACTACTGGCGCGCGCGGCGCCCGCGAGCCCTGGCTTGACCGATGCCTGGAGGCAGTCAATTCGCATGCAGTCGATGCTGCGGCGCTGGCATCCAATCACGAGCTCTTGGCGATCTGGAAACGCGAAGGCTACGACCTCGATGCCGACGTGATCCCTTTGCTGGTTGCAAGGACCGAGGTGCCAAGGCCGGTGGAGCAGCGCATCACGAGTTGGGCGTACTTTCGCGATGCTCTGCGGAGCGCAAAAACCAAACGCCTGCGCCAAGCGGAGACGGCGAGAATTGCTGAGAATGGCAAGACGGCTCCTGCAGTTGTTCAACCCGATCCCGAAGCGGCTCTCAGGCAGCTGGCAGATTGGATCAACTCTGGGCAGCCCGTGCCGTCGAGTGCGGTCAACAATGTCAAACGCGACGCACTCATTGGGTTAAACCTCGTTACGCGTGAACGGCTACGTGAGCTGGGCGTTTACTGAAAATGCAACAAATGGAATTCACAGTGCGAACGACCAAAGACCGCATGGTGGAAACAGCGCGAACGCTGCGCCGCCAGCCAAATCCACCGGGATAATGGCCGAAGGGCTACGGGTCAGTAACGGCCGGGGTGTGTGCAGGACGCCAAGCACGCCAAAGCCATCCGCGAGACGCCTCTGCGTGTGATCCCGAGCCCGGCGAAATCCCAGGGATGGGGGGCTGCGCCGATTGGCTTTGCTTCGTTGCCCCAGGGGATGCGGGCATGTCTGGCTGCGTGCGGAACTTACCCTAGCTACCGCGTCGTACGCTGACGGCAGAATCCGCCTCCAAGCTGGCTGAGTTCCGCAGAAAGCTTGAAGCCGTTGTGTGGCGGCAGTCCAAAACACAGTCAACCAACTGAACATAAACGTGAAATAAGTGATTCGTTTTCTCGCGGGACAAAAGGCCACGGATGAAGCCGTTGCGAAACCGCGCGAAAGCGATGTGAACACGGTGTTATGACGGCGCTGAACGTCGAACATTGGGCGCGACAGAACTCCCCGTTTTGGTCTAATTTCACGGTACACAAACGACAGGTGATCATCGTGGCCTCCTTCCCCCTCAGCCCAAAAACAAAGCTTTCTTTCTCCAGTGGCCGTCAACGCATGCGGCGGGCTTTAGGCCGCTGGGTCTCAAACGATATCAGCTTGTCTGGGTTTCCAAGGTGGATTGCCACCATCGGACTTCCGGGTGGCCACCAGATCTAAACTTTCCCGACAGGCCACTCCTTGCCTCACATCACAGCCCATTGCTTCACCGGCATCGGCGATCATTCTTTGGAGTTTGCCCTTGCCAATCGAGATGATGCCGACGGATGAAATTAAAAGCTTGCTGTTTTCCCCATGGGATTCAGCCGAACTTTTAAGATCACTCTCCTCGCTGGACATGGACAAGGTCGCCGCTGATCTGAAGCCAATCGTAGATCGATTGAAGTCCATCGGTGCCCTCGAACCTGAGTTTACGCTTTGATGCTGGTCGAGATGACTCAGATCGAAGGCCGCGCGCCCCACAATCAAGATCATTTGAATATTTGGGGCTACGGTCCTGCGCGGATGCTGGAAAAGCTACCCGCGACCTCTGGTGTGCAATCGATTGCGAATTCCCCGGAAGTTAAACAATCGCCCTGCCCGCTGATCCCGGCGCAAACACCCGGTCAAAGCAATCCTGCTGGGAGAGCCGCAATAGGCGACGTGATGCTGCTGGGCGGTCTGGTCATTCGCAAGCAAACTCTGCTGCGAAAGGGGCGGTGAATGGCATGGTGTCACGTCCCCGGCATGGATTATCCCTCTGTGCAGGCGGCGGTGGCCTTGATCTGGGCCTCATGCTCGCCGAGCCCGGTTATCACACCCGCGCCTTTGTCGAATGGGAGGACTGGCCCCGAGCTGTCCTCATCGCCGCCCAGCGCGCAGGGTATTTTGCGCCCGCGCCAATCTGGGATGATCTGCGCAGTTTCGACGCTCGGCCCTTCCGCGGTGCCTTCGACACAGTACTGGCCGGATATCCGTGCCAGCCGTTCAGCGCTGCTGGTAAACGCGGCGGCGCAAACGATCCCCGTCACCTCTGGCCAGAAGTCGCCCGCGTCATCCAGGAATGCTCCCCCGAGTGGGCCTTTCTCGAAAACGTCTCCGGGCACGTCAGCCTCGGCCTTGAGACCGTGCTGCGAGAGCTTTGGGACATGGGCTACACGCCTGCGGCAGGCCTGTTCAGCGCGGCTGAAGTTGGCGCGCCGCACCAGCGGTTACGGATCTTCATCCTGGCCCACACCCACGAGCCTGCATCCGGGCACGGCAAGTTACAACCCGGCGGGCAACAGCAATTTTACCCGCAAAGCGGAAGCGCTGGCGCTGGGCATCACGAATTGGTCGACGCCGAAAGCGACAGATGGCGCGAAGGGTGGTCCAGGTCAGAGTTATGGCTCGGGCGGAGCACCACCCCTGCCTGCACAGGCGGCGCAGTGGCAAACGCCAGTGGCGGACGATCAAGTCGACCGGCTGCGTGGCAAGATCAACAGCAGGGGCGAGCCGAAGCTCAGCGCACAGGCGATCCAGTGGCCAACACCGGCCGCGCAGAACTGGAAGGGCAGCAGCCCGGCCAGTGTGACGCGGGCGGATGGCAAGAGCCGGATGGACATCCTGCATTATCGGGCGGAACAGGGCTTCACCCGCCCGGACCCGGTGATCACGTCACATGGGCGGCGGCCCTCGCGGCACGCCCCGATCTCGCGCCCGCTCTGGGCTTCAATGATTGCCTCGCATGGGCAGGTCGTCTCGCGGCGGATCCTCAAAGCCCGGGCACGGCGGCGGCTCAACCCGCTCTTCGTCGGATGGCTGATGGGATGGCCTATCGGGCACGCGCTCTGCGATTGCTCGGCAACGGAGTTCATCCTCTGGCAGCAGCGCATGCGTGGCGCACTCTCAGCGCTGCCCATGGCCTCGGGCCCGTGGATCTGGCGGCCGAGCGAGGGGCCGGAGAGCCCAGCGCAGATGAACCTCTTTGAAGGATTGCAGCCATGAGCATACAAGGCAGAATAGGCCGCATCGGTAGTACAAGAATGAACCGCGCGCTGGGCGTGCAGGCGGCGCTGGAATGGGCCTTCCGGGTGGAGAAGGCGCAGCTGGAACTGCCGGAGCCCAAGGATACCTCGGAGGAAAGCTTTGGCTTTAGCCTAGAATACGTCCTTATGCAGCGCGCAACGCTTGGCTGCAAAGTGGACGGTGGGCGGTACAAGATGGGCAGCTACACCCATGTCGATGCCGAGGTGATCGCAGCAACGGTAGCGGGAATGCCCGACAGCCTCGGTGGCATCCGTATGGCGATCCACGTGGCCGAGCTGGCCCGCGCTGGGCTGACCCCGGACTGGATGCCCGGCGTTGTGCCACGCTGCGGGCCGGTAGAGACAAAGCGTAACCAGCATGGTGAGCGGGCGACGACTATTGTGGTGGGAACCGAACGGGTGATGACCCGTGGGAAGTGGCGGACGGTCGAGGTCTTGGCCTGCCCCCTTACGTGGCGGCCCCATCCTGAGCAGATCGCATCTGCACGGCGCGGCTATGAGGATTGGTGGCAGGCGCTGGATTGGGTGCGGGATGGGTTGGTGGCAGGCGGGATGTTGCGGGAGGTCGAGGTGACGGCGGCAATGCCGAAGGTGCGGCCTTCGAAAAAAGAGTAAGGGTAGTTCATCAGGGCGAGGAGCGGACCTTCGTTGCGCTGTGCGCCGAGGTCTTCTGTGGCGGACAGCTCCAGCTATACCAAACGACCAAGCAGAAAAAGGGCACCTCAAGGTACCGTTGCCAGCGCATACCCTGCGCCCACCTTCTGAAGGATCGGTGATCTGACCGCGCCGCGCACCAGATCTGGATGCGGCAGGGCGTCTCGCCAGCGTACACCCTGCTCCATCGCCACAGCAATTCCTACCGGCGCAATGTCCGCTTTACCCATCAGGCGCAGCACGGCTGCTATTGAGGCACCAGAGCTGACGACATCATCGACCAAAAGTACACGGCGTCCGGTGAGCAGAGTCACCATGCGCGGATCAAGGTAAATGACCTTGCCCTTGTCCGGGGAGGTGACCGAATTTATCGGTTCGGATAGAGCATCGGTGTACCAGAACTTGCGCGACGTCCCGAGCGGGACCATGCGCTGATGCCCCAGCCGCCGCGCAACAGCATTGGCCAGGGGCAGGCCAAGGGTTGGCACCCCAATGACAACATCCAGTTCCATCTCACACCACTGCGCGACCATGATGTCGGCAAGCGCATCTTCGACTGCGAAGGCGGCCTGGTTTACAATAAGGGAAGCCACAGCGCCCCCTCCGGGCAGATCCCTGATCGGCAGGAGCAGCTGTTGCCCGTCAGGCAGCGTCGCGGGGAAGGCGTCGTGATACAGCGCGCCGGGGCCGGTTTCATGGGTGCCGGGGGCGTCCAACGCTTGCCAGAACTCGTGCGGTTTCAAACTCATCGGACGGGCCTTTCCAGGTTCGCACGGCACTTGTCCCGCACGTGGCAATGGTTCACATTTATTCGATACATGACCTAGGAAAGGTAAGCCATGTCTGAGCCCTTCGAGATTGACGCAGACGAACTAAAAATGCTGGTCGCCCTGCGCCACGACCTTCACGCCCACCCAGAGTTGGGGTTCGAGGAGGAGCGCACGTCGGAAATTGTCGCGCAAAAGCTGTTGGAGGCGGGCATCGCGGTGCATCGGGGACTTGGCAAAACTGGCGTTGTAGGCACGCTGAAAGTCGGCAACGGACCGGGCCGCATAGCACTGCGCGCCGATATGGATGCGCTTGCGATGCCTGAGACGGTGGATCGGCCCTACAAGTCGACGCGAGCAAACAAGATGCACGCTTGCGGCCATGACGGGCACACCACGATGCTGCTTGGCGCGGCACGACATTTGGCGAGCACGCAGAATTTTTCCGGCACAGTGCATTTTATCTTCCAGCCCGCCGAGGAGGGACGCGGCGGGGCCAAAGCTATGATCGACGATGGGTTCTTCGACAAATTCCCCGCCGACCGCGTCTATGGCCTGCACAATATGCCCGGTCTTGATCCCGATGAGATGGCCGTCGTCAGCGGCCCTCAATTGGCCTCGTCCGACAGTTGGGCTGTTACGTTTACGGGCGTGGGCACCCACGGCGCGAAGCCGCATCTGGGCCGCGATCCGATCAGCGCTGCCGGTCAGTTTCTATCGTCAATCCATACAATTGTCGCGCGCGTAGTCGATCCGCTGGAGCCTGCCGTCGTAAGCGCCTGTGCCATTGAGGGCGGGAACTTCGAGGCGCTCAACGTCATTCCCAATACCGCGAGGATCGCAGGTACGGCGCGGGCCTATTCGTCGACAGTCCGCGATCAGCTTGAGAAGGAAATCGGAGCGATTGCCTGCGGCATCGCGCAGGCTTTTGGTGTTAAGGCCGACTACAATTTTATTCGCCGCATTCCACCAGTGATCAATGAGGCCGATGCCACCGCCCGCGCCCTTGCCGCCGCACAGTCAGCGCTTGGGGACAAGCGCATACGCACCACCTTCCCACCCTCGACAGCGGGCGATGACTTCGCGTTCTTCTCGCTAGATGTACCTGGCTGTTACGTCTGGTTGGGTAACGGTCCGGCGGTCGACGGGGCGTTGCACCATAACACGGGTTACGACTTCAGCGACGACGCCATCGTGCCAGGCATCGCGTTCTGGACGCGATTGGTGGAAATGGACCTAGCCTGTTAGCTTTCGCCAAGTCCGCGCCAAAGCATATCGAGCGCTCCCGGTGCGTCGATGCTCATCGCAACGTCAATTATTGCTCCGTCAGGTGACGAAACCAGTCGTCCGCGATGGGTCTCACTATCGACGTCAAGTTGAATGGACTGAACCCCGAACAATTGTGGCTCCAGCGCCATCAGCATCACGCAGGGATCATGTAGGGGCCGCGACGCACGGTCTGCGTTTTGGGCGAAATAGGCGCCGATCAGTGATGCCGCCAAAGTCGCAGCTTCTGTATCCATGGCCGCGAGGCGATCCAGATCCTCGGACGTTGCGCGTAGCTTGCGGGTGACGTCCAGCGGGATGAGCGTCACCGGAACCTTTGAGGCAAAAACCTCGTGCGCGGCCAGCGGATCGGCGGCCATATTGAACTCCGCGTGCGGGCCGGCATTACCCGGCTCGTCGATAGTGCCGCCCATGGCAATGATGCGCCCAATGCGGGTATAGGCGTCAGGCGCGGCCATCGCCAAATGCGCAAGATTAGTCAGGGGGCCAAGCGCGAGAACCGTCAGGGTTCCAGGCGGCGCGGCAAGTAGGTGAGCGATTAAAAACGTGGTTGCAGGTTGGCCCTCAGGCGCGGTTATCGGCGCGGGCAGGATAATTCCACCAAGCCCGTCCGCACCGTGGATACCCTCTTCATGGATCGCAGGGCCGTCCAAAGGGCCCAAAGCGCCGGCGGCATAAGGAATATCACTGCGCCCCATCGCCGCCAGCAGGCTGCCGACATTGCGGGTCGTGGTGGTGATCCCGATATTGCCTGCGACGGAGGTGATGGCCTCGACGTTGAGACGAACAACAGCCAACGCATAAAGTATGCCCACGGCGTCGTCGAGACCGGGATCCGTGTCGATCAGGACGTTCAGTGCCTTCATGCGTTGTCAATCTCAGCCAATGCCGCAAGCACCCGAACGAAAGAACGGATGCCACCTTTGAAGCTCGACAGATCGTATTTCTCGTTCGGGCTGTGGATCCGGTTATCGAAGCGGGCGAAGCCTACCAGCAGCGTATCCATCCCCAACTGGCGTTTGAATTCGCCGACTATCGGGATGGACCCTCCAGTTCCCGCCAACGCAGCCTCTGTCCCCCACTCCTGGCTCAGCGCGTCGCGGGTCGCGCCCAAATAGGGGCTAGTGAGCGGCAAAGACAGCGCGGGGCTGGCCCCGTGGGAGGTGAACGTGACGTTGCAATCGTCGGGCACATGAGACCGGACATGATCGCGGAAGGCATCCCGGATACGCGCCGGATCCTGTCCAGCCACCAGACGGAAGGAGACTTTGGCGTGGGCCTTGGCGGGGATCACGGTCTTGAACCCGTCCTCGGTATAGCCGCCGATCAGCCCATGGATTTCACAACTTGGACGGGCCCAGACCTGCTCCATGATCGAGTAGGCCTCCTCGCCCGCCGGAATGCGCAGCCCGACGTCGGACAGGAAGCCCTCCTGGTCGAACGGAAGGCGTTGCCATTGGGCCTTGGTTTCAGGAGCGAGATCTTCGACACCGTCATAAAACCCAGCAATGGCCACGCCTCCGTCCTGCGTGCGAAGGCTGGACAGTGCATCGGTAGCGACCTGCAGCGCGTTGCGCGCGGCGTTGCCGAACATGCCGGAATGCAGATCCCGGTCGGCGCAGGTGATGGTGAATTCCTCGGCCACTAAGCCGCGCAGCATAGTGGTGATAGCGGGCGTGTCGCGGTCCCACATGTCGGTGTCGCAGACCACCATGACGTCGGCGCGAAGCTCCTCTTTCGTGGCCTCAAGAAACGGGCTAAGGCTTTTTGAGCCAGATTCCTCCTCGCCCTCGAACAACATGGAGACTTTGATTGGTAGGCTGCCAGTGACAGAGTTCCACGCGCGACAGGCCTCGATAAAAGTTAAAAGCTGGCCTTTATCGTCAGAGGCACCGCGCCCCACGATATGTGTGTCGCCGTCTGAGGCGGGCTTAAGCGTCGGTTCAAAAGGGTCCGTGTCCCACAGCGCGAGCGGGTCGACGGGCTGCACATCGTAGTGGCCGTAGAAGAGGATGTGCGGGCCGGACGTTTCGGTCTGGTGAGCTACCACCATCGGATGACCTTCGGTGTCGCGCAGGGACGCGTCAAAACCCAAATCGCCTAGCTGATCGGCTAGCCACTGAGCCGCCTTGCGGCAATCTTCCTTGTGCGCAGGCGCTGTTGAGACGGAGGGGATCCGTATGAACTCAAACAACCGTCCAAGGCTGTCGTCCATATGGGCGTCGACGTGGTCGAGGGCAGCTTGCAGCTGTTGCGAGGTGCTCATTTGGTCAACCTTCCTGGACTAGAGCCGCGTCAATCTCAGCGATTTCAGCGCGAAATTGTTCCGCCACTTGGTTGGCGTCGGCCAGCACGCGGGCCCGTTCCAGGGTTTCCACCGCGCGGTCCCGCATCAGCCATGTGCCGTCCACCATGACATCTTGCACATCTGTGGGCATGGCTGCGAAGACCAGGAGGGAATAGGGGTCGTAGATTGGCTGGAGGCGCGGTGCGGAGAGGTCAACGCGGATCAAATCCGCGGTTTTGCCGATCTCCAGCGATCCCACCTCCGCATCAAGGCCCAGAACCTTTGCTCCTTCAATCGTCGCCATGCGGATCACGTCACGCGTTGGCAGCGACTTTCGGGAGCGACCCAGAACCTTGGCAAAGATTGAGACTACGCCGAATTGGGAGAAGAGATCGAGCGTATTTCCGCTCATCGGTCCGTCGGGCGCGATACCCACGGGAATTCCGGCGGCCCGCATGTCTTCGACCCGAGCCATACCGCGCCCGGCCTTGCCGTTGGAACGCGCGTTGTGCGCCACACCGGTGCCAGTGCGCGCGAGGGTTTCAATATCGGCGTCGTTCATCAGCAGGCAATGGGCAGCAATCGTTCCCGACTTCAACAGTCCGGCCATGTCGCACACGGCGGTGGTCGACATGGCGTGGGTTTTATACGCCCAAATTGCCTCATCCTCGGTCTCGGCAAGATGAATCTGGACGCGGGTTTGCGGGTGCGATTCGTGCCAATCCACCACACGTTCCATGATCTTGATCCCGGTTGAGTAGGGCGCATGGGGCGCGATTGAGGCAGTGACACGGGCGTGTCCAGCGCAGTGATCTACTAGCGCATCACACATCGCAAACCCTTCGTCGAAATCGCGATGATCCGGCGGGTTGAAGTCCGCCAGCGTCTGGCCAACGACGCCGCGCATGCCAGAGCGTACTATGACATCGGCCACCTCCCTCTCGTGGTAATACATATCCGCGACAGTGGTGACGCCACCCATGATCATTTCCAGCGCCGACAACGTAGAGCCTGCGCGGACCATTTCCGGCGACACAAACTTGCGCTCCAACGGCAGCATATAGCGGAACAGGCGGTCATCCACGTCCTCGCCCAAGCCCCGGAACAGCGACATGGCCATGTGGCAGTGGGTGTTGATCATGCCGGGCATCACGATATCGCCGCACATGTCTCGGACCTCGGCCTCCGGCACGTCCGGCACGGGGCTGTCGCCAAGTCCGATGATCATGCCGTTCTCAATAAGAAGCCAGCCGTTCCGATACTCCGTCATCACGGCGTCGACAGTGATGAGCCAAGCGTTGGTGAGGAGCGTTTTCATTCGGGCCGCAGGATTGCGCATTGATCCGGGTTGGGCGTCAGCCTCACGCGCGCGCTAGGCTCAAACGGGGTGGCGAGCGATCCGTTGCCGACCAGATGCCCGGCCCCGGTTTCGCACTTATATTGATAGGCGCGCCCCAGATAGGTGCGCAGTCCCAGCGTTGCAGGCAGGCCATCGGCCTCAGGATGATCGGAAACTACCAGCCCGTCGGGCCGAGTGGCGAGGATGAACTCATCGGGGATTTCGCCCAAGCGGTCTTGGGACAGCGACAGGGTAGATCCGTCTTTGGCCACGGCGCGGACGGTGGCACCTTGCCGCTCCGTGACCTTCAGGTCGATCAGGTTTTCAAACCCCACGAAGCGCGCGACGAAGCTGTTGGCGGGGCGTTGGTATAACGTCTCGGGCGTATCAAGCTGCATGATCCGCCCGTCGTTCATAATCGCCACACGGTCCGAGATGGAAAACGCCTCTTCCTGATCATGGGTCACGTAAAGCGCAGTCGTCCCGTTGGCGCGCTGCAATTCGCGGATCTCCACCCTCATGTCGACGCGCAGCTTAGCGTCAAGGTTGGACAACGGCTCATCAAACATCAACAGTGGCGGCTTGATCACCAAGGCGCGGGCAAGCGCCACGCGCTGTTTCTGGCCGCCCGATAACTCTGCTGGTAAGCGTTCCGCCAGATTAGCCAAGCCCACAAGATCCAACATCTCCATCGCGCGCTTGTCACGCTCCGCCGTTGCCAGTTTGCGTTGTTTGAGGCCAAAGGCGACGTTCTGCTGCACAGTCAAATGCGGGAACAGCGCGTAGTTCTGGAACACCAGCCCGATGTCACGGCCATGCGCTGGCAGCCGTGTCAGGTCTTTATTCCCCAGCCGGATCGTACCGGACGTGGGTTGCAGGAAGCCCGCGACCAAGCGCAACGTCGTGGTCTTGCCGCAACCGGACGCGCCCAGCAGGGACACCAACTCGCCGTCACCTACATGGATCGACAGGTCTTCAAGTACCTTAACCTTGCCGTAGTGCGCAGTGATATTGTCGATGAAAAGGGGCAGCGTCATGGGGCAGAAAACCTTGTCATTTTGCCACGATGGTCAGGCCGAGCGTCCGCTCGACGATGATCATGACCGTGATGGTCAGCCCCATAAGTAACACCGACACCGACGCGATGGTCGGGTCGAAAAATTGCTCCACATGGGCCAGAATTTGAATGGGAAGTGTTGAGATGCCGGGGCCTGTCAGGAACAGGGAAACCGACACGTCATTGATCGACGTGATGAAAGCTAGAATGAACGCCGCGATCACGCCGGAGCGGACGTTCGGCAAAACGATGGTGAAGAACGTCTTGACCGGGTGGCTTCCCAACGAAATTGCCGCCTCCTCTATGGAGAAGTCGAACGATGCAAGAGAGGCGGAAACCACTCGCACCACGTAAGGGGTGACCAGAAGGCTGTGGCCGATCAGGAGGGTGTAGAAGACCGGAATGCCGAGGCCCACGTTGACGGAGCGCAGGAGTGAAAAGCCGATCACGATCTCTGGCACCAGAATGGGCAGAATGAACAGCGTCGACAGCCAGCCGGGAAGTTGGATGCGGTGGCGGTTCAACGCATAGGCCGCAGGGATACCGATCAGCAATGCGATCGCTGTCCCCAGCAAGGCGACCTGAAGCGACGTTACGATAGTGCGGCGGAACGCGCTGACTTCCCAGATATTCTCATACCAATGCAGGGTCAGGCCCTGCGGCGGGAAGGCCAGAAATGTGGTATCGGAAACAGATGCGCCGAAGATGATGATCAGGGGGCCAAGCAGAAAGATATAGACCACGATGGTCATCAGGATCAGCAGGGGGTGAATGCGATTGCTCATATCAGGACGCCATTGGGTTAAGACGGCGCGCGATGCGCGTCATGACAAGCACGGTAGCGACGATGACCACCACCATGATCGCTGCCACCGTGGATGCGCTGACCCAATCGAACGACACCATGGCGCGCTGATGCAGGAACGTGCCCATCATCATCTGCCTTGTTCCGCCCAGTAAGTGCGGCGTGGCGTAGGAGGTAAAACTGGCGGTGAACACCAGAACTGCGCCCACGATCAGGCCCGGTACGGCCAGAGGTAGAACGATTTGGATGAAGGTTTTGGTGGGCGAGGCTCCCAGCGAAGACGCGGCATCGATCAGATCATCGGGGATGTTTTCCAACACACCTACGAGGACCAGAACCATTAGCGGCACGAAGATATACACCATTGCCACGACGACTGAGGTTTGGGTGTAGAGCAGCGCCATGGGCCTCTCGATCACACCGAGCCACTCTAGCGAATTGTTAAGGATGCCGTTGCGGCCCAGAATGATCAGCCACGCGAAGGAGCGGACGACTACGCCTGTTAGCAGGGGGAACACCGCAAGGATAATGAGGATCGACTTCATCCAAGGTGAACAGCGTGAGACCACGTAGGCGGTCAGCAGACCGAAGACCAAGGAGATGACGGTCGTAATGGCGGCGACCTCAAACGTGCGCCAAAGCACGGCGCGCTGGAAGCCGGACGAGAAAAACTCGTTGTAGGGAGCGAAAATTCCCTCGGGTGATGTGAAGGTCGCACTGATCGTTGCCGCGACCGGGATGATCAAGAATAGGGACACCGCAAGGGTCGCAGGAGACGATAGCATCCAGCCTGCAAGACGTTTCATATCAATTCTTCCGGTGAGACAATGCCTGGTCTCTCAGGGCAGTTGCCCGCCCCGAGGATGTTCAATGAATTCCGCCTTACATTCCGAAGACCTCGTTCCAGCGGTTGATCCAGTCATCCAGCGCTGCGTTCATCGGGACGTAGTCCACGCGCTGCAATCCTGCGATCATCTCGTCGCCGTAAGTCCAAGGTGCTGCCTGCTCCTCCGTAAGGCTGACCCCGCTGTTAACTGGCGCGTCGACGCCACGCTCAGCCAACTCTTGTTGGATTTCCACGGACAGCACAAAGTTGAGAAACATGTGCGCTAGTTCGACATTCTCCGACCCGGTGGGAATGTTGATCGTGTTGAGCGTTGCGATCGCTCCGTCGTCCAATTCGGCCCAGACAACTGACGGAACGGCAGCCTGAAGACGACCCAGTGCGAAGTCCTGCGCCATGGACACGGTGATTTCGCCCGTCGAGAACAGGTTAATCATCTCGGACCCGGTATTGTAGTTGGTCACGATGTTCGGGACCAGCCCACTCACCTCAGCAAAGGCGGCGTCTGGGTCGGCGTAGGCATCGACGCCCGCACGCTCGGCGGCTTGCAGGACGACCATCGGTCCAGCCGTAGTGGTTATACCGGGCAGTGAAATCTGCGATGCCAGATCTTCGCGCCACAGATCACCCCAAGACGTGATCGGCTCGGCCACCTCTTCCGTGTTGTATACGATGCCCACACGGCCGATGGAATACGCCGGACCGAATTCACCTTGGGGGGCTTGAGCCAAGTCGTAGATCTGCTCAATATTAGGGACCAGCGCGCGGTCGATGGGCTGGAATAGATCCAACTCAATCCCGAGCTGCGAGAAGCGGTCGGTGAGGTAGATCACGTCCACCCCATCGCCACCGCGCAATTGCAAGCGGCTGAGGCGATCAGAATTGTTTCCGGTCTCGAAAATAACTTCGCAGTCGCACATCTCCTGAAACGGATCGATGATTATTTCCTGCAGTGCGTCGCCGTTGAAGCCCCACCAAGACACGGTGAAGGTTCCGGACTGTGCCATGGCGGGTGATGCGGCCAGCATGGCGGCGGCAGACACGGTCGCAAGTCTCAAAGACAGTCGTTTATTCATGATATTCCCCAGTTGTTTGAGTGCCCTTGGCAGAGGATGCGTGCACTCTAATAATGAGAACAAGCGTAGGCAGGGCCTTAACCCGATGCAAGGCCAACCGATCCCCGGATGACTCGAAACAATGCGGTTGAACAATTATTGAGCAGTTACCAAACGATAGGATGTGTCTGCCCGGTCGCGACGTTCACGAAGCCCTTGGGCGCGCGCTCTGACGGAGCTACAAGGACCCAACGCCAGGGCGCACAGGTGAGCGTAGCGAAGGCCAGACGCTCCGGAAAACCGGGGAACCAGCGTGGGCTGAACGTTGGCTCAAACATCCAGTCGATCTTGGCCCCTTCTGCGTAAAGCGCCTGCATCTCGGTGTCTAAATCTTGCGGCGGGCGGCACGTCATCAGGCCGCCAACCTCATACCGGACGGTCGCGACCAATTCTCCTTCGCGCACCAGCGCCCATCCGCCTTGAATATCGCGCAGCGCGTTGACCGCTTGCGCCATGGCCGCATCAGACGAACCTGTCACCCAGATGTTGTGCTTGTCGTGCCCGAGCGAGCTGGCCAAAGCGGTATCTGGCGTCCTAGGCCCCGTGCCCAGCCAGAACATCACGGACGTTTTCCCCTCGCCCGAGAACCTGTCGACGATTGCGAGCTTGGTGACGTTGCGGTCGGCGTTGCGCTGCACGTGGCCGTCCGTGACGGGCAGCTCCATTTCGATAAAGTCATCGTCCCAATGGAACGGCCGCAACAGCGCCGCTGTCATCGTCTCACGCCCTGACGCGGCGCGAATGGCGAAGTCAGCTGCGGTCATGTCACGCTTGATGTTAACGCTTTGCTTGGCCCAATCGGGCCAGTCGATTTTTGGAACTTTAGGAAGGTATGTGCCCGCGTTCGCGACGAGCTCCCCATCCGCCCAAACCTTGGCGATCGACACAGCGCTTAGGTCATCGAGCAACACGATATCCGCAAACCGCCCCGGCGCGAGGGAGCCGACCCAAGGGGTCAGCCGCATGTGACGGGCAGGATTGATCGTGACCATTTGGATCGCGATTTCCGGTGCCAACCCGGCCTCTATCGCGAGGCGCACGTTATAGTCAGTCGCTCCCATTTTCAACGTGTCGGAGCAGGAGCGATCATCAGTCGTCAGCGCGAGCTGGCTCCAGTCCTGCAACCCGACCTCCAGCAGCCCCCCGATCATCTCCGTCAAAGAATGGGGGCGCAGTTCCATGAACAGCCCGCGCCGCAGTTTGTCGAGCACCTCCTCCGCCGTCCAAGCCTCATGATCAGAGGCCAGACCAGCGGCGGCAAAGGCGTTGATCGTGGGTAAATCGCGGATCCCAGCCGCATGGCCTTCGATTACACCACGCTTCTCAAACGTTGCCTCGATCATCCCCCAAAGCCGGTCATAGGACGGGTTGTCGGGGTTCCAGACGGCGGGCCAATCCATCACCTCATCAAGACCCGCGACCATCAGGCTTTCCGTCATGAACCTAAGCTGCTCGTCATAGCCGAAATGCCCACCGCCCCACTCATAGGCCGTGGGCGGCACGGCAGAACCCGGAAGCGGAAAGATCTTTTGCGGGCTACCTGCTAGCCGCGCAGTGAGCCAGAAAGCAAGATTCTTGGCACCGTTGACGTTCGAAAATTCATGGCTGGCCTCGCAGGTCCAGGTGTTACCATGGGGCAAAACCAGAGCCGCCTCCCATTCCGGGGTGACGTGGGAGGATTCGATATGTTTATGGACCTCACCGAAGCCGGGCACGGCCATCAGGTCTGGCTCATGCACCTCCCGCACAACTGTGCCGGGATAGGTGCCCGCGGGACCCACATAGGTGATGCGGCGGCCTGAGATGATTATCTCCTGATCGCTCAACCACATGCGGGAATGCACGTCGAGAAGCTTGCCGACCCTAAGCTTGGTATCAGCAGGCACATACCCCAGCGCCACCTGCACGAGCCGTTGGCGGATCTTGACTTCATCAGCAGCAGAAATCAGCTGATCGGAGGGCTGAGGCAAAGAGGTCATGTTTTGGATACCTCAAGGGCGTTTTGGACAATGGAGGCGCGGTAGAGTGACATCAATCGGTCAAAATCGACCACTTCCACCAGCGTCACCGTTGGCGTTTCCAACCGCCCCGACGGGTCTACGACCGTCATGCCTCGCGTCAAGCCGGGCGCGAGGGCGACATCTACCGAGGCCCGTAAAGAACTGGTCACTATGCTTGGTTCAATCGCGACGGCTGCGGCAAGCGGATCGACAAAACGGAAATTGTCCCCGCCGCCGAACCCCGCAATGGTGTTGCGCGCATGGGTGACCAGCGCGCGAGAGAAATCCGTCGCGCGCCCACCCGGCAGCGCCTCAAAGAGCTCGTCGACACAGGCCCCGGATATCCTGTGGGCCACGCACGTCTCCCAAGGCACCATGACAACGTCGATCTCGGCCCGGAAGACGATGGCCGCCGCTTCAGGGTCCGCAAAGATGTTGAACTCTGCGGCGGGCGTAACATTGCCCCGGCCATGGATTGATCCACCCATGAGCGTGAGTTGCCCGATACCGGCGACGCAATCGGGTGCCGCTTGCAACGCCAGCGCCAGATTGGTCAGGGGGGCGATCAATAGCAGATCAACCTTGTCGCCCCGCCGAGCGGCATCCCGTAAACTTGACACTAAGACATCGACTGCATCGTCCCCTGCAGGCTCCGGCAGTACACTGGGACGCGGCGCTCCCCCCAATCCATCCTCACCATGAATGTTGGTCGCGTCCAAGCGGGGTTGGTTCAGAGGACGGTCCGCGCCCATGTGAACCGGAACATATGGGCGTCCAGACACCGCCAACACCGTCAAAATGTTTCGCGTGGCAACCGCCAGTGCGACGTTTCCAAACACAGTCGTGATGAGATCAGGACACCGCCCCGCCGCAATCAGCATCAGTAGAGCTTGGGCATCGTCCACGCCACCATCGGTATCAAGAATGAGCTTCCGCCTCATGTGATCATAACCCACCTAACGTCCAAGGATCTTTGGCTAAGGAAGCAGATACAAGCCGGAAAAGTCCATACCATTTGACGCCTACCGCTTGTTTGGGACAAGAATTGAACAACCTGAGCTAGGCCCGATTTCCTAGGCAGATCCTAGCGGGATATAGTCACGCCTTGGTACCTGCTGATTTGGTTGGGTTGTTTCATTTCGCTGCCAGTAGATCACGGCGGGTGGCTCACCGCCAAGAGAAGCCACTGAGGGATGTGGGCGACGGTTGGCGCAGCATAACTCTAGAGCTGGCCTGCGTTACCCGGAACAACTTCGTCTGGCGCGTAATCGCGGGGTGGATCAGCATACGATACGGCGAGGCGAGGCATGGGGCTATCGCTATTGCGGGATTGTGAAACGGTGCAGCGTAGGACGTGTTGAGGCAATAATATGGATCTTAGGGAGATAACCTGAACCTGCATGCTGTGAGATTTGCAAAAATGAGCGTGTTGCAGCATCGGGCATTGAGGGTTCGAAGTCGCCGTTCGCTGCACCGGTGAAGAAGGTCCGGTGCGGGCTGACATTTCTGATCTCCCCCCCGGCATGGTTCCTCCCGGGCCCTTTTCGTATACGGGGGGGCGCAGCGCGCCATCTGGCTAGCGCGTGGCTTTTTCACCGGGGAATCCACTTGGAAGCCACTTTGGCCAGTCTTTGCAGAATTATCATACAGGATCAGGGACTTAAGCGATCACCTTTC
>Ga0307972_1000373_pt1 | contig 25105 bp, 27 predicted proteins | sample OrgLakmetagen780_FD_201848 | JGI IMG/M metagenome (GOLD analysis project Ga0307972, IMG submission 201848) | Saline water microbial communities from Organic Lake, Antarctica - #780 | ecosystem: Environmental > Aquatic > Non-marine Saline and Alkaline > Saline | place: Antarctica: Organic Lake...
GCTTTGAACTTAACCAATCCTTTAATTCCTAAAGAATTGATAGGCTATGCGGCTAGGCAGTCTATCTTGCTGGAGTTTGCACCTACTTTTGTCTCCGTAATTATGGCAGGAAAAGTAGGTTCTTATATCACTTCAAGTATTGGTACTATGCGTGTAACTGAACAAATAGATGCGCTAGAAGTTATGGGAATCAATGCGCTAAACTATCTTGTTTTTCCTAAGATTATAGCCATGCTGGTTTATCCGTTTTTAATTGGTATCTCTATGTTTGTCGGAATAATGGGGGCATATTTAGCAGGAGTGTATGGTGGATTTTTAGATGGAGATCAGTTTTTAACAGGTTTAAAAGATGATTTTATTCCTTTTCATTTGTTTTATGCTTTTTTCAAAACCTTTGTATTTGCATTTTTACTGGCTACAATACCAGCTTTTCATGGGTTTTATATGAAAGGAGGCGCCTTGGAAGTAGGGAAAGCTAGTACAACTTCTTTTGTATGGACAAGTGTGGTCATCATTATCACAAACTACATAATTACTCAACTTTTACTAAGCTAATGATTAAAGTAGATAACTTATATAAATCCTTTGGAGACACAGAAGTGCTGAAAGGCATCAGTACATCCTTTGAAAAAGGCAAGACCAATTTAATTATAGGTCAGTCTGGATCTGGAAAAACTGTCTTTTTAAAAAATCTAGTAGGTTTATTTCATCCTGAAAAAGGATCTATTTATTATGATGAGCGTAGGTATCAAGATTTATCTCCAAAAGAACGGAGGGATTTGCGTAAGGAGATAGGTATGGTTTTTCAGGGAGGAGCATTGTTCGATTCTATGAACATAGAAGAAAATGTAAAGTTTCCTTTGCGCATGTTTACTAAGCTCACTTCAGCTGAAATGAAAAATCGCGTAGAAGAGGTTTTAGAACGCGTAAATTTAGAAAATGTAAATCAACGCTTCCCCGCAGAAATAAGCGGCGGAATGCAAAAGCGAGTTTCTATTGCTAGAGCCATTGTTAACCGACCTAAATTTTTATTTTGTGACGAACCTAATTCTGGTCTTGATCCTAGAACAGCAACGGTAATTGATAATTTGATTCAAGAACTTACTAAAGAATACGATATTACTACTATAATCAACACCCATGATATGAATTCTGTTTTTGAAATAGGCGAAAAAATAGTGTATTTACAAAATGGTGTTTTGGCTTGGGAAGGAACTAAAGATGAAATACACCACAGCGATAATAAAGATTTATCTGATTTTGTGTATTCTTCAGATTTGTTCAGAAAGGTGAAAAAGGCTTATCAAAAGGGGTTGTAGATTCAAGAAAAAAAATAACAGCATCAATTCTATTCAAGTTTATACATCACAGACCCTAATCATTTATTACGTAGATTATTTTTTTTCAATAATATCTACATTCACTTTCTTTTGTTTCAATTTAAAACTAAGCCAAGCGGAAAGTTTTTCTTCAAAATCTTTTCTTTCTGAAACCTCTAGTGGTTCTTTCCACGTAATTTTAAAATAAGGAATGGTGTCTAATTTGTTGAAATCTGTTGAAAGTAATTCTGCAAATTCTACATTTTCTACTTGACTATAATTCAATCTTATTTCTTGTGCAATATCTTCAAACGGAACATATTTTACGCTAGCTTTTATGACTTCCATTTGTTTTTTTAATTCTTGAATCTCTTTTGTCTTTACTATAATATCTAAAGAATCACGGCTCTTCAATTCCATGATGTACTTCATTTGGTCAAAATTCTCTGAACTTTCGTTTTGAAGAATTTTCAATTTTGCGCCTTTTAATTCGGAATAACTATTCATTTTATTTTTCCATAAATCAATAACAGACTCAGGAATTTCCTTTCCTAAAAAAGATACTTCAATTTCAGGTTCAAGACCAGCATGATAACTAATTACAGTTGCGTTTTTTTGAATAAAAGCACCTTTGTACGTTATTAATTCTTCCTCTACAAAACGATTGGCATCCTGTTCAAAATAGGATTCTTGTAGAAGGTTGTAAAAAAGATAGACACTAGGAATCATTACAATAACTGCAATGGTAGTAGCAATTTGAGCAATGCGCTTTTTACGAATGGAGTTGGCATATTTTACCAAGGGGAATTTCAGTACTTTGGAAACTACAAATGTAGAAAGGGCAATAAAAATAGCATTAATGGTAAATAAATACATGGCGCCACCAAAATAACTTAAGTTCCAAACCGCTAGACCATAGCCGGCTGTACAAAGTGGAGGCATTAAAGCTGTTGCAATGGCTACACCAGAAATAACAGTGATAATAGTTCCCTTTTTGGTCTTTGCAATAATCAAGGCTAAACCACCAAAAATAGCAACCAACACATCTAAAATAGTAGGGTATGTTCTCGCTTCCAACTCTGGAGTAAGCTCGGTTAAAGGGGAAAGTTGAAAATACAGAAATGCCGTTAGCAAACTTAAAACCACCATTACCCCTAAGTTAATTAAAGATCTTCTCAGGGTGTCAATATCATTAATTGCTACTGAAAAGCCCAAGCCAACAATAGGACCCATAAGTGGGGAAATAAGCATTGCACCAATTACCACAGCAGTAGAGCCTACGTTGAGACCAACCGAAGCAACAATAATAGAAAAAATCAAAATCCAAGCGTTGTGACCCCTAAACGGAATGTCCTTAATAATGGCTTCCATAGTTGCATCTCGATCTGTATCTTCTCTAATATCGAGTAAATTATGCATAAAAGAGCGGATACTTCCGTAAGCTGTTTTTACATTACGTTGTACCTCATTCCCCTCTTTTTCAGCTTGGTCTTGCTTTTTTTGATTGTGATCTTCCATTATTGATAGTTGCTGCCAAACTTCTTAACAGCATTTGCTCTTATTTGTTTGATGTCTTGTTCTTTTTCTTTAGGGACAATGATTAACGCATCATCATGATCTACTATAATGTAATCTTGCAAACCATCTAGCACTACTAATTTATCTTTTGATGTTCTTACAATGTTTCCATTCGCATTTTCTAGGATAACTTCGGTGGTGTTTACGAGCACATTTTCATTTTCATCTTTGGGTAATTCTTCATACAAAGCACCCCAAGTTCCTAAATCGCTCCAATCAAAACTAGCTTCTAACACATATACATTGTCTGCTTTTTCTAATATAGCATAGTCTATAGAGTTGTTTTCGGCCTTGCTATAATTTTCCTCTAAAAATGCAGCTTCATGTTCTGTATTAAGCTGGCTTAAGTCACTTGTGAAAAGCTGAAACATTTCAGGTTGGTGTTTTTCAAAAGCATTTACGATTGCCTTAGCACTCCAAATAAAAATGCCTGCATTCCAAAAGTAATTTCCTTCAGCTAAAAAAGATTTTGCAGTTGCATAATCTGGCTTTTCTGTAAATCGATCAACTTTTTTAATAGGAGATTTATCAAATTCCTCAGCTTTAATGTATCCATAACCAGTGTTTGGAAAGCTAGGTTTTATGCCTAAGGTCATCAGGATTTCTTGACGTTGTACCGCATCAAAAGAGGCTAAAATATCTTTGGTAAACGCTGCTTCATCTTCAATCCAATGATCACTAGGAGCCACTAAAATTTGTGCATTTGGATTTTCTTTTTGAATTTTCAATCCAGCAAGTAGGATGCAAGGGGCTGTATTTCGCATGGCAGGTTCCAAAACAATTTGTCTGTTATCGATATTTGGAAGCTGCTCTTTTACTAGTGCAGCGTAATTGGAATTGGTAAGGATAAAAATATTTTCAGTAGGAACACTTTTTTCAAGCCTTGAAAAGGTAGACTGTAATAAACTTTTCCCTGAGCCCAACATATCGTGGAATTGTTTTGGAAAAGCTGCCCTGCTTACGGGCCAAAATCGAGAACCAACTCCACCAGCCATTAAAATTGCGTAATTATTTTTATTAGTCATTTTTTATTGAATATAATTATAGAGGTTCGACTTCTGCATGCGGTTGAAATACATATACTTGTCCTGTTTGTTCACAAGTGCATTCATAGCGTTTTACACGTTTTTTACCCTTTCTAAATACACGTCCACTTTCTATCCTGAAACGCTTTCCAATAGGAACTTCAAATATATAGTTTTTTAGATTAGGAGGGTCAAATTCTTTTAAAGCTACTGAAAGTATAGCGTCTGTATCACTACTTGCTGTGGGGTTTCTAAAATGCTTAGCCAATAAAGGCAGAATTTTATTCGGAAATATCTCTGGATTAAGAAAAGGTAAAATGAGTAGCTGAAAACTATGCTTCCATTCTACGCCGTGTGGTTTTATGTAATTTCCGTGTTTTTCATAAGCAACCAAGTGGGCAAATTCGTGTATTAAGGTGACTAAAAATCTATACTTGTTTAAACTTGCATTCACGGTTATTTTTACCTGACCATTTGGGAGCTTTCTGTAGTCGCCATGGCGGGTTTTTCGTTTGCCAACAATTTGTAGCGAAACACGGTGCTTTTTTACTAACTCAATGCAAGGATGAACAGCTCGTTCAGGTATATATTTTTTTAATACTTCTTCCACGTTTTAAGGTGTTGAATTTGATATTTGAAGCAATTTACCATTGTAAAATTGATGTCCTGTAAGCGCAAAATTAGCAATATAACTTCCCATTTCTGCTGCTGTAACTGGAGCTTCAAAACCTGGAAAAGCTTCGGCTAACATTTCTGTTTGAACTGCGCCTAAGGCTAAAACATTAAAACTAGGTCCACTTTCTTTATATTCTTCTGCTAGTAATTCAGTAAAAGTAATGATTGCTGCTTTACTGGAACTGTAAGCTGCTAAACCTGGAAACTTCACACTACCTTGAACTCCGCCCATGCTACTGATTGTAACTATGTGAGCATTTTCACTATAATAAGGGAGCAATTGATGAGTTAGGTTGAACACAGCAAAAACGTTTACTTCATATATCTTTTTTACATCTTTCATTTTAGTATCAGCAAAATCTTGCTTCAAAAACAAACCTGCATTATTGATGAGTACATCTACACTTTCCCAATTTTGCTTTACATAATTTACTGCTTTTTTAATCTCTTTTTCTTCACCTAAATCACATGAAATGGCAGTAACATTTGGCAATTTTAAATCGGTTATGGGTTGCTCATTTCTGGAGAGTGCCAAAATTTGGTGACCTTGTTTGGCTAAGATGTTAACCAATTCAAAACCAATACCTCGGCTTGTTCCCGTAATCATTATATTTTTTTTCATTTTAATTCAATTTAATTTCTTTTTCGTCTGCGTTTGCCATTCCTTCCAAACCTGGAATAAAAGCTTCAATTAAGCTTTGTATGTGTTGGATGTCTAGTTCAGCAGCTTCATCATTAACGTGGTGGTAATAATCATAATTGGTAAAATCGAATGTAGAAACGGTCTGAGAAGGGACTTTAAATTCTTGATAGAAAGGATAATTGTCACTTCTTTTAAATAATTGGTAATTTTTTGCCTCAGGTAAAAATCCTAAGACTTCTGCACCTGCATAAGCATTGAATTTTTCAGCAAAATTAGACATTTCAAAACCTGTCATATATGCTGAAAAGCTTTTGTTTTTCATAGCAACGCCAATCATTTCAATATTAAAAACAGCATAGATGTTTTGGTTTTCTTTTTTCATGCGTTTCGCTAAATGTTTTGAGCCAACTAAACCCATTTCTTCTGCTGCAAAAAGCACAAAAACCAAACTTCTTTTGGGCGGGTTTTTAGCGAAATGTTTGGCTAATTCCATAACCGCAACTGTTCCTGAAGCATTGTCATTTGCACCGTTTGCAATAGAGTCTCCAGCTACTTCCTTAAACACGCCAATGTGGTCATAGTGCGCGCCAATAAGAATGAGCTCATCTTTCAATTTGGCATCGCTGCCTTCAACTAAACCGATGATGTTATACCCCACATTTTTTTTGATATCAAAACTATCTCTATAGGTGGTGTATAAGGCTTGAACCTTATTTTTTTTGAAAACATTTTCAATATAAGTTGCTGCTAAGTGAATTCCTTCTGTGCCAGTTTCTCTGCCTGCAAGTTGGTTAGAAGTTAGGTATTCTAGGTGTGGATGAACTTGGTCTTGAGCAAAAAAATGAAATGGCAAACCAAATAGGCAGAAGAGTATTAAGCAAAACTTTTTCATAATAGGGCTTTTAATTTTGAAGCAAAATAGGCAAAGCTTATAACTTGGGCAAATGCTATTTATGTTGAAAGTGTATTATAACTGTTCCTTGATCTTGAGCAGTTCAGCTTTTACATTTTTCAATTTCCGAATGATGTCAAATGTGCTTAAGGTTTTGCTTTTTTCCTCTTTAAGATGAGTTTTTGCGCCTTCTAAAGTGAACCCGCGTTCTTTCACCAAATGAAAAATCAATTCTATGGTTAGGATATCTTGATTGGTAAATTTCCGATTGCCTTTGGCGTTTTTTTTAGGTTTAATTTCATCAAACTCTTTTTCCCAAAATCGAATTAAAGAAGCATTTACCTGAAAAGCGTCCGCTACTTCTCCAATACTGTAATATAGTTTGTCTTGTAGTTGCGTTTTCATTAATCTAAAGATTGATTTTCTTGGGAAGCTTTGTTCAGCATGATGCTGTAATCCTCAGAAGTTAAATCGTTGTAATAGTAATTAATAGGGTTAACAGGTCTGCCATTTCTTCTTACTTCATAATGCAAATGTGGTCCGGTAGATTTACCTGTATTCCCTACAAACCCTATAATTTCTCCTCTGGACACTTTTTGGTTTTTTCTTACATTTACATCCTCTAAGTGTGCATAATACGTTACAATTCCAAACCCATGATCTAAAATAATCAAATTTCCATAGCCGCCAGATCGGTTTGTTCTCTCTATTTCTTTTACTACTGCATCACCTGTAGCATAAACTTCGGTTCCTGTAGGAGCAGAAAAATCCATTCCATTATGCATTTTTCTGTATCGATAAATAGGATCCATTCGCATTCCAAAACCTGAAGCAGTTCGCTTTAAATCGTCATTTTTCACCGGTTGAATTGCAGGTATACTTGCCAATAAAGCTTCTTTATTTTCAGCTAGATTAATAATATCGTCTAAAGATTTAGAGTGTACTACAATTCTTTTTGTAAGTTGATCTAAGCGCTTAGAAGTACTGATAATTAAATCAGAATTATTATAACCTTCTAAATTGCTGTAGCGGTTAACTCCTCCAAATCCAGCTTTTCTTTGTTCATCAGAAATCGGATTGGCTTCAAAATAGACTCGGTAAATATTGTCGTCTCGTTCTTCTAATTCTTCTAAAACACTAATTGCTTGGTTTGTTTTTCTGTCAAGCATAGCGTATTGAAGCTTCATATTTTCCAATTCGCGCTTATATGCTTTTTCTTTAGGTGTTTCTAAATTCGGAATGTTTAAAAAAACAATGAGCAACAAAAATGCGGTTACTAAAACACCCAACGCAAAAAGCAGACTGAGCCCTATTTTTTTCCCCCTTTTAGGTTCAATCTTTCGATAGGAAAGTGTTTCGGAATCGTAATAATATTTTACCTTACTCATTCTCTAAATTATGTTATTTTTGCGATTTAAATTTCGGTTTATTCAACTATAACAATTTACAAAGATAAAAATTGTTTTCATTATGAGTAATAGCCAAAAAAATTATAGCTTCTTTTATGAAATCACAAGAAATTAGACAGCGATTTTTAGCTTTTTTTGAAAGTAAATCTCACCAAGTTGTTCAGTCTGCTCCAATTGTTTTGAAAGATGATCCTACGTTGATGTTTACTAATGCAGGGATGAATCAATTTAAAGAGTATTTCTTAGGAAACTCTATTCCAAAATATACTCGAATTGCAGATACCCAAAAATGTTTGCGTGTAAGTGGAAAGCACAACGACCTAGAAGAAGTAGGAAAAGACACCTACCACCACACCATGTTCGAAATGCTAGGGAATTGGAGTATTGGAGATTATTTTAAAAAAGAAGCCATACAATGGGCGTGGGAATTCCTAACCGAAGAATTGAAAATAGATAAAGACGTTTTATATATAACTATTTTTGAAGGAGATGAGGAAGATGGGCTAGCCAAAGATGAAGAAGCATATAGTTTATGGAAAAATATAGTAAATGAAAATAGAATTTTACTAGGAAATAAAAAAGATAATTTCTGGGAAATGGGCGATCAAGGACCTTGTGGACCAGCTTCAGAAATACATGTAGATATTCGTTCTGCTGAAGAAAAAGCCAAAATACCGGGCAAAGACTTAGTCAACCAAGACCATCCTCAAGTGGTGGAAATCTGGAATTTAGTATTTATACAGTATAATCGTTTGGCTAGTGGAAAATTGCAGGAACTCCCTGCCAAACATATAGATACAGGTATGGGCTTTGAACGTTTGAGCATGGTGATGCAAGGTGTCCAATCCAATTATAATACCGATGTTTTTACTCCTTTAATTTCTGAAATTGAAAGCATTACAGGATATACCTATGGTAAAAATGAGGCTGTTGACATTGCCATGCGTGTAATCGCTGACCATGTTAGAGCGGTTACTTTTGCTATTGCAGATGGGCAATTGCCAAGTAGTACAGGCGCTGGTTACGTAATTAGAAGAATTTTACGAAGAGCCATTCGGTATGGTTTTACCTTTTTAAATACCAAAGAAGCTTTTATTTTTAAATTAGTAAAAGTGCTTCAATTTCAAATGGGTGACGCTTTTCCAGAGATTAAGAAACAACATCAACTCTGTGAAAATGTAATTCAGGAAGAAGAGAATTCATTTTTGCGCACCTTAGCACAAGGACTTTCTTTGTTAGACCAAATGATTGAAAAAAATACAGGTTCAGAATTGCCTGGAGAAAAGGCATTCGAATTATATGACACCTTCGGTTTTCCGGTAGATTTAACTTCTTTGATTTTGGAAGAGAAAGAGATGTCTTTAAATGAGAAAGCATTTCAGCAAGCATTACAAAAGCAAAAAAATAGGTCTAAAGAAGCTGCTGCTTCCAGCACCGGAGATTGGAAGGTTTTAATAGACACCAACCAAGAAGAATTTATAGGTTACGATGCACTTGAAGCAGATGTGAAATTGGTGAAGTATAGAAAAATTACTAGTAAAAAAGAAGGTGAGTTGTATCAGTTGGTTTTTGACCAAACTCCTTTTTATCCAGAAGGTGGTGGGCAAGTTGGAGATCAAGGATACTTGGAATCTCCCTCTGGGGATAAGATTTCAATTTTAGATACCAAGAAAGAAAACAATTTAATTGTTCATTTTTCGAAGCAATTACCAAAAGATACAAAGTTTGTATTGAAGGCTAAAGTAAATGAAAGTTTACGCTTCCAAATTACTTCTAACCATACAGCAACGCATTTATTGCATCAAGCATTACGAAGCATTTTGGGAAGTCATGTAGAGCAGAAAGGATCCTTGGTAAAAAGTGATTACCTACGCTTTGATTTTTCACACTTTAGTAAACTTTCTCCAGAAGAAATAACTGCTGTAGAAAATTTTGTGAATACTAAAATTCAAGAAGAAATTGCATTTCAAGAACATCGAAATATAGCTTATACAGAAGCAGTACAAGCGGGAGCAATTGCATTGTTTGGCGAAAAGTATGGAGATCAAGTTCGGATGGTTCAATTTGGTGAATCTAAGGAATTGTGCGGAGGAACTCATGTTGAAAATACAGCCAAACTTTGGCATTTTAAAATTACGCAAGAAACTTCGGTAGCATCTGGAATTAGAAGAATTGAAGCAATTACAAATCAAGCAGCAAAAAACTTCCTAACCGAAAAAGCACAATCCTTTGATGTTTTACGAAAAATGTTGAATAACAGTAACGAACCCGAAAAGGTTTTGCAAAATTTGCACGATGAAAACTTCCAATTAAAAAAGGAAGTTGAAGTTCTGAAAAAAGCACAAGCCAAAAATTTAAAATCTGACTTAAAGATGGAAATACAGGAGCTAAATGGGATTCAATTTTTGGCTAAACAAGTAGATTTAGATGCCAACGGCATGAAGGATTTGGCTTTTCAACTCGGAGGCGAAATAGATAATTTATTTCTAGTTTTAGCTGCAGAGATGAATGAAAAAGCTTTGTTGACCTGCTATATCGATAAAAAATTAGCTAAGGAAAAATCCTTAAATGCGGGGCAAATTGTTCGAGAATTAGGGAAGTTTATTCAAGGTGGTGGAGGTGGACAACCATTTTTTGCAACTGCGGGCGGTAAAAATCCAAAAGGCATAACGGATGCACTGCAACAGGCAAAGACGTATATAAGTTAAAATGAAGTTATCTACTCCCATATCTTTACAATCACCAGATTCGCTTTATACTTATGGAAGTAATTTTTTAAATTTGGGTTCATGTTTTGCAAGTAACCTAGCAAATAAGTTGGATTACTTTGGATTTACAAGTCTTCAAAACCCCATTGGTGTTTTGTTTCATCCTTTTGCAATTAACCAGTTTTGCAAGTGGCTAGACAATGAATCTATTGATGAAAAGCTATTTGTAAAGGACCAAGGAATATGGAAATCTATGCAAGCGCATTCATGTATGCAAGGAGAAACTTCTGAGGAATTGCTTCATGTTTTGCAAGATGCTGTTGAATCTACTAGGAATTACTTAGCTAAAACCGATGCTGTTTTTATCACTTTTGGAACCGCTTTCTCTTATCAACACCTTTTTTCTAGTAAGTATGTAGCCAACTGCCAAAAACAAAATGCTTCACTATTTGATAAAAAACTAATTGGAATTCAAGCTTTAATTGAAGCTATAAACGAAACCATTCAAATTTTATCTAAACATACTAAGGCGAAAATTTATTTTAGTCTTTCTCCAGTAAGACATTTAAAAGATGGATTGGTAGAAAACAATTTGAGCAAAGCACATTTGTTAGCTGCTATACATCAAGTTGTTGAACAGCATAAAGTGGTAAGTTATCTACCAGCATACGAATTTGTATTGGATGAACTTCGTGATTATCGTTTTTATGATCGAGATTTACTTCATCCTAATCAACTTGCTATTGATTTTGTTTGGGAAAAATTCTCTGAAGCCTATTTTGATGAACTCACTAAACAAGTCATGAAAAAAGTAGACAAATTTAAGAGATTGAGTGCGCATCGGCCAATGCAAAAAAACAAAGCTCTTCATTTGGCTCATTTTGCTAAACTAGAATCCCATAAGGAAGAACTATTGGCTTTAGAGCCTAAACTAAAGCTGGATTGATGACTAGAAAAGAAGAAATAATTAAAGTAGCTGCTGAGCTTATTCGAGAAAAGGGATATGTAGGATTAAGTATGCGGGATTTAGCCAAAGCAATAGGAGTTAAAGCTGCTTCATTGTATAATCATATTCCTTCAAAACAAGCTATTCTCTCAGAGTTAATTTTACAATTAGCAGAAGATTTTACTTCTCAAATTCAAGGAGTTGCTAAAGAAGATTCATCTAGTTTAGATAAACTTAAAAAAATCGTTGAACATCATTTGGGTTTAAGTTTACATTACCCCAACGAATTGGCAGTACTGAATAATGAATGGACTCACTTAAATGGAGAAGCCCTACAAGATTTTAAATTCAAACGGAGCCAATACGAAGAAGAATTAAGGCAAATCATCAACTATGGGAAAACCAATAATGAACTCAAACCACTTCATACGGAATTAGTACTTTTTTCAATGCTTTCAACCTTACGCAACTTAAACTTATGGATAAAAAAGCGAAGTTCAATTCCTGCTGAACAGCTTAAAAATGAATTAGTGGAAGTCCTGTTAAAAGGAATTTCTTAATATCGGATGTGTTAAAAAATTGAAATAACCGATAATAAGAAGTACATTTGTGGTGTGTGGGATATAGACTTAACATATCGGGAAAAATTACAGCCAACTTATAATCGGTTATACGAGAAGAAGGCATTACTTAGTGAAGCAAGACCGCTTCCACAAATCGCTTTGCGGAAAATCCAAGAAGCTTTATCCATAGAGTGGACTTACAATTCCAACAGCATAGAAGGCAATACCCTTACTCTACAAGAAACTCAATTGGTCTTGCAAGAAGGCATTACCATAAAAGGAAAATCACTTCGTGAACATTTCGAAGCCAAAAACCATGAGTTAGCTCTTAATCATTTTTATACTTTAATCAAGCCAAATTACCAGCTTAATGCTAGTGATATTCTAGATTTACATCGATACGTTTTAAGAAGTATTGAAGAAGATTACGCTGGAAGATTGCGTACAAGCGGGCTTCGCATTTCAGGAGCTAACTTTATACCTCCTAACGCACTTAAGGTTTCTGGTTTGCTGGATGAGCTTATACAGTTTGTTGTAAATAATCCTTTGCAACTTAATGATATTGAGTTAGCTACTGTTTTTCATCATAAATTTGTCTGGATACATCCCTTCTTTGATGGAAATGGCAGAACCGTTAGATTAGTCATGAATTTACTTTTGCTAAAAGTAGGTTTTACGCCAGCAATTATTTTGAGCACTGACCGAAAGAAATATTATGCGGCCTTAAATTCAGCCAATAATGGAAACTATTTTAAGCTAAATATGCTAATGGCTCAAGCTTTGGAACGTACCATGAACATTTACATTGGTTCTTTGCCAGATAATGATATGGGCTTCATGGAAATATCCAACTTAGTAAGAGAGGAAAATCTACCTTATGGTCAAGAATACATTAGTCTTTTGGCCAGACAAGGAAAGATTGATGCCTACAAAGAAGGCAGAAATTGGGTTACCACAAAAGATGCTGTGCTAGATTACATAAATCATCGCGAACGTAAACGGGAACTGTAAGTTTTTTATTGCATTTAAAACAGTTGTATTTTTCAGTTTAATTATATTTAATTGAATTACTTAACTGCTCAAATCGTGTTTTAAGTTTACACCCATTAAATTTAACAAGATTTTTTTGATAACAAAACTAACAATCGTTAGTTTTGTTATGTAAATTATTTTGAATGGCTAAATTTTTCCCTTTAAAAGTGAAATCGGTTTATAAAGAAACTGATGATTGTTCAGTGGTATCTTTTGTAGTGCCTGAAAATTTACAATCAGATTTTTCATTTTCACCAGGACAACATCTAACTTTAAAGAAAATTATTAATGGTGAAGATGTAAGAAGGTCTTACTCATTGTGCTCAAGTCCTATTGATAAGGAATGGCGTGTGGCTGTAAAACAAATTTTTGAAGGAAAATTTTCCACATTTATCAATCAAGAGCTGCAAGCCAATGACATTTTAGAAGTAATGCCGCCAAGTGGAGATTTTGGCGTACATGTAGAGGAGAAAGCAAGTAAAACTTATTTATTTTTTGCAGCAGGAAGTGGAATAACTCCTATACTTTCTATGTTGAAAACACATTTAGCAAAAGAACCCAATTCCAATTGTAAGCTGTTTTATTTGAATAAGAATGCAAAATCCATTATTTTTAAAGAAGAAATTGAACAACTACGAAATACTTTTTTCGGGAGACTAGAAATTTTTTATTTTTTGACCCGAGAGCAGCGTGACATTGAATTACTAAACGGAAGATTTACCCCCGCTAAAATCCAGCAGTTAGCAAAACAAGTTTTTGATATTGAAGATGTAAGTGATGTTTTTATTTGCGGTCCAGAGGAAATGATTTTTATGATTCAGGATGAGTTGGTTAAATTGGGACTACCAAAAGACCAAATTCATTTTGAACTTTTTGTAACCGGGATTACAGAAGCAGACAAAAAAAGAGTAGAAGCCGCAATGGCTAAACGTAAAGAGGGTACACAAATCACTATTTTAGATGGAGGAAAAGAATTCCATTTTGAAATGACGAAAGAATACGATAATATTTTAGATGCAGCTTTAGCAGCTGGAGCAGATTTGCCATTTGCCTGTAAAGGAGGAGTTTGTAGTACTTGTAAATGTAGGTTAACAGAAGGTGATGTAGAAATGAAAGTAAATTATGCGTTGGAAAAAGAAGAACTACGTCAAAACTTTGTCTTGAGTTGTCAAGCGGTTCCGACTTCAGATAATGTGGTGTTGGACTTTGATGTTTAATTCTTTGTTTGAGGCGAATTGTAGATGATAGACATGAAAAATAAAAGTTGAAATATAAAGAAAAATTAAAATTTGTATCTTTAAAAAACAAATTTGAAATAATATAAAAAGCTATGAAAAATCAAGAAAACATGAATGAGGAGAAATTGAAAAATTTGGAAGAGATTTTTGAAGCTAAAATTGCTCGAGATGAAAAGATTGAACCTAAAGATTGGATGCCCGAAAAATATAGAAAAACACATATTCGTCAAATTTCTCAGCATGCTCATTCCGAAATTGTAGGCATGCTACCAGAAGGAAACTGGATTACTCGTGCACCTTCCTTACGAAGAAAAGTAGCCTTATTAGCCAAAGTGCAAGATGAAGCTGGACATGGTTTATACTTGTATTCTGCTTGTGAAACCTTAGGTATTTCCAGAGAAGAATTATATGATCAATTGCATAGTGGTAAAGCTAAATATTCAAGTATTTTTAATTATCCAAGTTTAACCTGGGCAGATATGGGAGCCATTGGTTGGTTAGTAGATGGCGCAGCGATTATCAATCAAGTGCCGCTGTGTAATACCTCTTTTGGACCATACGCAAGAGCAATGGTACGAGTTTGTAAAGAGGAAAGCTTTCATCAACGTCAAGGTTATGAAATTATGATGACGCTTTGCAATGGAACTCAAGAACAAAAAGACATGGCACAAGATGCATTGAATCGCTGGTGGTGGCCATCTTTAATGATGCTAGGACCTAAAGACGATGAATCTGTGCATACCGAACAGTCTATGAAGTGGAAATTGAAACGTAAAACCAATGACGAATTACGTCAACAATTTATAGATCAAACTGTACCACAAGCTGATATTTTAGGCTTAACTGTTCCAGACCCAGACTTAAAATACAATAATGACACAGGGCATTATGATTTTGGACCCATTAACTGGGATGAATTTTGGCAAGTTGTAAAAGGACATGGAATGTGTAATAAAGAACGCATTTCAGCAAGAAAAAACGCTTGGGAGAATGGTGAATGGGTAAGAGATGCAGCAGTAGCTTATGCCGATAAACAAGTAGCTAAGCAAGACGTGAAAGTTGCAGTGTAATATTTAGTGGGTAGTTTAATAGTGGGTAGAGAGTAGAGAGTAGAAAATACATTTTTGGCAGATACTCTGTAAATAAGTTAACACAATTACTACCCTCTACTCTCTAAATACTACCAACTAATTACTAAAAACTAAAATAACATGAAAAAAGATTGGCCCCTTTGGGAAATATTCGTTAGAAGTAAAAACGGTTTAGAACACCGTCATTTTGGAAGTCTGCATGCTTCCGATGCAGAAATGGCATTAAATAATGCCAGAGATGTATACACTAGAAGAAGTGAAGGAGTAAGCATTTGGGTGGTAGAATCTAAAAATATCACAGCTTCTAATCCTCAACATAACGGAGAAATGTTTGAGCCTGCTGCAGATAAAGCATACAGACACCCTACTTTTTACGATTTACCTGACGACATTGAACACATGTAAGAATACTGCTAAAAAATAGCCTTATGACCAACGAAAATTTGACCCAATATATTTATAGTATAGCTGATAATTCACTTATCCTTGGTCAGCGTATCTCAGAATTGTGTGGACACGGACCAAATTTAGAAACAGATATTGCAATGACCAACATTGCTTTAGATTTGTTTGGGCAAACACGAACATATTATCTATATGTGGCAGAACTCAGCAAAGAGGATGTCACAGAAGATGATGTTGCATTTCTAAGAAAAGAACGAGAATATAAAAATGTGTTATTAGTGGAGCAACCCAATATAGATTTCGCTTACATCATTACACGTCAGTATTTTTTTGATGCTTTTCACTTTCTTCTATTGGAAGAATTAATGAAATCTAAAAATGTAAACTTACAATCTATTGCTAAGAAAAGTAGCAAGGAGGTAACTTACCACAAACGTTTTTCTGGAGATTGGCTAAAACGCCTAGGAGACGGAACAGAGGAAAGTCACCAAAAAGCACAACAAGCCGTTAATGATTTGTGGGTGTATACAGATGAGTTATTTCACATGAATGAGGATGACAAAATTATAGCTGATGCTGGTTTTGGAGTAGACAACATGCAATTGAAAGAAGCTTATTACGCTGAAATTAAAGGATTACTGAAAGAAGCAACTTTAGAAATCCCAACGATAACCTATTTTCAAAAAGGCGGAAAAAAGGGAATTCATTCGGAACACATGGGATACATTTTGGCAGATATGCAATATATGCAGCGAGCCTATCCTGATATGAAATGGTGATTTTTGTAATTAAGCACTAAAGAATTAGATATAAATTTTTTGCAACTAAATGAGTATTATCAACATCAAATAATTTTTAAAAAGCTTAAATTTTATTAATGAATTATAAAAATTACATATCAGTCGACGTTAGTAAAAGATTTGGGAGACCCTTAATCACAGGAACTCGTATAGCAGTTTCTGATGTGTTGAATTGGCTAGCCAATGGCATGACTGAAAGTGAAATTCTTATGGACTTTCCAGATTTGACTTTAGACCAGATCAAGGCTTGTTTATTATACGTTGCTGAAAAAGAAAGTAATACTCGCGTAGCGTGATGAAATTGTTATTTGACCAAAATATCTCACATCGTATTATTAAAAAACTCCCGAAGGCTTTTAAAGACTGTAACCAAGTTCGAAACTTAAGTTTAGTTAATGCTAGTGATATTGAAATATGGAATTTTGCTAAAACAAATAATTTTCACGTTGTAACTTTTGATGCTGATTTTTTTAATATAGCCCAGTTGAATGGTCATCCTCCAAAAATTATTTGGATAAGAAGTGGTAATTTAACAACAAACAAAATTGTTGAGTTATTAACCAAGCATAAAAATACAATTTCTGAATTTGTTTTAGACAATGAGTATAAAAATTTGAGCTGTTTAGAGATTACTTAGATTATTTTAAAATGAACACCACACCACAAATAGACGCCGAAGTTTATTCCATCTTAAAGTCAGTTCCAGACCCAGAAATTCCTGTGTTGTCTATCATAGATTTGGGTGTAGTTCGTTCTGCAAAAGTATTTTCAGATAAGAAAGTTAAGGTTGAAATTACACCGACATACAGCGGTTGTCCAGCGATGGATGTAATTGGCGACGATGTAAAAAAAGCTTTAGAGGAAAACGGATACAAACCTGAAGTAAAACTTATTCTTGCACCAGCCTGGACAACCGATTGGATGACAGATGAAGGAAAACAAGCTTTAAAAGAATATGGCATAGCACCACCAACAGATGCAGAAACAGATAAGCAAGCATTGCTTGGAAACAAACAAGTGATTTCGTGTCCACAATGCGAATCTAAAAACACCAAATTGGTAAGTCAGTTTGCTTCAACTGCATGTAAAGCCATGTTTAAATGCCAAGATTGCGAAGAAACCTTCGATTATTTTAAGTGTTTAATTTAGTTTGATTTCCTTTCTTAATCCAGAAGAGAAATAGCACAATATCTGCTTAGTTGACTTTTTTCTGTTACACAAATAAATTTTTACATCTTTCCTAAACTCTAAGTTTTTAGCTAGTTTTACATTTCCTAATTTAGTTTAAAAGATTTATGAGTTCCCCTATCGTTTTCAACAACGGCAAAAACCCAAAGTGGAAGTATTATTTAAAACACTACTTACTAAGAGCTTTGCCTAATTTCATTTATCAGAATCGAGCTAATAAGCTATTAGCTGCTGCAAGTTCGCGAAAAGACTATCCAGAACTGATGGAGCGGGTCGATTACTACAATAAATTAGAAGAATTTACAGCATTAAAGAATCCTGTTTCTGTTGCAGATTTTGAATTGGAAGACGTAGACCAAAAAGTGTATTTTTTCGATGCATACCAAACTTTACGTGGTTTTGCCGGGCATTATCAGTTTTGCCATGAATTTGGAGATGTAGTACATATTCCCGAAACCCCTTCCATTTTGAAAAGCAGACCAATATCCAACGTCAATCAAAATTCGGTGTTATTGAAGTTAAATCGTGTACGTCACTTTGTGTATATCCACAAAGATAAAGCATTTCGGCAGAAAAAAAATAAGTTGGTATTTAGAGGCAAAGTAACTTACAAGGAACAAAGGCGAAAGTTTTTTGAAATGTATTTCCAGCATACCATGTGTGATTTGGGGGATACGCAAGAAAAAAAGATAAACCCCGACGAGTGGAAGGTCAAAAAAACCAGTATTCACTATTTGTTACAGTACAAATTTATTCTAGCTATAGAAGGCATCGACGTGGCAAGCAACTTAAAATGGGTAATGTCCTCAAACTCATTAGCGGTGATGCCCAAACCTAGTTATGAAACCTGGTTCATGGAAGCCAAGCTCATTCCCAATTATCATTATGTAGAAATCAAGCCTGATTTTTCAGACCTAGAAGAGCGCTTAAATTATTACATTGAACATGAGGATGAAGCATTGCAAATTATAAAAAATGCCAACACGTATGTGCAGCAATTTCAAGATGATGAACGAGAAGAGTTGATTTCTTTATTAGTAATGCAGAAATATTTTAAGTTTACCAATCCAAATTGATTTTTGGCGGTTACCCCGACCTAGATTTTCTGCTTTCTGTTTTTCGACTCATGATTTTTTGTTGTCTGTTGTCGGGTTGTAGGGTTCGTGTATTTGTCAATTTGTGTATTCGTGTATTCGTGTTTTGTTTTTCGTTTTTTAACAAGTTTTAGGTTTTGGTTTTCTTGTTTTATTTGGTTTTTAGACCATAGCTCTTAGTTGGTAGAGAGAAGTTGCAACATCTTACTGCCAATTATTCATTCTAACATTCACCCATTTTAGCACTAAAATTCCTCTTTATTCTATTCTCTATATTCTTTTTCTCCGTCTCAAACTCGTAACATTTAAAATTTAGAATTTATAATCCAAAATTGATTGCCTCCCGCAGATTTCGCTGATTGTCGCAGATTCACAATCCTTTAGTTCTTAGCTTTTAGTAATTAGCTTTTAGTAATTAGTGGGTAGAGGGTAGTTTTTAGTTTTATATTTCAAATCCATAATAAGTCTATTTTCTATATTCTTTTTTCTCATTTCTCATTTCTCATCTCTCATTTCAAACATTCTTTCATACAACCATCCTATCATTCAGCCATTCAAACATTATTTCTCCAATAATCAACTCTTCCCCTTCAACTGCTTAATCTCCTCTTCCAATTTCTGGATGTATTTACGTTGAGATTCTAAGATAAATTCTGGTATGGTGTATACGTTATTGTTGCCGTTTAAAACACCTACAGACTGGTCTTTACAAATAATAACTTGCTGTTTTTCTGCCTCATAGATTTCCTCTATTGGAATGCCAAGATGTTTGGCTAGTTTTTCCCACTCCTCGTTTCTCATACTAAAATCCCTTTTTCTTTTCTACTGTAATTAGACACTCCCATACAGAGCAATTCTGCTAGTTCTCGTTGGGTAATGCCTTGTTGTTTTCTAGCTTGGATGAGCTTTTGTTTTTTCATAATTGACATTTATTGCGTAAATATGCAATAAATCTGCAAATAAAAAGTAGCTTTGAGAAAGTTTTTAGGTTTAGTTTTGGAGTGTAGACAAAAATATTCGGCTCTTATTTCTTATTGGGTGCACACTTTTAGGATTATATTTGGATGTGGTTTTGTTTTAGGCGGTGCTGAAAAGCCTTGAATAGAGTAGGGAGAATTTTAATGTAATTATTTATGGAAAAGTTAAAGAAATTAAGTGATTTTAAACGTAGTGAATTAAAATCAAGTCAATTGGCCTTATTAAAAGGATCAGAAGAAGTTTGTACTGGAGGAGGATTTAGACATTATTGGATTAGTGACGGTAGTGGAGGACAATGTACCCGACGTACTATGACTTGGACAAGTGATGTAGACACTTATGTAGGCGGTAGGATGGTTCATGAATCCTTAATGGGTGTAAGTTATGAATCGGGTAGTTGTTAGTGAATTTTTTTATTAGTTCAATTACTGGGGTTGGATTTTAGAACTAAGTAAGAAGTTTGTGAAAACTATAAATTAATGACTTATTTTTTTTTCTCAAAAGCAACTCAATTGCTATTTGTTTTAGTTATTACTAGATTAGCTAAGAACCATCTTTTTACTTGTTCTAGTTTCAACTCATAAATATGACTTTACAACAACAATAAATTTAATTTAATAATGACTAAAATTAATACTAGTATTTTTGTAAATATAATTTGTATATTAATTCTATTTATTTACATATCTTGTAATAGTGAAAATGGCAAAAAGAATCTTGTTGATACAAGTAAATACTATGAAATTGTTAAACTTGCCGAACTTGATATTTTAAACGGAGATTATGAAAAAGCGGAAATTTTATATGAAAAAGTATTTGACATTCATCAGTACATGTTCGCTAAAGACTTAAACAATGCAATGAGATGCAGTGCTATTTTAGAAAATTGGAATAATGTTACTTTATATGCTGAATTGCTTGCATTAAAAGGCGTGGATTTTCCCTTTTATAACGATGCTGTTTTTGAAAATTGGAGAGCGACAAATGAAGGCGAGAAATTTATGGCTGATTACGATTCTTTGAAATTTGAACATTTAAAAATATTCAACGCAGAACTTACAAAAGAATTAAATGATTTATCCATATTAGACCAATCCAATTATTGCAATATCCCACTTGAAGATAATTATTATGAATTGAAAAGCTTATTAACTCCAAATATTGACAACGCTTTTTCTGAACTTATCAAAAAACATGGATTCCCATCTGAGGAAAAGATAGGTGTAGAATTAGCAGAAAACAATCAAAATTTTAAAATGCCCGTTTACTACGTTTTATATAAGCATAGTTTTCAATCTGGTGATAATCAACTATTAGAAAATATAAATAAATATACAGACTCTCTTAAGCTTGATAAAAGGTTAATCACAATTATAGATAAAGAGTTAAAGTTCGTAAAAATCCCTAATAATGATACTATTTACATCTCTGATTACTTAAACTATGATAATAAGTTAAAGTCAGAATTTAAGATGCTTAAGTATAATATTGATAATAAAATTGGGTTTTATTTAAATGACCCTGGTTTAGTTACTTTCAATTTTGCAGATTCCATTTCGAAAGAACAATTTTACTTGTATCATATACCAGTGGGAGTTCTAAAGCTAGATTAAATGGTGGCTATAGTTAAATTTTAGTAGAAATTAAAGTATCCTTATTTGGCGCAAAGTGCTAAAAGTAAAAAACAAAGATTTGCAAAGATTATTATAATTCAATTTAACTTTGCTCCTTAACGAAAACTTAGCGTGAAACCTTTTTGATAGTGTTTTACTCCTAAGTAGTTATTATATATAATTTTTATTTGAGTTACCACTAAATATTTACCAAAGCCTAAATGGTCATAATAACATCTAACAATACTGATAAATCTGCTAACTTAATTATAGACTGGCTTATAAAATATAATATAAATTTTTTAAGATTAAATAGCAATGATAAATTAAAACTTAGTTTTATAAATGGAGAAACTTACATAGAGCATTCACAGTGTTCATTTACAATAAATGAAATCAAAGGGGTTTTTAATCGGGGTTCTTGGTTCTATTTTAATGACCCATCAAAACACGGCTATTTTAAGAATGAATACAGACACCTTATTGAATATGTTATATTTAGTCTCAATAAAAAACCAAATGTCTTTTTAAATAACAGCAATATAAATAAATTAATAGTTTCTAATTTAGCAAAGGATTGTGGTCTAAATCTTCCCGAACAGAATATCGTTGAAACAAAAAGAGATCTTGAAAAACTATTATCTCAAAATTTAAAAGTATGCACAAAAAGCATAAGTGGTATTAATACAGTTTTGTACAGAAAACACTTTAAATCATTATATACATTAAAGTTAAAGAATGATATTTTAAATAGAATTAATTTTAACAACTTTTACCCATCTTTAATTCAGCAATATGTAGATAAATTATTTGAAGTTAGATCCTTTGTTTTAAATGATAGGGTCTTTTCAATGGCTATTTTTTCACAGAAGCATATCAATTCCAGTGACGATTATAGAAAGGGTTACAATAATGTTAGGACTTGTGCAATAAAACTACCAGAAGATATTGAATCTAAAATAATAACATTATTAACAAAACTTAACCTAAAAAGCGGTTCTATAGATTTAATTTACTCTAAAGACAAAAAGTTCTATTTTTTGGAAGTAAATCCAAGTGGTCAATTCAATTTTTTATCTAAAGCTTGTAACTACAATATTGAAAATCAAATAGTAAAATTATTTTTAAATTAATAAATTAGATGGAGTCATTAATTTCTATTTTAACAAAAAAGCAAAAGCTGGGAGAAGATAATGAAGTTTCTAGAAAAGCTATTTTAACAAAGAAATATTCAAATTCATATTACTTAGTTGAAAAATTTCATAAACCTATATTACGCTTCTAGATGATTTATTTTAAACAATTTTCAAATTGTATTGTTAGTAAAGGGACTAAACGGTCCTTAATATGTGATTTACAACGTCAATTTTCAGAGATAATACCTAATGATTTAGTTATTGTTCTAGAAAAATTAAGTAAGAAAAAGAAAATTTCTGAGCTTTATGATGAATATGGCAAAGAGAACAAAAATACAATTGAAGAATATCTAGAATTTCTAGTTGAGAAAGAATATGGATTTTATTGTGATTCAATAGAGTTTGATATGTTTACTGATATGGATTTGACTTTTATAACACCGTCTGAGATTTCAAATGCAATCATTGAGTTAAGACACTCTAATTTTTTTGATTTAGAAAATAAAATTTTACAATTAGAAAATCTTGGTTGCAATGCTGTAGCTATTGTTTTATATGAATGCCTAAGCAAAAATGATTTTATATATATTATTAAAGCATTTAAAGGCACTAGAATTAAATCTTTAGAAGTTACTTGCAAATTTGATGAGATTTATGATATTAATTTTTTAAAGGGAATTAGTGCTATATCCGGGTGTTTAACAAAACTTACATTTATGTTATCCCCATTTGAAAAGTTTGAGTTATGGGATGATAATATTTTTTTTGATAGGGTTTGGATAAAGAAGGACATCACATCATTTAAACACTGCGGAATTATTAACACAAAATACTTCAATACAAACTTACCTAAAGTTATAGAAGCAATAAACCACAACTCCTGCCTTAACCGTAAAATCTCCATAGACGTAAACGGTGATATTAAAAACTGTCCTTCAATGTCTGAGAGTTACGGCAATATTAAAGACACCACACTAGAAGAAGCCATCAACAAACCTGGTTTTAAAAAATACTGGAACATTACTAAAGATGATATTGAGATTTGCAGAGATTGTGAGTTTAGGCATGTATGTACAGATTGTCGTGCTTACACAGAGCGTACTAAATTTAGTGATGAAGGATTGGATTTATCTAAACCCCTAAAGTGTGGCTACAACCCGTATACCAATGAGTGGGCAGAATGGAGTACTAATCCTTTAAAAGAAAAAGCCATTGAGTATTATGGGATGAAGGAGATTATAGGGAATGATAAAAAATAATTTTCCCCACTATCAACAAGCCGACGCCAAAGATTGTGGTCCTACCTGTATAAAGATTATTGCCAAACATTACGGTAAGACCTTTAGTATTCAAAAGCTAAGGGAGCTATCAGAAACTACAAGAGAAGGAAGCAATTTACTTTCTATAAGTGAAGCCGCGGAGCAATTGGGTTTTAGAAGTCTAGGCGTAAAGATTTCCTTAGAAAATTTAAAAGAAGCTCCTCTACCCTGTATTTTGCATTGGAATAAGAATCATTATGTGGTTCTCTATAAAATTAAGAAGCGTGGTGTTGGGAGTTTGTCGGGTGTTAGGCGTTGGATGTTGGGTGATGGAAGTAAAAAGTTGGGTGATGGATGTACCTATTATATTTCTGATCCGGCTGGTGGTTTGCTTACTTATAGCGAAGAGGATTTTTTAAAATTTTGGATAGGCAATAATGCTAATTCTACCACAGAAGAAGGTATTGCTTTGTTGCTAGAAACCACTCCTACATTTTTTAAAAATGAGGAGCTTGAGGAAGAAGATAATAAGTTGGGTTTGCGTATGCTTTCTACGTATTTGTTTAAATACAAAAGCTTTATTGCTCAACTTATCATTGGCTTACTTGCGGGGAGTTTGCTTCAACTTATTTTTCCGTTTTTAACGCAAAGTATAGTAGATGTAGGTATTCAAAATCAAAACATTCATTTTGTTTACCTTATTCTTATTGCGCAGCTTTTTCTTTTTTTCAGCAGAACTGCCATAGAATATATACGTAGTTGGATTTTGTTGCATTTGTCAACCCGCATCAATATTTCATTAATTTCCGATTTTTTTATCAAATTGATGAATCTTCCCATTTCTTTTTTTGATGTGCGTATGACGGGAGACATCATGCAACGCATCAACGACCACAGAAGAATAGAGCGTGTATTAACTACCTCTTCGCTTACCGTTTTGTTTTCTATGGTCAACGTAGTGGTTATGGGATTTGTGCTTGCGTATTACAACTTGGCTATTTTCGGAGTTTTCTTTGCAGGAAGTTTGTTATATTTTCTATGGATTGTTATCTTTTTAAAGCAACGTGAAAAATTAGACTACAAACGTTTTCAAGAAGTAAGCCAAGAACAAAGCAAAGTCATTGAGCTTATTAATGGGATGCAAGAAATAAAACTTCACAATGCAGAAAAACAAAAACGCTGGAGTTGGGAGTTTATACAAGCTAGGTTGTTCAAGGTTTCTATTAAAAGTTTACGCTTAGAGCAATCCCAGAGTATTGGTAGCCAGTTTATCAACGAGTTTAAGAACATCATTATTATATTTCTGTCGGCAAGTCTGGTCATCGAAGGCAGCATTACGTTGGGTATGATGATGGCTATAAGTTCTATTGTAGGTGGTTTAAATGGGCCAATTGCTTCACTTATCAACTTTATTAGGGAATTTCAAGATGCAAAAATTTCATTAGCTCGGTTGTCAGAAATACATGAAAAAGAAGATGAAACCCAACACCTTTCAGAAAAAAACAAAAATGTG
>Ga0307972_1000377_pt1 | contig 25045 bp, 39 predicted proteins | sample OrgLakmetagen780_FD_201848 | JGI IMG/M metagenome (GOLD analysis project Ga0307972, IMG submission 201848) | Saline water microbial communities from Organic Lake, Antarctica - #780 | ecosystem: Environmental > Aquatic > Non-marine Saline and Alkaline > Saline | place: Antarctica: Organic Lake...
GCCCCGACGTGGCCGACGGTTCGGGCCGCATCGTGACCACCGCAGCTGGCGACGTAACCGAAGCCCGGGACGCGCCTAGCGGTTCGGGCCGCATCGTAACCGTCGCAGCTGGCGACGTAACCGAAGGCCCCGACGCGCCCAGCGGTTCGGGCCGCATCGTGACCACCGCAGCTGGCGACGTAACCGAAGCCCGGGACGCGCCTAGCGGTTCGGGCCGCATCGTGACCACCGCAGCTGGCGACGTGACCGAAGCCCGGGACGCGCCCAGCGGTTCGGGCCGCATCGTAACCGTCGCAGCTGGCGACGTGACCGAAGCCCGGGACGCGGCCGACGGTTCTGGACGGGCCTTAAACCAGTTAGAGTTGGGGCCGTTAATTGCTGTTTTTAACGCGATAGTTAACGACCAGTACCAAAACCCCGGGAGCAAAACCCCGTTGCAGCTATCTCAAGAATTTCAAGCCGCCTACATATCGTACGGAAAAACGGGCTCAGTTCTTGGCGTCGATATTGTGGCCGGCGGCAATCCGCCGGCGTTAAACCCGGCGTTTTTTGCTGACAACACGGCGGCCGGTATCGACCGAATAGCGGACAACATTGCCGCCTATTGGCAAACCGTAATTACGCCAGGAGCGCCCGCGCACGGCGGAACCGTCGTTTTGTCTGTTGAAGTAGTTCCGGACGTACCGGCCTTGCGCGCGGCTATTGTGGAGGCATCAACCGCGCCCGAAACGGCGCCCGGAGGCACGACCAACGTACTGACCGCTATCCAGCGAGAGCTTAAAACTTGGGTTTTCATAGTCACTGAAAGGGTCACCGGCTTGCCGGTCGCTTTTTTTGAAAGTATCATATAGATTTTAAACGGGACCAATGCAATGAGCGGGCAGCAAGGCGACGTCCTATTATTCCAAACGAACGACGGCGGGGACGTGTCGGTGTTGGGCGGCCTGGTGAAAATGTCGGGCGGCCTGGAAACCGCAGCGTACCTGTCCCTGTTCGGCGGCAACGAAGGCGACAACGGCCAAGCGAACAACCCGGGCACCTGGTGGGGCAACGTTAACGAACCGGACCCGCAGCGCCAGTACCGAAGCGAGACCCAGCACCTGCTTCAGTCCCTTGTCGCCATTCCGGCCAATTTGCGCCGACTAGAACGATCGGCCGTTCGCGATTTGTCCTGGATGATTACGGCCGGTGTAGCCACCGACGTTTCGGCGGTCGCCAGCATGCCGGGGCTAAACAAAGTGCGGATAGCCGTTACCATAAACGCGGAAGGGTCGCCTTCTACCATTGAGTTTTTTGAGAACTGGAAGGCGGACGCGCTATGAGCTTTACGACACCCACAACACAGCAGATTAACGACAACATAATCGCCCAGCTTGAAACGTCCCTGGGGCAAAGCATCCCGCTTTTGCCTCGCTCTTTTTTGCGCGTCCTGGCCAAAGCTTTGTCGGCGGTTTTCATCCTAATCTACAAGTACGCCGGCTTTTCGTTTTTACAGCAATTCGTTCAGACCGCCAGCATAGACCCTACGGTAATAAACGGCGTTACGGTTCGGCCTTTGATTGAATGGGGGCGCCTGGTGGGCGTTACCGATCCGGTCTCAGCGACGGCGGCCGAACTTGTCGTGGACATAGCCGTAGAAGACCAGGCCGGCGTTTTGCCGTCCGGCACTCAGCTTTTGAACGCGGCCAACGGCGTCACCTACACCACGATCGGGGCCGTTAGTTTAAACGCCGCCACCGTACAGGCTACTATTCGGGCGGCAAGCGACCAGGCCGGGGGCGGTGGACTCGGGGCTTTGGGGAACCTCGCAGTAAGCGACGAGGTGTCCTTTGCCAACCCGCTTTCAAACGTTGCCCGCACAGCCGTTGTGACTTCCGTTGCCGTGACGGCAGCGAACGCCGAAAGCACCGCAGCGTACCGCCAGCGGGTCATTGACAAGTTCCAGAAACGCCCCCAGGGCGGCGCCTACTCAGATTACGAAGGGTGGGGCGAGGGGGTCGCCGGCATCGTTAACGTCTACCCGTACACCAGCGAGTTTCCCGGCCAAGTTGCGGTGTACGTCGAAGCCACTCCGGCCAGCAGCGGGGACCCAGACGGCATCCCGACGGATGCGCAACTGCAAAGCGTCCTGGACGCCATAGAACTAGACGCCGACGGCCTAGCGTCCCGCCGCCCGGCCGGTGCGCTTGTGAACGCCTTCCCGATTGAACGGGTCGAATTTCAGGTGACGGTTGACGGCCTGGATGTACTGGAACCGGCAACGGTTGAAGTCCGCGTGACCGACGCTTTAGAAAAATACTTTTTGTCCCGGGAACCTTATATTTTCGGCCTGTCCGTCCCGCCTAGAACGGACCGCATTTCACAGGGCCAAGTGGCCGGGGTAGTCAGCGACATTGTCAGCGCGTCCGGCGGCGTTTTCAACACCGTTACAGTTCGGACCGGAACCATAGCCGTCGCCATTTTCTCTTTAGGAACCGGCAAAAAGGCGAAGCTTGACTCGGTGACTTTTTCATGACTTTTTTTCGCGCGTTCCAGCACCTGTTGCCGAAGGCGCGCGCGTGGCTGCTAACGCCAGAGAAACCCCTCCGCAAACTGTTTGAAGGGCTGTCCGGCGTTGGGGCCGACGCCAAAGAGTTTATCGATAACGTTTGGCTGGACCTATTCCCGCAATCAACGCGCGAACTGGACAAGTGGGAGCAGCAATTCGGCCTGCCGTCTTCTGACTTAAACACCCAGGGCCGGCGCGAGCGTTTAGACGCGGAGTGGAAAGCCTTGGGCGGACAAGACCCGCGGTACTTCCAAGACGCTTTGCGCGGTGCCGGGTTTGACGTTTACGTGCACGACTGGTGGGTGCCCGGGTCCGAAGCCGCCGTGGGTGCAAGCGCCGCCGCTACGCCCCGCAATCCGCTGCAGTACCTGGAACGCGGTTCGCCCGGTTTTGAAAGCCTGGTCGAATGCGGGGAACCGCTGGCGCAATGCGGTGAAGCGTTCGCGGAAGCCGGCAACATCCTGGAGCCCATCGGGCTTGCGCTTGTTAACAAAGTGGTCGAAACAATCGCCGACACATTGCCGCTGTGCGGCGAAGCGTTTGTAGAATGCGGGGCCGCCGGCGCTATTGCAGGCGATTACGACCAGTTTATAAACCAGACTAAAGAGTACACTGTCCCGGCGTCGCCGACGTTTTGGCCGTTCTTTTTCTACATTGGCGGAGAGACCTTCCCGGAGCAAGCGACCGTGCCCGAAGCGAGGCGCGACGAATTTGAAAATCTATGCCTAAAGATCGGCCCAACGCAATTGTGGCTCGGGCTTTTGGTCCGGTTCACGTAAGGAGATTACAAATGGCCATTGTTCCAGAAACGCAATACGCGGGCAAAATCACGCCCGCAACTCCGGCCTACCCGCTAGGGTCGGCGCGAAACATCACCGTGCCAGGCGACGGCACCGGCACGCCCTGGGAGCAGGCGCTGGTGAATGACCTGTTCGGGTTCCAGCAAACACTGCTGGCACGCGCAGCGATTACCGCGTCGGGCTTTCCTGACAGCGTGACGGCGCCGCAGTATTACCAAGCGCTGCAGACTTTGGGCGTTATGGATTACGACGCGGCCCGCACGTACCCGGTCGGGGCGTTTGTAAAAACCGCGGCGGCGGTCTACCAAGGTTTGACGGCGGGCAACGTCGGAAACAACCCGGACAGCGACGGCGGCACTAATTGGGGTCCGTTGGCCACACTTGCCGCACTGGCCACGAAAGCGGACAAAGCGAGCGAAACGGCCATAACGGGGACCGCAACGTTTACAAACGCCAGCAACAACATAGCACTACCCGGCATCGGCTCCATCGGCCTTGAGATCGGCGACGTTGTGCAGGTAACGGGAACGGCGAGCAACAATAAGCTGTTCACGGTTGAGGTACTAACGGACAGTGGGAACGTTATTGTTAATCAGGCTCACGCGGGCGGCACGACTACAAAATCCTTAGTTAATGAAACTATAATCACAACCGTAACGCTTTTGACAAAATGGTTTAACGCCGCCGCAGGCTTGGGGCAAGGATACGCAAACGTCACTGCGCAAAGGTCTTTGAATGTGACTTATACAAACAGCACACAAAGGTCTATTTCTTTATGGACCGGGCAGTCTGGTGAAGGCGGGGGTGGTCCGACTACAAAAGTGGATGGTCTTGGGCCTAGTGTAGACGGGGTAGCAAATGCACTTTTTACAAATTTTGCAACCGCGCCGCCGGGATCAGAATTTGAGTATTCTGGAAATACAGGTGCTATCTTTGAGCAACGCTAAATTGGGGACAAAATGACTAAATACTATACAAACGAAAAAGGAAAATGGTTTGCTGACCCTATACTAGCGAACCAAACCGGCCTGATTGAGCGAACCGAGGAGGATTTCAACTTCTTTTTGACAGAACAAAACACGCCTACAACCGACCAGCTTTTGCAGCAGCTAACGCAGGCGCGCAAAGAGCAAGAGCGCCAAGGCGTAACAATCAACGGCATCCGCTACGCAGGCGACCCCGGCAACCGGCAGGCATTGCAAGAGGCTATTGAGTTTATGAATGACGCGGGCTTAACAGAGTTCCCGCGCTTTAAAGATTCGGACGGCGCGTTCCACGCCGAGCACCCACTGGCCGACGTGATGGACGCTTATCGGGCCATAGGCGCGCGCCGGGTTCAGCTAATAACGACCGAGGGCGACTACGCGGAACAGGTGGTCGCCGGCACCTTAACCGATTTAACCGACCTGGTGTGGTCATGAACAAAACTAAAATAGCGGTGGGCGTTTTTGCCCTGGTACTTATTGCGGCGGGCTATGCAATGAACGCCCGCGCGGATTCGGTACATATGGGGCTTGGCAAGTCTGTTGTAAACTCGCAGCTAGTAGTGGGCGAAGTTGGCTATGAGCGCAACGGGTGGGAAGTGCAAGCCGCGTTGATGGAAAGCGGCGACACGAAGAACGGCCAGCAGGACCAGTTATCAATCTATTCTGTTTCGTACATAACGGAACCGGGGTGGGGGTACAAGGGCGTAGAACCTTATATACGTCTAGGCGTTAGCCACAACACCGGCAGCGAGTTAGTCGGAACAAGTAACTTCCGCCTGGGTGCGGGCTTAAACTTTACCCGGGTGTTTCGACTTGAATACGTACACCACAGTTCCGCAGGCATCCACCAAACCAACACGGGCGTCGATTACGTAATGCTTAATTACATAACGCCGGCGCCCTGGTAGCAGAACGGGGAAGCAACTATGAAAATTAAAAAGGTAATAATTCACGCAGCCGACACGCCCGCCGACATGGACATTGGCACGGCGGAGATACGCCGCTGGCACGTCGAGGGCAACGGCTGGTCCGACATCGGGTACCACTACGTTATCCGGCGCGACGGCGTAACCGAAACGGGCCGGGACCTGGACGGCGACGGCGACATAGAAGAGGAAGTCGGCGCCCACGTTTACGGGCACAACCGGGGCACCCTGGGCGTTTGTATGGTCGGGGGCATGCCGGGTTGCAACTTCACGTCCGCCCAGTGGCCCGCTTTGGCTTTTCTAATCCGGGACATACTGGAACGGCACGGCCTAGGCGTCGGTGACGTGTACGGCCACAGAGACTTCGACAACGGCAAGACGTGCCCGACGTTCGACGCGCGGGCCTGGGCTTCGACTTTGGAGGTGCGCCGGTGAAACTTTGGGACGTTATCAAGACGGTGGGCAGCGGCATTATCAGGGAGGTTGTGCCGGGCGGCGGTATTCTGGTCGATGCGGTGAACGAGTTTTTGCCGGACGATAAGAAGCTGCCGGGCAACGCCACCGGCGGGGACGTTAACAACGCCCTGCAGTCGCTACCGCCGGCGGACCAGGCGCGGCTTCTGGACAAAGAGTTCGACGTGGACCTGGCCCAGATCAGACAAAGCAACGAGACGGTGCGCGCTATGCTGGAAGCCGACGCAAGAAACCCGCAGAGCACCCGGCCGCGTATCGCCCTGGGCGCTTTCCGGGTTGTCGCCTTCGCGGTCGTCGTCGCCGTTTCGGCCTGGGGGTACGGCGTCTTCAAGTCCGGCGACCCGCTGGCCGCCGCGTCGGCGTCCTGGCCGTTCATTCTTTCCGTTATTGGCCCTTTTGTTATACTGTTACACGCGTACTTCGGGGTTCTTCGAAGCGAGCAAAAGAACCGCCTCGAGGCGGCATCCGGGAGAACCGGAGCGACCGGCCTAGTCGGGGCAATTTCAGGGCTTATTAAACGGGGGTAGGGGTGGGCGTAGTAGACGACCAGACGGACGCGCCCGCGAGCGACGATATGCCCAGATTCAGCGACGTTGAGCTTACACGGCTTCGGGAAGAGTTCGAAAGCCACAGGGACCGGCAGGAGGAACGGTGGGGGCAATTGGCCCTAATGGTCGAGCAGAACACCGAAGCGACCCGGGCGGTCGCCGTAAGCGTCGAATCTATCGCCCGAAGCACCGACGGCGTTGTGCAGCTCTACCGGGACTTCCAGGGCGCCGCCCGCGTCGGCATTGGCGTCCGTAGGTGTATAGCCTGGCTAATTGCCCTGGGCACCGGCGGGGCCGCTATCGCCGCCGCCATCATGTATTTTCTGGACAAGCTCGGAATACCCGTAGACCCCCCGGGCTAGTAGTCCACCCGCTCTTCTGTTTTGTCAGGCCCGCCGGCGTTGTGCATTGCCCGGTACCAGGCCACCGCCTCTTCGTCGTAGGGGTCGTTCGCCTTTCCGATATACTCCCGCGGGTCCGCTTCGGCGGCCGCGAACCACTGCTGCAGTCGCTTGTAGTCCGCCGGCAAGTCCAGCGAAAAGAGCAACACGTCGAAAGCGACCACGGCGCACCGCAGTTCCTCTTTCGTTACTGTTTCCGCCGACCTGGTGGCCGCGACTATCTCGTCAAGTGTTCGCATTCTCATTCCCCCCTAAAGAAAAGCAACCGGACGACCCAGAGCAGGGCCACGGCGGGTAGGCAAAGCGCCCAAAGTAAAATGGTGCGTAGCATATCGGCAACCCCTCAGTCTTTCCGGTAACGGTAATCTTCCCATCCAGCCGCCCGCAGCGGCCACCAGGTTGCCCAGGATGGGCGTTCGGCCATTATAGCTTCCATGGCCCCGACGCTGTACGCGGGGTCGTCGGGGACTTCCGCGCACCCTTCGTCGTGCGTATGCATGACAATCGGGTAGCCGGCCCGCTCACATCGTAGCAGGGCTTCGAACTGAATATCAGCCGAAACGGCCTGGTCGACGTTTTCAAACAGGCGGCCGCCGTAGGTGTCCATACGAACCCACCCGGGCGGCCCCTTCGTGGCGTTGCTGTTGTACCCTTCGAACGTGATCTGGTAGCACGGCCCGCGGTTCAGCTTATCGACGGCATCGACCAGGCGCGGGCGGTGGTAGTGCAGGAAGCGACCCGACGGGAGCCGGCAGAACAGGATATCGTCGGCCACACCGTAGGTTATGTCTAGGTACTGAAAGCACTGGCCGGGGTAAAGTATCGCCTTTATGGCGGCGCCTTCCAGGCCGAAAAGCTCCGGCTTATAGTCCCATTTCCCGGGCCCGCACCAACGAAATTGACCGCCCCACATTTCGACTATTTCCGGGGATTCGTCGCGCCACTTGAGCACGTCCGCTTTTATTTCCCCGTCGTCGTTGAAGTAGTCGTCGGCCCCAAAGTTCTTCCAGGCGCCTATCCAGCCGCCGTAGCCACCCGCCAGTTCGCGGATTTTCCCGACGCCCTTTCGCGCCGGGTGGTGCGTGCCGTGTTGCTTCTTATAAGCCAGGATTTCTTCGAACGGTATGCCGGTGGCGTTGCTGGCGGACGCTTCGTATATTTTGCCGTGGGTGTTGAACACGTCGATGCGCCACTGGCACCGAGATATACAGGCCGCCGCCACGGCTTCGATGGCGGAGAAATCGACACAGACCAGCTTTTTACCCGGGGCGGCGATGAACAGCCCGCGCAGGATACCGCACAGGACCGCAACCGGGGCGCCCCATGCCCGTTCGACCCATGCCAGGTCGCCCGTGCGTATGTCTTCGACGGCCTGGCACACCGCTTCGATGGTCCAGTCGTTCAGTTCATGCCAAAGCCAGGACCCGCACCGGGGGCAGCCGATTTCGGACACGTCCCGCCCGAATATCTTATTGCACCCCGTGTCTTCGCACCGGGCCGTCTTCGGGCCCTTCGCGGTAATGTTCTGAAGCTGGACGCCGCCAGCGGCCGCCCGCCCGGTTCGGTCCGCGCCGCAATACTTGTACTGGTCGCGCAGCCGCCCGTCGCTGGACGTTTGCAGCCGCAACGACCGTAGCTTTTTGACGTTGGCCGCGCCCAGGCTATCCCGGGTTTCCAGAGCTTCGCGGACGTGGGCCGGTATGTCGCCGGTCTTCAAGACTTCCCGCACCGTGTCGGCTTTCATGTCGGGTTGCGGGTAGCCCTGGTCGGCCAGCCAGGCGCCGAACTTCGCGACCTCAGACACCGAACCAACGGCGCCCTGGGTGATTTCGCACAGCCGCAGGGTGTACTTGCGTTCGGCCTGGCCTAGAACTTGCAGGGCAGCGTCCAGGGTTTGCACGTCCACCTGGACGCCCCGGGCGTTGATGGTCTGGTCCATTTGCCAGGTCGGCAGTTCGTACGGCGTCAGGTCCGGTATGCAGGCCGCGGCGTGGTCTTCCGCCAGAACGTCCTGGTCGTTGTAGTCGTAGAACTTGCAAAAGTCTTCCCAGGCCGTTGCGGGGGTCCAGCGGTGCGCCGGCCGGTTCTTCGTAGGCGTACGGGGCCGCGTTAACTTCTGAATGAGCCGGTCGCCCTCTTTGTCTTTCTCCGGCGTGCCCAGAACCTTCGCGGCGTTCTTCAAGCTGGCGGGCACGCTGTACCGCCGGGCCTTCGCCATGGCGCACCGGCATTGTTCGAGATTCAGAACGGGCCACCCCAGTTTGCGAACGGCCACCAGGTTCCAGAGCCACCACTCGAAGGTAACGTTCCAGGCTTCGATTAGACGGCCGGCGGCGATATGCTCGAGCAAGTCGGTGGGGTTCGGGAAACCGGGGTACCACCGCCGGCGGCCCTTGCCGTCTTTCAGATCGTAGGCCAGGGACAGTATTTCGGTGGACGGGTGTTCCGCGTAAACCGGGGTACCGACGACGGGCAGGCCGCCTTTGCCCTGGGGGCCCAGGCCCTTGACCTTGCCGGTGCGGGGGTCGATCGAAAAGCCCGCCTCGCTGTAAGTCTCGAAGTCCATCGACGCCAGGACTTCGGAGCGGTACAGGGTGGTCTTAATTTTGGTACCGGCGGGCAGGTCGCAGGGATCGACCGCAACGACGCCCGCGTCGCCCATGGCGTGTGTCAGTTCGCCAAGCCAGACGCCGTTAGACTCCGGGTGCCAAAGCGGCTGAATCATAGCCCGTCCTCTTCTATCGTTTCGGGCTTCAACGCCACCGACGGCCCCCAGATAAAGACCAGGGCAACCCGTGTGGCTCTCAGCTTGCCGCGTAGGCCCAGGGCCGGGATGCCTTCGACGTATCGCGCGTTGCGCACGCCAGACGGCGCCGCGGACTTCACGCGCCCCTTAACCAGCGCGTCGTTGTGCGTCAGTACCAGGTCGCCCCGCAGGTCCAGCATTTGCCGGCCTTTCAGTTTGTAGAAATACATGGTCGCCCCCACATTGAAAAAGGCCCGCCGAAGCGGGCAAAGGTGGCCGTCCGTGGCCTTCGCAACAATTACTGGCCGCCCTGGCCGGGCAGGAAGTTATGGGCCTGGGCCGGTCCGTTATACCCGTTCTGGTTCGGGTCCTGTTGGCCGTTGGGGTTGTATCCGCCTTGCGGGTTGCCCCGGGGCTGTTGGTAGTTCTGGTTGTTGCCGCCTTGCGGGTTGCCCTGGGGCTGTTGGTAGTTCTGGTTGTTGCCGCCTTGCGGGTTGCCCTGGGGCTGTTGGTAGTTCTGGTTGTTGCCGCCTTGCGGGTTGCCCTGGGGCTGTTGGTAGTTCTGGTTGTTGCCGCCTTGCGGGTTGCCCTGGGGCTGTTGCGCACCGCCGCCACCGAAGGCCGACGCGGTGTTCACGCCGCCGCCAATCTGCAAGCGTTGTGCCTGGGCGGACTGAATCACCGCGAAGGCGTCCAGGCCAGCCGATACGCCCTTATTGCCGGCGGCGTCGTAGTCGTAGCAATGCGCGAGCACATCGACCTTCTGGCCGGTAAAGATCACCTGGTTAAAGGCCATAGCGTCAATGGGCGCGCCGTTTTCGTCGTACACGTCCGGAGCTTTCAGGGTCGTTTTAAAGCTGATCACCACCCAGCCGGTAAACATCCCGTTAAACTCGTCCGGGCCTACCTGTCCGATGGGCATGCGGCCGCCCTGGGGGAGCTGTCCGCGCCACTTCGATTCCATAAGGCACTTATTGGCGAGCTGGTCGTAAAGACCCAGGTCGGGGTTGCTAGGTTCAAAAACCGCTTTCATTGTCCATTTCTGGGACCCGGCTTTCGTGCCCTGTTGCACGATTTCCGGCTGGGTGATTCCGTCCCATACGATGAAACCGCCGCAGATTTTTACGTGTTTTTCGTCAAATTGTGGCATTGCTTATTTCCTTTTGAATGCGCGGGAGCCGATGGACTCTTCCGCGGGTACCAGTTTGAGTTTACCGGCGGGGCGCCGGGTGAGCTTTTCCATTGTGGCCTTCAAGTGCGGCCGGATTTCCTTTGGCGCCAGGGCCAAGGTTTGCGTGGGTGTAAGCACCGCGTCCTTCGCGGCATCGACACCGAACTGAGACGCCAGGGCGCGGGCCTGGGCCGGGGGTACCGACCACTCGAGGCGGCCGCTCCCTGTTTCCAGGGCAAGACCCGTGCCAACTTGTCCGCCGCGTATCCGGTGTTGCAGTTCGTCTTCTACCGCGTCCAGGCGCGCTTTGGCGGTTGATAGGCCGTCGACAAGGATTCCACGTTCTACCGCCAGGTCGGCGGCGTCCATGGCGTCCATGGCGTAGGGCTCGTTTACCATGTCGATGTAGTTGTAGCCCGCCCGCCTGGCCGCCGAACACTTCCCGACCGCTTTACAGTCGCGACACCATGGCCCGGTTGAAAGCGTCGGACCGGCGAAGACTTCGTGGGCCTTCGCGTACAACTGGTTCCAGACGCCGCGCAAGTCGGACAAAAAGCCCGCCCACTCCCGGACCGGACCGCGTGCGTAGTAACAGAACGGCTGGACGATACGGGAAACCACCCGGGTCTGGCGGTCCAGTTCCCCGTTGATTCCGAACTTTTCCGCCAGGCCGGCCAAGTAGTCGAACAACTGTAAGCCGTCGGGCTTTGCTTCCCGGTGCCCGTGTTTGTAGTCCCAAATGAACAGCAAAGCGCGGTCCGGAAGGTAGAGCGCCGAGTCCAGGGTGCCCCAGTTCTGTTCGTGAATCCGGGGCATGCGGACGCGGTGTTCGATAAGCAGATCCGGCAGAGCATTGAACCGCCAGCAGACTTCCAGAACGTCGTCAACGTGGACCTGGGCACCTTCCGCCATTTTGTCGTCGATGATAACGCCGTTGGGCGCCTTCGAGCCGATGAACTGGTGGCACGCCAGCCAGCCGCCGCGCGTCGTGTCCTGGTGGTTCAGCAGGGTTTCCGACATAACCCAGTGCGCGGCCGTACCTTCCCGGGCCTGTTCGCTACTCAGGTCCGGCATATCCGCCTGGGCGGCTACCGAACCGGAACAGTGGCCCCACTGTTCGGAGCTACTGGGCGCCAGCGGTGCGTGTTCCGACATTTTACGCTCCGGCCTTTTCGGAAAGTGGGCTGTAGACCTGAAAGATACGCGCTTCGACGGTTGCCGCGTCATTCGGCGGGAACAGGTCGGTGACCTGGACGCCGGCCGCCGCGTAGGCCCCGGCAATGTCTTCCTGTGTCAGAAGGCCGGCCGCCTGTTTTTCCGATACCCAGGCCATAAACGACCCGGTATCTTTCGGTGCGCTGGCCGCGGGCGGTTGTTCCTGTCGCTGGCCGCCACCGAACGCCCCGGCCGTGTTCACCTGTTCGTTGGCGTGGTCGTCCTCACCCCGCTCTTCGCGCTCTTCGCGGGCTTCGTCCAGTTCTGACAATTTGCCGGCGTACCAGAAGTCGTATGCGCTATCGGTGACCCCCTTGCGTTTCTTCCACTGGCCGGCGCGCTTGCCGGTGGAGTAGTACGGGTCGGCCGCGTTGCCGCAGAAATCCGAATGGAACGGCACGCCCTTCGTATCCACTTTGCGGCCGGTGTCCGGTGTCGCTTCGGGCTCTTCTAGCCCGGGTCCGTCGGCGTGCCGTGGTTGCTCACCGGTCGGGGACAGCTCTTCCCAGCCTTTTGGTTTTTCGTCGTAATGCCCGGGGCCGTTGTTGCCCGCCGCGGTGCTTTCGGCGTAGGGCTGGCCAGCCAGGTCGGCAAACAGCCGGGAAACCGCGTTCAGTTCCCCCGGTGCCGCGTTGCGTGTGTCAATTTCTACTCTCATGTTGCGTTCTCCGTTTCGGCTTTTCGTTTGACAGCGACACCGAGGTTAGGCACTATCTACGGAAAAGTCAACTAATGAAAAGGCCGAAAAGTGCACAAAGGCGACCGAGAACTTCCGAACGAAGACCACGAACAGTTCTGCCACGATATAGCGGAGGCGATAGGCTCAGAAGACGGCGACCGGTACCGGGAGCTTATGAAGTCGGACCGCAACCCGCTACCGCATGCCAGTCGCGCCACCGCCCTTCAAGTCCAGGCCCGGGTGCACTGCCTGGCGGAGACGCGGGGTGCTTAACCTTCGCCGTTACCAGTCCAACTTCGTTCTGGACATTCAGGCCGCGTGGGAAACCGTGCGGTCGGTCCTGGGCGTATTGCCGACCGGAGCCGGAAAGACGGTGTGCTTTTCGTCGGTTATGCACGACCACCGGGGGGCGGCGGCGGCCGTTGTGCACCGTAAAGAGATTGTGGGGCAGATAAGCCAGTCCCTGGCCCGCCTGGACGTTCCGCACCGGATTATCGCCCCGCCGTCCGTCGTAACGCGGATCCGCCGCAAGCATTTAAAGGAGTTCGGCAAGTCGTTTGTGGACCCGCACGCCCAGGCCGGCGTGATATCCGTTCAGACAATGACCAGCCCGGCAAGCGGGCGGAACCGAGAGCTTCAACGCTGGCTGGGGCAGATCACGCTGGCGGTCTTCGATGAGGGGCACCACTACGTCCGGCAAGGGCTATGGGCCCGGGCCGTGGACAGCATGGAAAACGCCCAGCTTTTGTTCGTGACGGCAACACCGGACCGGGCGGACGGCAAGGGCCTGGGCGAAGCGTCGGACGGCTTCGCGCAAACGTTGGTCGAAGGCCCGCACCTTCAATGGCTGATCGATCAGGGGTACCTGGCCCCGTTCACCTACAAAGCGCCGACAACCGACCTGGACGTTTCGGGCCTGGCGGTGACGGCTTCGGGCGACCTAAACACGAAGGCCCTGCGCAAGCGGGTTGTCGAGTCGCACCTGGTCGGGGACGTTGTGCGCCACTACAAACAGTTCGCGGACGGAAAGCGGGCCATTGTGTTCGCTACGGACGTTGAAACCGCCAACGACATGGCCGACGCGTTCGAGGCGGCCGGTGTACCTTCGGCGGCTTTGAGCGGGGAAAGCGAACAGGGCGACCGGGACCACAAGCTGGACCTGTTCGACGATGGGCGCTTAAAGGTTCTGGTGAACGTGGACCTGTTCGACGAGGGCTTCGACGTTCCCGGCGTTGATGCGGTTATCCTGGCACGGCCGACGGAAAGCCTGGCCAAGTACCTGCAGATGGTCGGCCGGTCGCTTCGTGTGGTGTACGCGGCGGGCTTCGACCTGGCAACGGCAGACGGCCGGCGCGCCGCTATTGCCGCCAGCGACAAGCCGAACGCCATTATTATCGACCCGGTGCGGAACTGGGAGCGCCACGGCATGCCGAATTGGCCGCGCAAGTGGACCCTGGACGGCAAACAGAAAGGCACCCGGCCCGCTACCGACACGGTACCGCAGCGGGTTTGCGATAGTTGCACGCAGCCGTACGAACGGTTCTACGCGGCCTGCCCGTTTTGCGGACACGTCCCGGAGCCCGCCGGGCGGTACCGGCCGGAGCAAGTGGACGGGGACCTTATGGAGCTGGACGTGGACGGCATGGCCCGCCTTTTCGCGGCCATGCAGTACGCCGAACTGGACGAAGACACCTACGCCAAAGACCAGATCGGGCGGGGCATACCGGCGATAGGGCGCGGCCCCGATATGAAGAGGCACCGGGAAGCAAGGTACCGCCGAAGCGTTCTGCGGGAGCTTGTCGCATGGTGGACTGGAGTGCAGCCGGCGGGCCGGGAGCTGGCGGAAAAGCACCGCCGGTTCTTCCACCGCTTCGGCATCGATATTGGCACGGCGTTTACGCTGTCGGCCAAAGACACCGACGCGCTAATCGAGCGCATAAAAGAACGCTTTGCGGAGGATATGACGTGAACTTTAACGACTGGGCGGCAAGGCACCCGCGGGCCGCAGCGGAACTTCGGGAAGCTATGGGCGCGGTGCCCTGGCCGACGGTACCGGAAGGCGGCGACGGGAAGTCGGAGAACTGGGCGCAGCAACGGGCCCGCTTTAAGATCGCACACGCCGGGGCTATGTCCTGGCGGAACAACGTGGGGGCGACGCCGGCGAAATGTCCGGACTGCAACGCGCCCCGCCAGCCGATACGGTACGGCCTGGCGAACGACTCCGCGCAGCTAAACGCGAAGGTGAAGTCGTCGGACCTGATACTGGCCGTTCCCCGGCTTATCCGCCCGCAAGACGTGGGCCGGACTATCGCGCAGTTCGGGAGCGTCGAAACGAAAAGGCCCGGGTGGGTTTACACCGGCAAAGACCAGGAGCCGGGGCAGGCCGCCTGGTTGGCCCTCATTCAGAATCTAGGCGGCTTTGCCGCGTTCAGCACCGGGGATATTGAGCTATGAAACAAACGAGAATGAAGACGGAAGCGCGAAAGGAAGACATCCTGGCGGCCGCGTTGCCGCTGGCGGAGCGCCACGGGTACACCAACATCACGCGGGACCAGATCGCCGCGGCGGCGAAGGTTAGCGGGCCGACGTTGCACTACCACTTCGGGACCATTGCGCAGCTACGGCGCGACCTGATGCGGTACGCCGTCCGGGAAGTGTGCCTGCGGGTGATCGCCCAGGGCCTTATGATTCGGGACCCCCAGGCGATGAAAGCCGGCGCGGAGCTACGCCGGCAGGCTATGGGTTCGGTGTCGGACTGCTAGTGGAAGGTTTCGCCGGTTCGCCGGCGTATGAACTCGACCTGCAGGGTTCGGCCCGCGTCGGCCCCCATCTTTATTGCGACCACTTCGCAACACCCGCACGGCAGCCGAAACGGCAGTAAACCGCCCCAGTGCATTTCTTCGGATAACTCCCGACTCAGGGCCGGCCAGTCCGGCGACGAACTAACCACGTCGGCCTTCCGCCGTTCCAGGAAGTCCGCCACGGCGTAGTTGACGCGGTGCGGGTTCACAGTGGGACCCGTCCGGCGTTGCGGCCCTTCGGCGCGCTCAGGAACCATTGCGGGTCGCCGGACCTGAAAGGCTCGAACGCGACCATACCCGGGTAGACGTTCAAGAACCCCCAGCCCTTCGGGTGCGGCCCGTCCGGGGCGTGCACAACCGACCGTGGCCCGTGGAAGAACAGCGTCCAGGTGCCCGGCGCCGCGTTGGCTATGCGGTGGAAGTGGTTGCCGTTGACACGGTTCCAAAGCCGGATCCGTCGGGACCGGGTAACGCACCCTCCCGGGGCGGCGGTGGTCAAGTCCCGCACCACCTCTTCGTCGTATCCGCCAGCCAGGACCAAAGCCCGCGCCCAGCCCCAGGGGTGGTTGTGCAGGTGCCGTTCGCGGTCGCCGGACAGGAAGCGGTGCAGGTAGAACGTGACGCCCAGAACCCGCCCGACGTAGTAGCGTTCCAGGTACGGCCCGGTGTCGGTGCGGATATGCCGGCAAGGCATACCGCCGGACAGATTGAACAGCCAGCGGTTACGCAGTCCCATGGTTCGGCCCCGGCAAAATTTCGTTTTGTATGAAGTCGACCAGGCGTTGTGCGTCGGCCCGGCTGATAAAAACCGCGCTTGACGCTTCGGTAGGCTCGTGGTGGTCCGCCGTTATAAACAACCAACCGTTTTTCCCCCATGAGGCGTAGGCCCCGTCGCCCAAATGAACTGATTTTTTAATCATTGGTTTTGGTCCTTTCTCATGGCGTTCAGAGCGCGCCGAAGCCCTTCGTGTTCGTCCGGGGTGGCGTAGTATTCGCGACGCTTCCACCCCTTGTCTTTGGCTTTCTGGCGGAGCTTATCGACCCGCCCCGTGCTGGATTTCGTCATTCGAACCCCCGGCCGTCTTCAAGAAAAATGGCCCGCTCGCCCGGGTCGGTGACGGGGTGGCGGCGTCGCACTGTTTCGGTGTGGCCGTCCGGGTAAGTGAACAGCCACGTTTCGACCACGACCGGTTCCCCGGATATAATCCACACGTCGGTGGTTTTGTCTTCGCTGGCGGCCGCACCGTCGCAAGCCGCCCATAGGAGCGGGCCGAAAGGTCGCCTGGTCGTCAGGGCTACCAGTTCGCAATGGGTGCGCAGGGTTTGCGTAACTGTCGCTTTTATGGCCGAAAACACGGCAAAAAGAAGGTTCAGGGCTTTCATGCCGGGTCGCCTTCCATTGCCAGTTTAAGAGCCGCGTCAACGTCCGCGCCGTGTTTCCGTCGCAGGGCGTCCAGCGCCCGGCCGTACATCTGCAATGCTTCGCGCTCCGGGTCCGCGCTTCGGTAGCAGTGAACCGCAATAGGTATCGGCACCTGGCAGTTCAAAAGGCGGCCGGTGTTGCACGTTGGCCGGGCGTCGGACACCCGCGAAACGTCCATCAGCCCCATGCCTTCGATGTTGATCTGCAGGCGGCCGTTCAGTGAATGGAACCCGGCGACAATCCCGCGGGTGTCTTCGCCTTCGATCTCTACGCTGTCGTTAATTTTCATGGTGTGCCCTACCCTTCGTTGGTTTCAGTGTTCTGCGGGGTCGCAGTTTTCGCACTCGAACGCCCAGACTGTTTCGCCGGCGGGGCGCGTTTGGCGGTCGGTGGTGTCGTCGCAGCTTTTGCAGGTGCCGTGGGCCGTGTGGGGCGTGGTGTCGAGTACCGCGCCGTCGCAGTAAAGTTCAAGTGCCATGGTGTGCCCCTTATTTAGCCGCGTTAATTAGAACACCGCAGGCGACTTTAAGCCGCAGCGGAGAACCCAAGGTCAGGTGCTTTTCACATTCGCCGGCCAGCCTGGCGTTTTGCGCGTTGCTCTTTGGCGTGGTGAATCCTAGAATCTCGCAGGCTCTTTCGTATGTCATGGTTCGCGCTCCGGTTGGTTCGTCTTAGTGTGGGTACACTATCGCTCCTTGTTTCCGGTAACGCAACCCCCTGTGCTACTTTCTTTTCCCAGCGACCGGCGGAGCTGTTCTATCGCCGCCCGGCCCCGCTGTTTTTCCCCGGGTTCCGGCCGGCACGCTGGCGGTTCCGGGTCGTTCATATCCCAGACTAGGCCGCACCGGCGGCACATCTTCTGGTCGCTGTATTGTCTGGCCTGGCATGATTTCATGGCTCTTTTCTCGCTACTACCTGGCGGCCCTTGCGTTCGACCGATACGTTGATGTCGTCGCCGTTCGGGGCGGTGAAGCCCAGAGTGACCCGGCGGCCTGCTTCGGCGTGTTTGACGGCTTCGTGGGCGCATTGCCACTCTTCGGCGGTATGCAAGCCCAGGAGCAGCACGCTGCTGTTCGCCTTCACGTTGCGCCCCGCATAACCGACGGGCCGTAATTCACCCGCTTTGCCGATGAAATTGTCGCCCAGACCCGCCCCGGGTCTTTGCCGGCCACCCGTTCATCGACGGCCGCCTGGGCGCGCTGTTGCGGGTACCCCGTGTGCCGGTCGTAAACCCGCGCGATAACGCGGCCGCTGTCCAGGTGCACCACGGCGCATTGCTGGTCGCCCTTGCCGCCCTGGAACTGGTACACGGCCCGCAGCTCCCGGCCGGCGCAAAACACCGTGACCGGGTAGCCGTAGGCGCACCGCGTTGTGTCCGTGTCTGTCGGGTACCGATACATCCAGATCACTTGAAGCCCCCCACCACTGTTGGTTTGAACGCGCTGGCGGTCGAAGGCACGGCCCCGGCCGGCGCAATGCCGGTGAACCCGCGCGAAACGCCGTCCGCGCTCCGTTGCACGCCGTAGAACACCCCGTGGCCCCGGGTGGCGTCTTTGATTGAACTGACAAACGTTTTAGGCCGCAAAACGTCCTCCTGCTCTTTGACCGACCAGGCCCGGTAGCAGTCGTACAGGTCCGAAGACGTGCAGGACTGGCCGGGGCCGGTGATGCAATGCTCGTTAATGAAGCGAACCAACGGGCTGTAGTTCTCGACAATGTAGTCCAGTTCTTCGCGGCTGGCGGCCGGTTCGATAAAGCGCCCGTTATACTGTAGGCGGCGGAGCCCCTCGAGGGCCCAGGTGGCAATGCCGGGAAGCTCCGGAAGTAGCCGGTCGATAAGGCCCAGGTCTTCGCGGCCGTAGAACGACTGGTGGAACGGCAGAAGCAGCATGCGGGACGCCAGGGCGCCGGAGTCGTCGAACAGGGCCGGCACGCTGTTGGTCGCTATGGTGATTCGTGTGGGCAGCGTGTCGGACATTCCGGACAAGTATTTGCGGTCGAAGTCTACGGCGTCGTTGCCGCTAATGCTTTTGATACGTTCAATGACTTGGGAGACTTTGGCCGATGGCACTTTCTTTTCGGCGTCGCCGATAAACAGGACCGGCCTATTGCGCAACCCGTCCAGGAACGAATCGCGGGCAAACGATGAAAGCGAACCGCCGGAGAAGTTCGCGCCGCCTACGATATGTTCAAGCACCCGCCCTATGGTGCCCTTGCCGCACCGCTTCGGGCCTAGCATCATCATTATTTTGTGGTGCCGGTAGTCGGCCGTGAGTAGGTAGCCGAACCATTCCTGCAGTAGCGCGATGCGTTCGCCGTCGCCGTCCAGCGTACTGTTCAGGAAGTGCATCCACTCCGGGCAGCTTGCCCCCGGGTTGTAGTCGTACGGCAAAAGCACCGTGGTTTTGTAGTCCTGGCTGTGGGGGTGCAGGTGCCCCGTGTTCGTATCCAGGACCCCATTATTGAAGACAATGAGATGGGGGAGGGCTTTGTTCATCCCGCCGTTCTGGACGGGCGCCAGCTTCGAAACCAGGTCAATGCACGCGTTTATCTTCGAGCCCTGGCAGCCGGCCACGGTCATTTCCGTTGCGACCTGGTGTTTCATCTGATCGCCTTCCAGCTTTTCCCAGACCCGGCCCGTGTACGCGTAGAACTCACCGTCGCTTCGGATTAGGCGGCCGCCTGGGTAGTTCGTGTCCAGAAAAATGGCGGCGTTGCCCGGGTCGCTCTTCCCGTACACTCCCGGCGGTCCGAAGTCGGCCGGAACCCGGGTGGCCAGCAGGTTGTCCAGGTGATCGCCCACCGACTTGTCTTTTAAGCCGGCGGCCTTCAGTTCCGTCTTGAGTTCCGCCGCCAGCAACGCGACCTGCAGGGCGTTGCACCCGGCCGCCCGGATACTGTCGACCAGGTCTTGCGTCTTGCGTATGTCGCACCCTTCCACCCGCACCCGTTCGACCAGCTCGTTGAACACGTCGGCGCCGGCGGCGTCGGGTCCGAAGGCCATGGAGGTGTCGAAGTTCGCCGGCGGTTGCCATCCGCACTGTATGGCCCGGTAGAAGAGCGTGGCGATGGTCGTGGCGCCTTCGGCCTTGAAGCTGGACCATTGGGCGGGGACGTGTTCGGGCACGTAGTTGTGCGGCGGTTCGCCGGCCCATAGGTCGCCAGCGGACCAGCGGTCGAAAATCGCCAGGCCGGTGGGTTCGTCGTCGTGGTAGTAGTGGCGAAGCGCCAGGCCGACCTTCACCCACTCCGCGCGGGGGCATGCCGGGTCGATATGCTCGAGCGCCTTCAATACCTCGTCGGTGTCCCGGTCGCTGTCGTCGGGTAGGGTCGCCGGCTGGCGGTTTACCGGATCCGGTTCGTGGCGTTCCAGGACAGAACGGGCCTGCGGCGGCAAGGCCGGGAGCTGTTCGGGGTGGGCCATGGCGAACAGTCCGAAGCCGGCGGGCGTGTAGCCCTGGCCGGAACAGATAAAGCCCTTGCCGGCCACCCTGGTGTCGAACCCCTGGACGCCCAGGCTGTCCGCCTGTATCGCCGGGAAGTCGCACGCGAAGGCGTAGTGCTCACCGCCGCCGATGGTGTACTGGATAAGCGCCCTGTCCCACGGTAGCGACGCGCCCAGGAACTGTTCGACGGCCTGGCGGGTCACGCCCTTGTAGGTGTCCAGGTCCAGGACCAGCACGCCGGCCGGGACGGGCACGCCGATAACGTTCGAAGACCAGTCCAGGGCCGGGTCGTTGAAGGGGCGTTGCGCCGATTGCTTCCAGGACTCACCGCGCGGGACGGCCGGGCCTTTGTCCCAGCGGTTCTTTGCGGGGTTGAATCGCGCCCAGCAGGGGAACGTGGGTACGCCGGCGGCGCGTAATTGCTCAGCTACCCGCATAGTATGGCGCGCCCTCGTTGATGAACTGTTCCAGTTTGTCGGGGTCGACCCGAACCGTTTTATGGCCCAGGTCTATCCGTAAGTGGTGCAGCTTGCCGCCGGGCGCCAACATATCGTAGGCGGTGCGCAGCTTAACCTTGAGCCGAACGGCAACGTCGGCAGGCGTCAAAAGCGGTTTGGTTGTCATTCTGTTTGCCCTGTTGGTGCTTTGCGTATGGTGCAGGATAGTACCGGCAACCGCAGCCCGTCAACCGCTAAAAATAACCGCCAGCCGGAGCAACATAACGAAGGCGACCAGGCCCAGCCACACGGTAAAGCCGATAACAAAGCCGCGTATGGCGCCCAGCCAAGCGTTGCCGGGTTGCCTGGCGTTGTAGACGACGGCGACCAGGACGGCCCCGAAAAACAGAAAAACGAGTAGTGCGGTCATTGTTGAGCCCTCTTTAGTTCTTTCAGCCAGTACAGGCCGTCGGCCCGCGCTTCGTCGCGCAAAGTCCGCCAGCCGTCTTCGCGTGTTTCGACCCACTCCCGGTGGGCTTCAACGGCGCGTACGCCGCAGCTATTGAGCTTATGGCGGCAGGTCAGTTCGCGGGCGTTTTTGTCGTAGAACTCAGGCATGGTGCGGACCCCTTAAATTGAGTAGGTGAAGCCGAAACGGTAGGCGATGCTTTTGACCATGGCGTCGCGCATTTCTTCCAGGGTGGTGTCGCCGTCTTTGCCGTCCAGGCTGGAAAGTACGTCTTCCAAACCGTCGATGGCGGCGCGGCCTTCGCTGTCGTTCAAAACGTCGATCAGGCTGACGTTTACGTTGTGCAGGTAAGCAACGCGGCCGCCGGGCAGCGTGCGGAAACCGGCGAAGGTGCGGCCGTTGCGGTGCGCGGCGCGCTTTGCGTTAACTTTGCTGGCGTAGGTTGCTTTGCTTTGGAAGGTGTCCATGGTTCGCGCTCCGGGTGGTTTGTCTTAGTGTGGGTACACTATCGCTCTTCGTTTCCGGTAACGCAACCCCCTGTGCTACTTTCTTTTCAGACCCGGGCCGGCATGACGTGGACCACCGCTTCGCCTTCGATGCGGGTCAACCCGGGCGCGTCCGGAGTGCAGCGCAAGCGGATTGCCGTGTTGGCTTCCCAGGTTTCCATGGTAAGGGCCCGGTACTTTCCGGCCCGTAATGGTTTAAGCGCCGTGGCAGCCGCCGCCAGGTACTCCGCGTCCACACCGATAACCGGACAGCCTACGGGGTCGCCGTGCGGTATGGCCCGTTCGAAATCCGGGTAGCGGCCGTCCTGGACCTCTAATGCCAGCATAAACGGGCCCGCCGTCAATAGCAGGTCGCCGGAGCCGTCCGGGGCGGGTTCGAGGCGTACGCGGGTGTCGTCGTTGCGCTTCGTCTTCACCGTGGCCAAGGCGGCCTTTACGCTGTCGGCCTTTACGATATAGTCGCCGGCCAGCGGGCACCCTTCGATGCCCAGGCGGATCCGGGCTATCCGGTGGCCGTCGCTGGCGGTCAGGGCCAGGGTGTTGCCGACGAACCGGAACAGAACGCCGTTGAGGTAGTAGCGCACGTCGTTGGTGCCCTGGGCGTGGCTTACAAACTTCAGGGCGGTTATAAAGTCGAACGTTGGGGTCATTGTGCTTTTCCTTTGGTTGGGGCGGAGTAGGGCCCGGTGTACTGGAACCCAGTCTGTCTTTCATCGTTGGCTTCGATCAGGCCCTGGGCGATAGCGGCGTCAATGGCTTTTTCTAACCGCCGCTTGCCCCACTGTTTGTGGTTCCGGTCGTGCCATGACGGTTCGAACGGGCGCGAACAGGTCGAAAGCTCCAGGAAACTTAATCCCTGGTGCGCGTAGTTCGTGCGGACCCGGTACGCTACCTGCTCGGCGTCGGTGCCGTGGAAAGCCGGGTGCCTATCTATTTCGGCAGGTGGCGCGGCCGGCGGTGTGTCTACAAAATTCCGGTTCTGTTGCTGCAGTAGTGTTTCAGTTCGCATGGGTCGTGCTCCGGTCGGTGTTGCCGCCCCGTAGGGCGCCTGGTTGGTTTACTTCGCCCGGATAGTCGGGGCCATGCTGTAAGAGCCGTAGGGCTTAACTGTTTCGTGGCCGTCGCGTTCGGTAATGCGCAGGCGTCTTTCGCCGCGAAGAAAGCCCAGGTCAACGACGATAGTTTTGGCGGTGCGGCGCAAAACCGTGATTTCGATAATGCTGTTGTGGTCGCAAATGCTACGGGTCGTGTACGTCTTGCCAGCTTCAAAAGTGCCCATGGTGCCGTGCTCCGGTCGGTGGTTCGTCTTAGTGTGGGTACACTATCGCTCTTTGTTTCCGGTAACGCAACCCCCTGTGCTACTTTCTTTTCAGACTAAAGTGCGCATTACCTGGACGGCAGGCAGCAGGCCGGGCTCGGCGACCGCTTCCAGTTCCAGGGCGTCCAGCAGGTACAAAGACGATTCCAGCCAGTCGGCCACCGGTGACATGCGCATGGCCCGAAGGCGCCGGCGTAGGTCGGCCAGGTCCCGGCGTTGCTCTTCGTCTAGCGAGCGGTTCGCGGCGCTTACAAGCAAGTCGCAAACCATGCGAAGCCGAAGCGTGCGGCCCGGCGCCCCGGTGTAGTTGTCCAGTGCGTCGAAGGCCACCATGGTTTTACGTGGGGACCTGCGCACCACTTCGCCAAAGCCTCCGGCCTTAACGGCCGTGTGTACCGCCGAAATAGGTAGGCCGATAATTTCAGCCGCCACGGCGCAGGTGACGTGTGTGGGGATAATCTGGGCTTCGTCGTATGCGGAAGTTAGGCGGACCCCGACAAAACCGCGGTGCGGCCCGTCTTCGGAGCGGTGAACGCCGTACCTTGCCCCGTGGGCTTCCATGACGGGCCGCACCGCAGCCGTAAACGACTTGCGGGGCCTGGCGTTAAACCCGGCCCAGGCGGCGTAAATCCGGTACAAATCGGCCGATTTGGTCCTGCCGTGAGGCACGAACTCGCACATCTCACCGATGAAACGCGCCTCGGACGGGTCTTCCGAACAGGCCGGGGTTTGGGTGTTGGCCCCTATGCCGACAAAGCCGGGGCAGGTTACGCCGTCAAAAAACCGGTAAACGCCGTACTTGACCCCCCGCGGTGCGCACGCTTTGGCCACGTTTATGAAGGTACGCCGAGGCAATTCCCCGCCGTTCTGTTGGTACCATTCGAACAGGTCAACCGACTTGCAGCGTTTGGCGGGACCGTAGGCGCAGTAGTCGGCCAAAAATAAATTAACGTTTAGCATAGGTGCTCGCTTCGTGATTCGTACGTGTCGGGCCGTTTCGTTCAATCCAGCCGCTACAATAGCCGAAACGTAACTTTTTGTCTACTGGTGTTCAAAGTACGATTCTAGTACTACCCTTAGAGCAGCGCCACGGGCCATTTGTGCCGACCCTACCCTATGTTTCTTTCTATACTCTTAAAGTAGGAATAAAGAATAATAAGATAAAGAGAATAGGTAATATAAAAAGGACTAATTAATATATAAGGTTAGTTGTGCGTTTTGAACCGCACACTTTAACGCTTCGTATCAAAACGCTTTAAGTTGTCGATAAACAGGCGTTATTGCGTTTAGTGTTGAACGTAACGCCTAACGGCAGCAAAAAAGCAGACAGGCCCTTATGCCTTACGGCGCGCGGGTTGTAACGGTTGAAAGTTGGTGGGTTTATGGTACATTCGAGCAAATGGGGGGATTACCGTGTTAAGAATCAACGACGAACAGATCAAGCAGTACGAATCGGACCTAAAGACCTTCGCGGGGCGGTCGTTACCCTTCGCGACCAAACAGACGATCAACCGGGCCGCATTCGAAACCAGGAGGCGGGCACAGGGCAACATTCGGGAAGGCATGACGACGCGCAACAAGTACACCGTGTCGTCGGTACGCGTCCAGCAAGCCCGGGGCCTGGACATTCGAAAGCAGGAGGCGATAACGGGCAGCATTGCGGACTACCTGGCGACCCAGGAGTTCGGGGGCACTGAAACGGGCGGGGGCCGCAACCAGCCCATAGCAACCAGCTACGCGGCAGGGCAGGGCCGGGGCGCAAAGCGTACCAGGCTACCGCGCAAACCGAACAAAATGCAGGCCATACGGCTTCGCAAGAAAAGCGGGGCGGGGTTGTCGCGTAAAGCCCAGAACGCGGCGGCCGTGCAAGGCGCAGCCCAGGGCGGCAACAAGTTCGTGTTTATGGACCTGGGCAGACGGCAGGGCATATTCCGCGTGACGGGCGGAAAGCGCAAGCCGAAGATCCAGATGGTTTGGGACCTGTCGCGCCGCTCCGTGCGGATACCGCGCAACCCCTGGCTGGCGCCGGCCACCAACGAAACGCAGCGCCACATCCCGCAATACTACAGCGACGCGCTCCGCTTCCAGCTCAAACGCCACCGCGTACTGGGCTACCGGTAGCAGCGGCCGCAGCGGTGCAGGGGGGGGGCG
>Ga0307972_1000391_pt1 | contig 24551 bp, 28 predicted proteins | sample OrgLakmetagen780_FD_201848 | JGI IMG/M metagenome (GOLD analysis project Ga0307972, IMG submission 201848) | Saline water microbial communities from Organic Lake, Antarctica - #780 | ecosystem: Environmental > Aquatic > Non-marine Saline and Alkaline > Saline | place: Antarctica: Organic Lake...
CCCAGATCGTTGAAAACGCCCGATGCGCAATTCGGGCGCCGATCACCTATGGGCATCCAAAAGCAAAGGGCCTTCAAACATCGCCCCACGCGCCAAAACAGGGGCTTCATGAATAATTGCGGCTAGCGATAATGCATCCGACCCCGTTCCAAGCAACCACGCACGCCAGCCGCCGCCGCCTGCTTCCGCCCCCGGCATCTGCGCCCGTAGACCGAGGTGCCGTCCACCAAAGATGGTCCGGCATAGATCGCATTCGCGGCATCGACTTGCGCCTGCGAAAGACATTCGGTCGACGCTTCGCATAGTGGAACTGAAGGTTCGAACCCGGGACAGCTTGAGAACTTGATCCCCGATTTGGATTGAATCTTCCCTTGCGTCAACGTTCTGTGAGGTCCATGACATGAGGCGAACGCTCGAATGGTGAGACTCGCTGTGCATCTGGATCGCCTCATCTCAATTTTGGAAATCGTTGCCATCGCCGGTCGTGGGCTGACTGTGGCAGAGGTCCAGAAGGCAACCGGATTGCCGCGACCCACCTGCTACCGGCTGATGCAAACCCTGTTGAAGCACCGGCTGATCGACGATGCCGACGGCCACGCCCAATTTGTGATCGGAGAGCGTCTGATCCGGATCGCGCTTCTGGGGAAATCAGACATGGACGTGCGCCGTGCCTGTGCGCCAGCACTCAGGGCGGCAGCGGTCAAGTTCGGCGACACAGTGTTCCTGGCTCGCTTTCGCAGCCGCCAGGTCGAAATCATCCACGTCGAACCGCCGAACGACCCCGCACGCGGTTTCATTCACCCCGGCCTTGGCGCGCGCCCGATGCATGCCTGTTCCTGTTCCAAGGCCATTGCAGCGTTTGCCGAGGAGAGCTTTCGGGAGGAGATCCTCAGCGGCACGCTCAGCGCCTACACGACGTATACGAAATCCACGAAGGCGCGCCTCAAGGCCGAATTCGAACGGATCGCGGAACATGGCTATGCCGAATGCGACCAGGAAATCGACATGGGTGTCTCCAGCGTCGCTGCGCCGGTGCTGATCAGCCATATCGGTGCATCGTTCAGTGTCGGCGCGGTCGGTCCCGTCCGCCGCTTCAAGGCGGCCCGCCGCAAGGAGATTGGCGAGGAACTGAAGCAGATCGCAGCCAAGATCAGCGCCGCGATACAACTGAGCAACGTGGCGCAGATACAGGAAACCGACATCCTGCTGCTCGCGGCAGCGCGACAGGACGAAAGACGATCACCACGACAACACTAAGGGAGGAATGACATGACCGATAACAATGGAAGCTGCTGTGCGGGACCGGGCTATGCGTCACCACAAGAGGCGATCAAGGCGCCGCGCGAAACGGTTGTCTACACGATCTGCATCTATACAGGGACCGGGATCGAGAAACCCGATTACCTGGCCACCATCGACGTTGATGAGGACAGCCCGACCTACGGCAAGGTGATCCACCGGACGGAGATGCCGGTCGTCGGAGACGAGTTGCACCACATGGGCTGGAACGCCTGTTCCTCGTGCAACACCGACGGCAGCATGGAGCGCAAATACCTGATCATCCCCGGTGTTCGCACCACGAATTTCTACATCGTCGATACCGCCACCGATCCGCGCAAGCCGACGCTGTTCAAGACCATCGACGGAGACGAAATCAAGGCCAAGACCAATCTGTCTGCCCCGCACACCGTGCATTGTCTCGGCGCCGACATCATCGTGTCGATGCTGGGCGATGCTGACGGCAACGGGCCCGGCGGGTTCCTGCATCTGGACAAGGATTTCAACATCATCGGGCGCTGGGAAAACGACCTCGGCGACATGAAGTACAACTACGACTTCTGGTATCAGCCGCGCCACAACATGATGATCTCGACCGAATGGGCCTCTCCGAATACCTTCATGCCGGGTTTTGACCTTGAAGACGTGTCACGGGGGAAATACGGCCAGCACGTTCATTTCTGGGACTTCAAGAACCGCAAGGTGGAACAGTCCATTGATCTGGGCGAGGAAGGAATGATCCCGCTAGAGGCCCGGTTCCACCACGATCCCGACAGCACCCACGGTTTCGTCGGGGCCGCCCTCGCGTCGAACATCTTTCACTACCACAAGGACAACGGCAAAGTTGAGATCAACAAGGTCATCGACGTGCCTCCTGTTGATGTCGAAGGCTTCCCGGTGCCGATGCCAAGCCTGATCACCGACATTCTTGTGTCGATGGACGACAGGTATCTCTACTTCTCGAACTGGCTGCACGGGGATCTGAGGCAGTATGACATCACCGATCCGGCCAACCCCAAGCTGACCGGTCAGGTCTGGATCGGCGGGCTTCTGGGCAAGGCGCACGAGGTGAACGGCCGCACCGTCGATGGCGCGCCGCAGATGATCCAGCTGTCACTCGACGGCAAGCGGCTCTATGTCACGACGTCGCTTTTCTCGACCTGGGACAACCAGTTCTATCCGTCGATGAAGGACAAGGGTGGGATCATGCTGATCGTGGATTGCGACAATGAAAATGGCGGCATGACGATCCGTGACAACTTCATGATCGATTTCAACGACGAACCCCACGGGCCCGCGCGAGCGCATGAAACACGCTATCCCGGCGGCGACTGTTCGTCCGATATCTGGGTCTGACCGACACCCAAGGACTCCCGGCCCCGCAGGGCCGGGACCCAACTGCAAGGAGGAAAGATGCGCACTTACAAGGTGACGCTTCGAAATCGTGGCGGGCTGTCTTTCGACGTTGGCGAGGACGAACCGATCATCGACGTGATCGAGGCCGCTGGTCATGTCTTGCCGATCGGCTGCCGCTACGGCGGCTGCATTACCTGCGCGGCCAAGATGATTTCAGGCTCGGTCCGTCAGCCAAAGGGCACTGCATTGAACAGGCGTCAGTCACAGGAAGGCTATGTCTTGCTCTGTGTGGCCCGCCCGAACGAGGATTGCGTCTTCGATGTGGGAGTCGAAAGTCACGACAAGCTTTACGTCAACCCGTTTGCCTGCGCCGTTGCCTCTGCCTGACTGACGTGGAAGCGTGACCTGCCCCAGGTTTACTGGACAAGATAGCGATGACTGAGAGGGAGGCTTGCGGCGCCGATAACGCGGGCATCTGCGCCAAGAGTTCCGGTTGCAATCGCAGGGCGCTGCATACCTGTCATATCAAGATCCACAAAGATTTCCGCGATGCGTTCCGTCAGTTTCTTGCAAAGCGCACGCGGCATCCAGCCGTCGATGAGGACAAGTTGCAGGTCAAGGATTGACTGCACAGACTGAACGGCATGGGCAAGCGCATGTGCGCATTGTTCGGTCCACGCCGCGACCAGATGATCAGGGAGGTCCCAGTTTTCGGGATCAATCCACATTTGCCGTGGGTCAAAGCCGTCTTGCAGCAGGGTTCTTTCCAAAGTCGCCAGGGACGCAAGTTCGATCAACGGACGAGATACACCATTGATGTCGGGAACGCGCAACGTGCCAAGACCCGCCGCATTGCCGTTTGCTCCGGTGTGAAGCGAGTTCCCAAGCGTCAGACCGCCTCCGATGAAAAAGGCGATGAAAACGCACAGCGCGTCAGTGGGAAGCGGTTTTTCTCCAAAAACCATCTCGGCGCTGCAGGTAGAGGTTGCATCATTTTGCAGAAAAACAGGCATACCAAGCTCGTTCGCGATCTCTGACTGGAGGTTTCGGTGCTCCCAGTTCGCCATCAGTTTTGCGTCGACACCCAGATGTGCGGCCCAGTTCCACAAGAAGAAGGGCATTGCGATACCAAGACCTGCAATTCTGGATTTCTGATGCGGCGACAACCGCCTCCGCAGCTCTTCCGAAGAGGATTTGGCGAACTGCAGGACCTGATTGAAATCTGGATAGTCATAAACCTGCTTTTCGCGATCAATGATTTTTCCAAGGAAATCGATGGCCACCATTTCGACCGAACGTCGGCCAACTTTCATGCCCAGAAAGACAACTCCTGAAGGATCAAGGGACAAAGGCACCGAGGGTTGTCCAATACGTCCACGCACCGGTGTTCCACGTATGATCAGCCCATCAGCCTCGAGCGATCCGATCAGGCGGGCAACGGTCTGCGCCGACAGGCCGGTGCGACGTGCGATGTCGGCTTTGGCCAAATTTGCATGTCGCCGCAGCAACGTCAGGACAACGCGTTCGTTATGGTTGCGCATGCCCCCCTGATTGGTGCCAAGCCCGATTGCCGCAACCTGTTGGTCGTTCGGCTGGGGGTCTGAATCGCTTTCCATGCTTTGCCACACCTCTGGCATTCTGACTGCAATGTAGCAGTAGCATAGTAAATAACTCTCTGGAAGTTACTTATTGACTCACTCGAGGAGATATTGCATCTCACTGCTTGTGAGGAAAATAAATCTGGGTTCATGGGAGGAAAACATGTTCAAATCTACAAAATCAGTGCTTTTGGGCGGTGCAATCGCCGTTGCAGGCAGCGGTGCTGCCTTTGCAGGCGGTCATGGTGACGTATCGGCGTGCCTGATTACAAAGACTGACACCAATCCGTTCTTTGTTAAAATGCGCGAAGGCGCGACCGCCGCCGCCGAAGAGCTTGGCGTTGAGCTGATGACGTTTGCAGGCCAGTTTGATGGCGACCACGAAACACAGGTGGCCGCGATTGAAACCTGCATTGCGTCGGGCGCATCGGGCATTCTGCTGACCGCTTCGGACACATCGTCGATCACCTCGGCCGTAGAGCAGGCGCGCGACGCGGGGTTGCTTATCATTGCGCTTGATACACCCCTTGATCCTGCTGATTCAGCGGATGCGACCTTTGCAACCGACAACTTTGAAGCCGGTCGCTTGATCGGCGCTTGGGCTGCGAGCCAGATGGGTGACGCTGCAGCAGACGCCAAGATCGGCTTGCTCAACATCAATGTCAGCCAGCCAAGTGTTGGTGTGTTGCGAAATCAGGGTTTCCTGCAAGGATTTGGGATCGACTTGGGCGATGCGTCACGTTGGGGCGACGAGGATGACCCCCGCATTGTTGGCAACGACGTTACCGACGGTGCCGAAGAGGGTGGTCGCACGGGCATGGAAAGCCTGCTTGCACAGGATCCGATGATCAATGTGGTCTACACAATCAACGAGCCGGCCGCCGCCGGTGCATACGAGGCGTTGCGTTCGATTGGCCGCGAAAATGATGTGCTGATCGTGTCTGTCGATGGCGGCTGCCCCGGGGTCACTAATGTGGCTGAAGGGGTCATCGGCGCAACTGCCCAACAGTATCCGCTGGACATGGCGAGTCTGGGTATGGATGCAATCGTCAGCTATGCGACCGACGGCAGTCTGCCCGAGAATTCGCCTGGTCTGGACTTCTTCAACACAGGCGTTTCGCTGATCACCGATGAGCCTGTCGATGGTGTGCCGTCGATCACATCTGCCGAAGGCTTGGAGCTTTGCTGGGGCTGATGCACCTGTAAGACACTGAAAACAGATCTGCCCGGTGTATCGGGCAGATCTATTCTGAAGTTGTGGAGAGCCCCATGTCCGACAGTTCTGAAAGTCCGGCCAACGAGGCAGAGTCCGTGGCGGATTTCGATAATGGGTCACGGACCTTTGCCAATCGTGTCCAGCACACGCTTCATGTGACACCTTCACTTGTGCCCTTGATGGTGCTGATGGCAGCCGTTGTCGTGTTTGCCTTGCTTCTGGGCGAGCGTTTCCTGTCGCCCTTTGCCCTGACACTTATTCTGCAACAGGTTCAGATCGTGGGCATTGTTGCCTTGGCGCAGTCTCTTGTCATTCTGACTGCAGGTATCGACCTGTCCGTCGGTGCGGTCATGGTGCTTTCATCGGTTGTGATGGGGCAGTTTACTTTTCGGTATGGCTTCCCCCCGGAACTTGCGATCGTCTGCGGGATCATGTGCGGTGCGCTTTGTGGTTTGATCTCTGGATGCCTTGTGGCGATCGCCAAACTGCCTCCGTTCATTGTGACCTTGGGCATGTGGCAGATCGTTCTTGCGACCAATTTCCTATACTCTCGCAATGAAACCATAAGAAGCCAAGACATTGAAAACGAAGCCGGTATTCTCCAGTTCTTTGGCGAAAGGCTTGAGATCGGCGGCGCGATTTTCACCTACGGGGTGATCTTCATGATCCTGCTTGCTTTGCTGCTGGCCTACGCGCTGCGCTCGACGGCGTGGGGACGGCATGTCTACGCTGTCGGGGATGATCCGGAAGCCGCAGAGCTATCTGGTGTAAATGTCAAAGCAACGCTGATTTCGGTCTATGTTCTTGCCGGTGTCATCTGTGCGTTCGCAGGATGGGCGCTGATCGGACGTATCGGCTCGGTTTCGCCCACCTCCGGTCAGCTTTCCAATATCGAAAGCATCACAGCGGTGGTGATCGGTGGTATTTCACTGTTCGGCGGTCGGGGATCAATCCTTGGGGCCTTGTTCGGTGCGTTGATTGTCGGGGTGTTTACTTTGGGGCTTCGGCTTGCAGGCGCAGACCCGCAATGGACCAATCTGTTGATTGGTGTGCTGATCATTGCAGCTGTCGGCGTTGACCAATGGATCAGAAGGGCTTCGGCATGACAAAACCCATTCTCGAGGCGCGAAATCTGGTCAAGCGCTATGGGCGTGTGACCGCGATTGATCACTGTGACTTTGACCTGATGCCGGCTGAAATTCTGGCTGTGATCGGAGACAACGGTGCAGGTAAATCAAGCCTGATCAAGGCGGTGTCCGGTGCGACGATCCCTGATGAAGGCGAGGTTTGGCTGGAGGGTAAAAAGGTGTCTTTCAACTCGCCGAACGAAGCACGGAAGGCGGGAATTGAAACCGTCTACCAGCAGTTGGCGATGAGTCCGGCATTGTCCATCGCTGACAACATGTTCATGGGTCGGGAGATCCGCCGTTCCGGTTTTGCCGGAAAATATTTGCGAATGCTCGACAAGCCAAAAATGCAGCGTCTTGCCCGCGAAAAACTCAGTGAACTGGGTTTGATGACGATCCAGAACATCAATCAGGCAGTCGAGACTCTCTCGGGCGGGCAACGCCAGGGTGTTGCCGTGGCGCGTGCTGCTGCCTTTGGATCAAAGGTCATCATCCTTGACGAACCTACTGCGGCCCTGGGTGTGAAAGAAAGCGGCAAGGTTCTGGAACTGATTCAGGACGTCAAATCACGTGGCATCCCGATCATCTTGATCAGCCATAATATGCCTCACGTTTTCGAGCTGGCCGACCGCATTCACATCCACCGCCTTGGCAAAAGACTGTGCGTGGTAAACCCGGCAGATGTCACGATGTCCGATGCCGTGGCGTTGATGACCGGCGCGATGAGACCCGATGACGTTGCCGCCTGATCGACCCGCCCAGCAAGTCATGCCGTTCAATTGCCAGTTTCAACGCGGTTCGAGTTGGTCAGGCATCATTCGACAGGTGCTACGACAGCTATTGATTTTCACCTGATGCCGCTTCGATCTGATCGAGTGAAGAGTGCATTTCATTCAGGAAATCCCCATCCTCGGGCACGTTCGCAAGCGGAGGAAAGACCACGCTGGCCAGTCCAAATTCAATGATCCTGTCGTGCGCGGCTTGGGAAGGCGCGGCCTCCCATATGAAGGCGGTCGCGGCCGTGTCGGCGATCATGGCTTTCAATGCCGCCCATTGGTCTTCGGATGGCTCTTCGCGGGCGTCCCAATCAACGGAATGAAACGTCAGGTCATAGGCTCTGGCAAAATACTGATACCTTGGATGCGACGTGATGACGGGGCCGAACGCGGCATCGTCGGTGACCGAGCGGGCGCGATCATCCAGCGCAGACAGGTCTGCAAGCAGCGCGTCCCGTTCGCGTTCGATCTCGGCGGTCCGTTCCGGTATCTGGCGGATCATCGCGTCTGCCAAGGTGTCCGCCTGTTCCGACGCCAGCAAAAAGTCGAGCCATGTGTAGCTGGCCGTTGCCGTGTGCGAATGTTCTCCGTCTTCACCGTGCGAATGGGTCACGGTCTCTGTGCGGATCAGGCGGTCGGAAAACCCGGCAGATGTATCGACCGTCCGCGAGCGGGGCAGCGATGCCTTGGTGGGCCAGGTGGCGAACCCGGCCCCGTTGAGCGCAATCACATTGGCACCCTGAATGGCGGTGATGTCAGACACGCCGGGACGCCAGAAGGACGGGTCGATCCCTGCGGGCACCGGAAAGATCACATCCACAGCCCCAGCACCCAGTCGCTCGGCAAAGTAGGCCAAGGGGTAGCTGGTCGCCGCCACAGTCGGGTGATCCTGTGCGGATAGTGGAAATGCCGCTACGGACAGGGCGAGCCCCATAACCATGCGGCGTGAAAGCGAAAGCGATGACATGAGGTTAGCTCCCTGATCCGTTGGCGATGTCGCTGGGCGTCAGGATCCAGTAGTCATCATGACCGTCGCCCGTCGAAACCTCGATCGTCAGCCCCTCGGACGCGATGTTCGGGTCCAGCGGAAAGCGCACGGTGCCATCGGTTTCAAGCGACAGGGTCGACAGAACCTGCCCCGCGCCATCCAAGACCCGCACCTCGCCCGAGACCGGTATCTTGCCCGAGGAAAACTTGGTTTCGACGATGACCTCGTCATCCTGCACGAAGGCAAAGACGTTCAACTGGTGGGCATGTGCGGCGGTGGCCAAAGCCACCACCGCGAGGGTTGCGAAAAGACGGCGCATCAGTCGTCCCACTCTTCGAAGTGGACCCAGATCACGGCGCCCAGCTCAATTTCCTTTTCCTCGCCTTCATAGTCCAGTGTCTCGGGTGCTGTGTTGAGCGCGCCAAAGCCCCACCAGCCGTCGGTCGGCGTGGCGTAGGTAAAGACGCCGTTGGCGTCGGCCTTGATGGTCTGTGTGATCATCAGGTCGCTGGGCACCTCGGCGTCGCCGTCTTCGTTGTAATACTCGACCTCGACCTCGGCATAGGGCACCGCTTCGCCTTCCAGCATGACCATGCCCTGAAAGACGTTGCCTTCCCACAGACCGAAAGGCTTGCTCAGCGGCACGATCTCGGTGCGCAGGCCCAGTTCGGTGTCCCAGCCCTCGTCGTCGCCAAAGGCACTGACGTAGGTCTTGGTGTAATGCGTGATATAGCTGTCCTCGGCAGGTTCCCAATAGGGCTGGGGCTCCATCGCGAAGACGTAGGTTCCGGGCCGGGCCAGCGGATAGTCCAGCGTGTAGCCGGGCTGGCCCATCACCTCGGCGCTGTTGAGGTCGCCCAGCAGATCGGTCGTCTCGCCCTCGTGGGTGACGGTGAAGGACACCGGCTCTTCCAGAACCATGCCGTCCCTCTCGAAGGGATGGGAAAACGACAGCGTCAGGCCAACGGATCGGCCATCCTCCTGGCTGACCATCGCATCGTCGGGGATGATCATCCCGTAGTGTGCAAGGGCAGGGCTGCCTGTCAGCGTGGCGAGGGCCAGAGCGGTTGGAAATACTGTCTTCATCTATTGTCTCCCGGTTGGTTGATCGTTCATGTCGCAAGAAGCCATGCGACGATGGACTGCCCGTTGCCTTGGACAACGAGGGTAGCGGCAAAGGCAATGACGCCCGCACAGCATAAAAGTATGACGGTCTCGGCCATAAGCAAGCGCAGGATCATCCCGCGCCGAGCCCCGATCTTGAACGCAGTCTGCATTTCGCGGGCGCGCAGGCGGTAGCTGAGAAAGATAGCCAGCCCGACGGCGGCGAAGGCGGCAACCCCGATGATCAGCGTCACGGCGTCCAGCAGCGCCTTGATCCGGAATATCCGGTCAACCAGTTCACCGATCACGTCACGCGGCAGGATCAGCTGCACCGGGTTGTCGGCATCCAGATAGCGACCGCGCAGGATTGTTGCGGCCCTGTCGTCGTTCGGGACCAACAGGACTGCCGATACCGGATATTCCGCTGGGTCACCGTGAAAGTGAAAGCTGTCGATATTGTCTTCCGTAATCCGGTTGAACTCGACGATGCTTGAGGCTGCGACGATATCCTCGGCGTCTGCGTCGGCAGAGAGCACCCCATCATGGCCGTGTCCGATGCCGGCGATGACCCAGGACGTCTTGATGTCGACAAAGACGGCTTCGTCGTCGGCGGTGCCGGTGGCGGCCAGAACACCGACGATATTCAATTCCAGCGGATAGACGCCATCCAGATCGAAAAGGTTCTGCGGTGACGACACGACGGTGTCACCTGCGCCCAGACCCAGCCGCGCCGCCACGTCGGCGCCCAGCACGGCCTCGCCCAAAAGCGCAATCTGCCGTCCTTCGGACAGGGTGAGGTCGCGGAAGTCGAAATACTCGATTCCGGTGCCGACGATCCGCGCGCCGTTCGTCTCGAAGGCAGTGTTGAGCGGTATCGGAAGTGCGAGCCCCGTATCCCAGATCGCTTCCGAGGCGGCTAGGGTGACCGGCTGTGCCCGGTCGTCCGAGAAATAAAGTGCGTTCATCGCAAGGTCGAGCTGGCTTCCCCGGTTGCCCAGCACCAGCGGCGTCCGGTCGGCGCGTTCCGTCAGCGCGGCTTGCGATCCGTTCAACAGGACCTGCGTGATGACCGGCACGGCCAGCATAAGCGCGGCCACCAGCACCAGCACCACAGAGCGCGCCCAATGAAACCTCAGGTAGGCGAAGGCAAGGAACAGGGCGTTCAAACGCTTGCTCCTTCCGATTGGCGGAAGGTGGAGAAATCGATCACGCGGTCGAAACGTGGCAACAAGTCGTGGTCGTGGGTGACGGCCAGAAGCGTGGCCCCTTCCTCGGCGGTGCGCGCAAACAAGAGATCAAGGATCGCGGTCTTGTTGGCAGGATCAAGATTGCCTGTCGCCTCGTCCGCCAGAACCAGCCGGGGTTTCATTACGAGCGCCCGGCATAATGCGACGCGCTGTTGCTCGCCCTGGCTGAGCGCACCGGGGCGGCGGTCAAGCTTGCCGCTCAAGCCGCAGGCAGCAGCCAGATCGTCTGCGCGCGCCCGTGCGGCGGCATCAAGTCTTGCACCGGCGGCAATGCGGTAGGGAAACAGGATATTCTCGCGCGCGCTGAGATATTCCAGAAGCGCGAAGTCCTGAAAGACAAAGCCTATGGTCGCCGCCCGCGTTGCCCGTCGGGCCGAATCGCCCATCGCGGAAATGGTCTGGTCACCCAGCCTGACGGTGCCGCTGTCCGGAACCACGATCCCAGCCAACAGGTTCAAAAGTGTCGTCTTGCCTGTTCCGCTTGGGCCTACGACAGCGACATTTTCGCCCGGCTCCAGCGTCAGAGCGGGGACCGTCAGGCGAAAGTCGCCATCCGGGTAGGCGAAGGACAGGTTGTCGACGGCTATCATTCTGCGGCCACCAGAAGTCCCGCATCCGTGCGATCGACATCCGTAAGATCAAAGCGTGTCATTCGCCACGCCCCATCCACTGGCGCGATGGTCAGATCGGCTGCATATGTATTTCCGCGCACGTGCATGTGCGTTGCATGTCCGACCGTGCCGACCACACGCCAGGTGACATTCATCTGGAACGTCTCTCCCTCCTGGCGCGAAGACAATCCTGCCAGCTCCATGTCGTGCAATTCCTGATCACCCTCGACGAGCCCGCCACCCGCCATTGCACCGACCCGTTCGAGATAGAGCGTTTCAAGCGCCTCATCGGCGGCCACAAGCGCAAGCCTGTCATAGATTTGATCTTCCTGGATTTCGGCAAAAGCCTCGTAGATCAGGGCCAGCATGTCAGGAACGACAAGGTAAGAGGTCTCTCGGAACTCTTGCGGTGACAGCGGGCCTTGGTCGACGGCGGTATAGGCTTGGCTTCGATTGCCTGCGGGCGACCACTTTGCCACTGCCACGGCCAGTAGCCCGACAAGAGCGCCAACGCTCAGAACCAGCCATCTTGATTTGTCTTTCACGCCCACTCCTGAACCAGGGATCTGAAACACACGACCGCGGATCGTCATAAGTTTCACCACGAGGGCAGGCTACCGTGAGGCAAGGTCAATGCGGGACGTTCCGCGCTTGTCGCATGTCCGAATGATGTGGAGTTTAAACGGCCTATTGGCACCACAGGATCCGCCACGGCGAAGCTGAAAATCGCAAGTGCCTATCCAGTCAACGGGTCAATGCGACGCTGCGCCAAACATTCATTCGAGCATGTCCTCCATGCCGTCATGGCCGTCGCCTCGCGGATGATCGTCCTGAATTTCGGAGAGCTGATCGCTGAAGGTGCGCCCCGCGCCGTCATGGATGACCCTGAAGTGCAGCGCGTTTACATGGGGATCGACGTATGACACCGCTCTTGTCCACTCATGAACTGACCGCCTTCTACGGCGACTTTCAGGCGCTTTTCGGCGTCGATTTTGAAATTTTGGCTGGCGAGACCGTCGCGCTGATTGGTGCGAACGGCGCTGGCAAATCCACATTCCTGCGGGCTGTCATGGGCTGACGCGCGTCGCCCCGGAAATGATACGCCTTGATGGCAATCCAGTCGGCTCACAGCCGCCGCACAAGATCGTTGCCGGCGGCGTCGCTATTGTGCCCGAGGGTCGCAGGCTCTTTACCGGCATGACGGTCGAGGAAAAAAGGACGTTCCAGGCCACATATCTATGACCCATGGGTTGGCTGACCTCGACTGGTTTCAACTGGCCAGTCAGTTTGAAGAAACCTTAAATAAGTCTTGCGCCCAGAAGGTGCGAAACCATAACGTTGGCAAACGCAAATCAAGGCCATCGCCCAGCTAGAGTAGTGTGTGAGCTTGCTTACACTGAATCTCCACTGGGGTTTGGCCAAATGAGTTCACGGGAGGAATATCATGGATCGTCGTTCTTTTATTCGGACTTCGGCAGTCGGAGCAGTCGCCGCCACACTTGCAGCGCCTGCCATTGCGCAGGGTGGCCAAACTTGGAGGATGGTGACGACTTGGCCGCGAAATTTTCCTGGATTGGGTGTCGGCGCACAGCGTCTGGCAGACCGAATTACCGCTGCAACAGACGGCGAACTTACCATTCAGGTCTTCACGGCAGGCGAGATGGTTCCCGCGCTGCAATCTCTAGACGCAGTAATCGACGGCTCGGCCGAGATGAGTCATGGTGCTGCTTACTATTGGCAGAATAAGTCGGTAGGATTGTCTTTTTTCACCGGGGTGCCTTTTGGCATGACTTCGCGCGAGCTGGCGGCCTGGGTCCGGTACATGGGCGGGCAGGAAATTTGGGACGACATCTACGATCAGTTCGGCGTCCAGGGTTTTCTGTCAGGTGACACCGGAACGCAGGCCGGTGGCTGGTTCGAGAACGAACTGTCGGGGATAGAAGACGTGCAGGGTCTGCGTTTCCGCACTCCCGGGCTGGGCGGACAAGTTTGGCAGAAGATGGGTGCCAGTGTCACAAACCTGGCAGGAGGTGAGATTTTCGCTGCGTTACAAACCGGCACGCTGGATGCCGCCGAATTTGTCGGGCCATACAACGACCTGGCGCTTGGTTTCCATCAGGTCCGCAAGCATTATTATACGTCGTCGTTCATCGAGCCGGGCCTTGCGACCGAACTTGTCGTTAACAAGGCAAAGTACCAGGCTTTGCCAGCCAATCTTCAAGCCATCATCAAGGATGTCTGCCAAGCAGAATATGATCAAGTCGCGTCGGACTTCTATGCCAACGATCCGCGCGCGCTGGCAACTCTGGTCAACGAACACGATGTCATCGCCCATTCGCAATTCCCGGATAGCATCCTAGAGGCGGGCGCTGACGCGGCAAAAGAGCTTCTAACAGAGATCTTGGACAGTGACGACGCGCTGACTAAGCGGACTGCAGAAAGCTTCGTTGAGGCACTTGGTACCGTGCGCGCGAGAACCGAGGGCACCGATCAAACTTTCCTGCAGGCGCGGGAACGCTTCTTCGACCTCAGTGACCTTGGCTGATCAGATCCGATCGAAATGGCCCCGGATCGTCCGGGGCCATCATCTTGATGTGCCTTCGGGGCCAACCTAAACCAGTCGTCTGCTCAAGCCTTAGATGTCTGATCGTTCAACATACGTCCTAAAGCCGACAAACAAATCGACACGTCACACTGGTCCATCTGAGGCAAATCTTGTTTTATCTGTCCTATATCATGCGACTGATCAATCTGATCAACCGAGTGCTGGGAAACGCCTTCATGTGGCTGGCGGTGGGGATTGTCGCAGTATGCTTCTGGGTGGTCTTGGAGCGCTACTTGATCGGAACAACCCGGCTCTGGATGCAAGATCTGTATCCATGGTTGAATGGCGCCATGTTCACCGGGGTGGCTGGTTTCGCGCTTTATCGCAATGACCATGTGCGAGTGGATATTTTCTATCGTCCTGCCCCGATCCGCACGAAAGCTATACTCGATCTGGTCGGCGTTTTTCTTTTCCTTTTGCCTTTCGCGTGGGTCGTATGGAGTTACAGCTTCACCTTTGTGAAGCGGTCCTGGGAACTGTCCGAGGCTTCGGCCAACCCCGGCGGAATGCCGGGTCTTTTCATCCTCAAGTCGTTCATTCTGGTCTTTGCAATAACCATCGCGTTGCAAGGACTTGCAATGGCAATCCGGTCGATCCTGTTGTTGACAGGACGTGAAGATCTGGTGCCCGAAGACTTTGCCTACCAGTACGAAACGGAGTGACCTGAAACATGGATCCATTGCTCATTGGTGAGTTTCTTGCTGGTTTGATGTTTGTCGGCGTCATCGGGATGCTACTTCTTGGTTTTCCGGTCGCCTTCACACTGGCTGGCACCTCCATCATCTTCGCGTGGATCGGATTGCAGTTCGGCGTTTTCGACATGTCGAACCTACGTGCCCTTGCTGGCCGCTATACCGGCTACATGATCAACGAAGTGCTTGTCGCGGTGCCGCTGTTCGTCTTCATGGGCGTTATGCTCGAACGGTCGCAAATCGCTGTGCAGCTTTTGTCGACCATGGGCAAGCTTTTCGGCAACATGCGAGGCGGACTCGGGATTTCGGTCGTGATCGTCGGTGCGCTGCTCGCAGCCTCGACCGGAGTCGTGGGAGCAACAGTTGTAACGATGGGCCTTATCTCCTTGCCGGCGATGATGCGAGCCGGCTATGACCCGAAACTTGCCTGTGGCACGATCTGCGCTTCGGGAACGCTCGGGCAAATTATTCCGCCTTCGACAGTCCTTATTTTTATGGGCGACATGATCTCTGGAATGCACAGTCAGGCCCAGATGAGCCTTGGGAATTTTGCACCACAGACAGTGTCGGTGGGCAATCTGTTCGCCGGGGCATTGATTCCCGGGTTCCTGCTTGTTGGCATTTACATCCTGTATATCGCGTTTATGGCGATCATCAGACCCGAGAGCTGTCCCGCTACGCCCGTTCCCGAGGATGAAAAGCGCGACCTGTGGAAAGAAATCCTTGTGGCCTTCTTTCCACCGCTGATCCTGATTTTTGCCGTCCTCGGGTCGATCTTGGGCGGTATCGCCACCCCCACTGAGGCCGCATCGGTGGGGGCCGTTGGGGCAACGATACTTGCCGCCGCAAGGTGGCGTCTTAGCCTTCGGGTCTTGGTCGAGGTCACGCGAAGCACGGCCGTCATAACCTCGATGATCTTCATCATTCTCTTTGGCGCTTCGGTCTTTGCAATCGTGTTTCGTCAGATGGGAGGTGATGGGCTCGTTCAAGATTTCCTGACGGCAATGCCCGGTGGTGAAATCGGCGCAATGATTACTGTCATGGTAATCATGTTTATTCTCGGTTTTATTCTCGACACGTTCGAAATCATATTCATCGTTTTGCCGATCACTGCGCCAACCCTGCTACTCTTGGGCATCGACCCCGTCTGGATGGGTGTGATGATCGGAGTAAATCTACAAACCTCGTTTCTCACTCCACCTTTCGGATTCTCCCTCTTCTATTTGCGTGGAGTGGCTCCAAATTCTATCTCAACAATGATGATATACCGCGGAGCCATGCCATTTGTCGTGTTGCAGATTCTTGCGATCGCACTTCTTTTTATTTTCCCCGGCCTCGTTACGTGGCTGCCCTCTGTTTTATTTTGATGACCGCAAGGTCTCGATCTTCATTGACGCCAGCCTCCGCATTGCCATCAAAGCAAGTTCGCGCAAAATCAGCATGAAGTGAAAAGAGCGGGAAGGTTGTTTCCGAAAACAGGCACAATGCGCTTAAGAAATTCCGGCCGAAGCGCCAGGTACAAGCGGGCCTTCGTCCTGCATGGGTAGGCTGGATTGCAAGACTGCTTCGATGATCGCGATGAATGGTCTGGCGCGGGACGCCGATGTCTTTACCACGATCACCGAGGCTGAAGGCGCGCGCGGCGCAGTCCTGCTGGCCGCTCACAACCTGTCCACTACGCCTTCAGGCGCGGCTGGCGTCGCGGTGCTGCTGGCGGGGCTGGATGTGCCACCGGATGCGCATGTGCTTGCCATCCTGAGCGAGGGGCCAGTGGATGGCTGAACGCTCTATGATTTTCCCTGCGCAGGAATATCGCGCCCGGATAGCACAACTACAGACGGGTATGTGCGAAGGAGGGCTGGATGCACTATACCGACTCTGTAGCCATTCATTGAGCTTTGACCAGCGTTTCCGTCCCGAGAACTGCGGTCAAAGTTAACCCCGAAGGTGTCGCACCAGTCCATATGCATGGCCAAGCAGCGCTTTTTCCTGTGGGACATTTAAAGTGCCGACTGATCACCGTTCATTCCAGCGCCCATGGCTCGGAATATGTTCCAATGATCAGACCGATGACCAGGGGCCGACTTTGACGGCGGTGGCATTGATCGGAGCTGCGCTCGTTGGGCGTGGCCCTGACGTCATTTCGGTCACGGATCAGCTGATGGCCAACGATAGTGTCTGAAGGTCGGGCTCTCTTGGCCCAGAGGCTTTTCTCGGTAAATTGACACCGGTGCGGATAGGTTGCCCGTATTGGATTATCGGGCCAAAACTTGACTCATCTCAAAATAATGCCATCATCGGATAAGGGAGCGTCATATAAAAATCAGCGTTCCGACTACGAACTTTCGACTAAAGACAACATAGAAAGGACTACTATATGACATCGATTTTCTCAAAGAGCTGCCTTCCACTGCTTTTCCTCGCTGCCTGCGGTGGCACCACGGCGACGGTCCCTGAAATTACTGGTCTGTCAGTAGGGGAACTTAATGACAGGGTTGATGCCCTGGAAGCCAAATACCAAGCTGACATCAATAGCGCGAATTTTGACGGTCCCGGCGATCTGCCGCTTGCAGGTACGGCGCAATACCGGGGGATCATGGCCGTCGGTGATCCTGGATTGATCAATAACCCCAGTGCTGTTGACGCCCTTGTAGGAGAGCTTGGCATGGCAGTTAATTTCTCCGAAGGCGAGCTCGCTGGGACCGCCGGCAACTTTTACGACAGCACAAACGGTTTGGGCGTTGACGGATCCGTGGGCGTGACAGGCAACATCCGCAGCAACGCAACATGGGCAGGGAACGCATCCGGCGTCCTGACGGGTAACGGCGACTTTAATGTGGATGTAGATGTCGAGGGTGGCTTCCTTGGCGGGGCGGATGGACTCTACGCGGACGGACGGGCACCTGGCTACGACGTCGTCTTGGCCGCCGACTGATTGAGAATGCACGGACCGATTTCGGTCCGTGCATCTGAATGACAGAAGCGCCGGTCTTCACGGGAGTCGGGTTCTGGACAGACCCCAATAAAAAAGGGAAATCTCCTCAGATTCCGGATCGAGCCCGGCCATCAGTGATAATCCTTATGTGCTATAAGTTTTTGGGACTGCCCCTGAACTTGATCTGAAATCGCGAGAACTGTTGCGCGCGCGCGCACTGGTTATCGCGCTCCGGCGGTAGGGGCGGGTGCGGAGCAGCAAGTCCCCAGTAAAACAAGGGGAATATCGTTAGATTCCGGATCGAATCCGGCAGTGTGCCATCAGATGTGCCGTACTCTGAGCATCCCGTCAACAAGTGCACAGATGGGATATCAAATCGATGGTGCGGTGTAGAAACTTGGAACAGCCTGGCCAAGCCATCGATCTCGAGGTCGCCTGTGGCCGAGGCTTCAAGGCTGTCTTTCTTCGTCACCATCAGATCGGATCGCTCCGGATGCCGACAACCTTGCCTCGTTGTCTTGCGCTTCCTGCATTTCGGCGCAGCGGAGCACGGACTGAGTCTCGATCCAGCAGCACTTGGAGACTGTCGGTTCTTTAGCGCTGTTCCATCGCGTTTTCCCATTCGGCAAGAAAGGCGCGCCGATTCAGCGGATCAAGATAGACCATCAAAGCCGGACCCAACCGGATCGGGCCGAAGCCCATCGCTTCTCCTGTGCTGGTCTGGCTGAGTGAGGGAAGTGGCCAGTCACCTGGATTATCTCGCAGGCCGAGCCGCACCAGCATGTCAATCATCGCGCCTGCGGCCTCAGTGTCCTGCGCGGTGGCGGGGACAAGTACTGTTCGCAACATCACATTTGTGAAATCCTGCATCCGGAGGATCTGCATCCTACCGGATTGATCCTGTGCCAACTTTTCTGCCGCGTAGCTGCCCAGAACATTATAGGCCATCGCCAGCTGTCCTTCGGCCACGTCTTCGATCATCTGGGACGAACAACAATAAAGCTTTGGTTCCAGCCGGCCCATCACTTCGTTCAGTCGCCAGTAGGCGTCGGACGACCTGTCTTCCTGGGTTGCGAACAAAAAACCAAGGCCACTTTCGCGCACATCGTAGGTGCCCACTGCACTGGAAAAGCGATCAGGATTGTCTCGCAGGATCGCGATCAACTCTTGTCGGGTCACGGGCAGATCAAGACCGGTGAATGACGTGCTGTTGATCACGACGACGGCTGGTTCCGTGGTGAAAGCAAAGATCAGGTCACGCCAGCGGGCCCAGTCTGGCAAAGTTTCGGTGGCAGCGGACTGATAGCGCTGCGCATAGCCGTCATTGGCCAGTTGAAATTGCAGATCCATCGCAGAGGAAACGGCAAGATCGAACTGCGCGCCAGCGCGAATTGCGCTGTGCATCTCGCTTGATGATACGACTGTATAGTCGACCGAAACCGCGGGCCGGTCATCCTGAAAGGCCAGAATGTAGGGTTCGAATACGGCAAGGTCCGTGGTCGAGACGATCCGTAAGACACGCTCTCCGGTGCCGGGGAAAAGGTGATGATCCTCGATCTCCAGCGCGAAAGCCGCGCCTGTGCACCAGAAAATCAGGCCAAGGGCAAGACAAGGGACACGCATGCGCCTTCACTCCGGTTTGGGGCGGTGGTCAGTTCCAACCGACCGCTATGGGCCCGCAGGACGTCTGCCGCGATTGTCAGGCCAAGGCCTGATCCGACGATGCCGTCGGTGTTATTGCCGCGCCGGAACCGTTCGGTCAGCACCGCGACAGGCTCGTCGCCCAAGCCGGGGCCTTGATCCATTACCGTCAGGCAAGCCTCGGATTCGTTCCGGGTGATGGTCAGTGTTACCGTGGTATCCTCGGGCGAGTATTTGATCGCATTGTCCAGCACATTTCGGATTGCAGTTTCGAGCAGGACAGCGTCTCCGGTGATCTGCGCGGATGCCGTCTGAAGATGCAGACGGATGTCACGCATGGAGGCCGTGGGATCCATTGCGGCGACTGTCTGTGAAGCCAGGTCGGCCAGGTCCAGGTTGTCGCTGGCAAGATCCTCAATGCGAAAGGCGACTGTGGCATGGTCCAGCAGTTGCCCCGCCGAACGCGAGCTTTCATCAACGGCGCGTATGATCCGGCGCAGTCTGTCTTTTTCCGGCTCACTCGAGACCGTCCGCAACGCGATTTCAGCCTGCGCACGTACGGTGGCCAGCGGCGTGCGGATGCGGTGCGCCGCCTCGGCGATAAAATCCTCGGACCGGCTTATGGATTCCCCCAACCGGGCCATCAGCCGGTTCAGTGCTGTCAGAAGAGGGGCCAGGTCGGCTGGCGCCGGCCGTTCAAGCGGGCGCAGGTCCGACGGGCCGCGCCGTGACACTGCCGCTGCAATTTCATTGAGAGGTCTGAGCGATGTTTGCGCAACGAAGGCCGAAAGCGCGACCGCGACAAGAAAGAACGCCACCGAGAGGATCGCGGCAAGTCGCGACAGTTCGGCCGCAATGGCACCGGCGCCGTCGCGGGTCTGGCCGACCGTCACGGCAACCAGGACTGGGCCATCACCGGCAAGGATCCGTCGGGATATTGATGCAATGCGGATCGGGACCCCGACATAATTGGCAGTATCGAAGACGATCTGCCCCCGTCTGCCCGCCATCGGCTGCGGCAGGTCGTCGTAGCCCGTCAATGTGTCCCCATCCGCTGTCACACGGTAGAACACGCGGTCCTCGCTGATCGCACCCAGCATCGAGAAGGCTGCATAGGGCAGTTCCAGCCGCACTTCGCCCTGTTCGCTGCGCAGGGTCTCGGCGATGGTCGTGGCCGAGGCTGCCAGCACATTGTCCTGAGTGCGTTGCGTGGCTTCGCGGGCAAGTGCGGTCACCATCCCCCAACTCAGCAAGGACAAAAGCGCTGCGACACCCGCCAGCAACAGCGTCAACCGTCTGCCTATGGATCTTGTTTCGAACGTCATGGATCGCTGGTCTCGATCCGGTATCCAAGGCCGCGCACTGTCTCGATGCGCAGACCTATGCCGTCGATCCGACGGCGCAGGCGTCCCACATAGACCTCTATCGCGTTTTCGGTGACGGCAGTGTCATAGGAAAACAGACGCTCCATGAGTTGTGATTTCGACAGGATCTGGCCCGGGTGGCGGGCGAAAACCTCGAGCAGTCGGATTTCGCGACTGCGCAGTTCCAGTGTCTGGTCGCCATCGCGAAGTGTGCCGGCCAGCAGATCGAAGACAACGGGGCCAAGCGTGACTTCATTCCGCACCAATCCTCCACGTCGCCGCAAGACGGCACGGCACCGCGCCTCGAGTTCGGAGAAATCAAACGGCTTGGTGATGTAGTCATCGGCTCCCTGATCCAGCGCACCAACCCGGTCGGATACCTGACTGCGGGCTGTGAGGACGATGACCGGCGTTTCAAGATACACGCGGCTGCGGGCCAGAAAATCGCGCCCGTCGCCATCAGGAAGCATAACGTCAAGCAGGATCAGGTCGTAACTGGCGGCGGCCAGGCAGTCCTCGGCGGTGGAAAGGGTGATAGCGTGATCGACCGCGTGCCCGTCAATCGCCAGCCGCTTTATCACGGCATCGGCAAGTTCGATGTTGTCCTCGACCAACAGATAGCGCACCCAACCTCCCCCGCGACCACATCCTTGGTCGGCTGGCCTTAGACCCTGTCAGGGTTCTGTCAGCTTCGTGTGATTGAAGAAAACTATGGGCGGTGGAGGATCGCCTGTCAAATGGGAGGATAACCAATGAACACTCTTGAGTGGACACGTCGCGCTGTAATCGTTGCAGCCACTGCAACCGTTGCGGTGTCCGGAACGGCACAGGCCGAAGGTCACCAGATGATGGACTCCGTCCATTTCCTGATCCCCGGCGGCGCCGGTGGCGGCTGGGACGGTACGGCGCGCGGCACAGGCGAGGCGCTGATGAACGCGGGTATCGTCGAGACCGCGACCTATGAAAATATGTCCGGTGGCGGCGGTGGCGTTGCGATTGCCAACCTGATTGATAATGCCGACAGCAGCCAAGGCACACTCATGGTCAATTCGACTCCGATTGTGATCCGCGCCCTTACCGGTGAGATTTCGCAAAGCTTCCGGGACCTGACGCTGGTCGCAGGAACGGTTGGCGACTATGCGGCGCTTGTTGTGACGGCTGACAGCCCGATCAATTCGATGGAAGAAGCACTGGCGATGTATCGCGAAAGCCCCGAGGGTTTCGCGATTGGTGGCGGGTCGGTTCCCGGTGGCATGGACCATCTTGTCGCCGCGATCATCATGCAGGGCGCAGGCGAAGATCCAACCGCGTTCAACTATATCGGCTATGATGCCGGTGGCGAAGCCATGGCCGGCTTGCTGTCCGGTGAAATCGACGCGCTGTCCACCGGCTTTTCCGAAGCGGTCGCATTGGCCGATCAGGGCGAGATCCGCATCCTTGGTGTAACGTCGCCAGAGCGTGTCCCGGCCTACGATGCCGCCCCCAGCTTTGCCGAGCTGGGCATCGATGCAGAATTCGTCAACTGGCGCGGTTTCTTTGCTGCCCCGAACCTGCCCGAAGAGCAATTGAACGAGTATCAGGACATGCTCGCGGCAATGATGGAAACCCCCGAGTGGGAAGTAATCCGTGCGCGCATGGGTCTGGTGAACATCTTCCGTCCGGGCGACGAGTTCGAGACCTTCCTGGAAGCGCAGGAAAAGCAGATCGGCGATCTGATGCGCGACTTGGGCTTCTTGTGATCGGCAAGGATCGCATGGACCATTGACGACGGATACCCCGGCATCGCGTCGGGGTATCCCTTCACCACAGGGCTACCTGAAATAAGCGGAGGGACGACGAATGGCGCTTGATCGCTGGATCGCGCTGGCCTTTATCGCGCTTTGTTGCGTCTTTGGCTACGCTGCATTTTTTACCATGGACGACCAGTTGCCGCCCATTTTGCGGCGAAATCCTGTCTGGCCATCGACGTTTCCCAAAATTCTGTCGGTGGTTGGTGTGATCGTCGGGCTGATCGTTCTGTTCACACCCAAGCCGGAATTGAAGGACAAGGCGCCCAAGGACGGCGCAATCGATCTGAAACGATTGGGCGACTATCAAATTGGCCAGGCTCTTGGTCTGCTCGCATTGATGGTCGCTTATGCCCTGACGCTGCGCCCGCTTGGTTTTCTGGGATCCACGATCGGCTTTCTGGTCCTCGGCGCAGTCATTCTGGGCGAACGCCGGTTTCACGTCCTGATCCCCGTTGCGGTCATCGCCGCCGGGTCGATCTGGTATCTGGTCCAGGAGGTGCTTGGGATATTCCTGCGCCCGTGGCCAGGCATTTTGATGTAGGAGGCAGACATGATCGAAGGTATTCTAATTGGCCTTTCTGCCGCCGTTACGCCATTCAATCTTATGATGGTGGTCCTGGGGTGCCTGGTCGGCACGCTGATTGGCATGTTGCCGGGGTTGGGCCCGATGTCGATCATTGCAATCATGATCCCTGTGGCCATCGGGATCGGTGATCCGACGGCTGCCCTGATCCTGCTGTCAGGGGTCTATTACGGCGCGATTTTTGGTGGATCGACGTCTTCGATCCTGCTTAATGCGCCGGGGGTCGCGGGCACTGTCGCCTCCAGCTTTGACGGGTATCCGATGGCCCGCAAAGGCCAGGCGGGCAAGGCGCTGACCATTGCGGCTGTGGCGTCCTTCGCAGGTGGCACGATCGGTGCGATCCTATTGATGATCTTCGCGCCGGCATTGTCCACTGTCGCATTGTTGTTCCATTCGGCCGAGTACTTCGCCCTGATGGTCGTGGGGCTTTCGGCCATCGCTGCCTTTGCCGGTACGGGGCAGGTGGCGAAGGCGCTCATGATGACCATTCTGGGGCTGTTGCTTGGCACGGTAGGTGAAGGCGCACTGACGAATATGCCGCGTTTCACCTTTGGGATGATGGATCTGCAATCGGGCTTTTCCTTCATCACACTGGCAATGGCGATGTTTGCCTTGCCAGAGGCGCTTTTCTTGGTGATGAACCCCGCCGGTGCCGTCACCGGCAGCAGTGGCAAGATCAGCGGTATGCGCTTTAGCCGGGCCGAGGCCCGCAGCATGGCGCCGGTCATCGGCCGACAGTCCGTACAGGGCTTTTTCATCGGTGTTCTTCCCGGGGCGGGGGCGACAATCGCATCGTTTCTCGGCTATGCGGTGGAACGCAACATCGCCAAGGGTGCCGAGCAGGAAGAGTTTGGAAAGGGCTCGGTCAAGGGGCTTGCTGCGCCTGAAACGGCCAACAATGCCGCCTGCACGGGGTCTTTCGTACCACTGCTCACCCTTGGCATCCCAGGTTCTGGGACCACGGCGATCCTGTTGGGCGCGCTGCTGGCATTGAATGTGACACCCGGCCCAAGATTGATGACCGACACGCCCGAAGTCTTCTGGGCTGTCATCATCTCGATGTATCTCGGAAATCTTGTCCTACTGTTCCTGAATCTGCCTTTGATTCCATATATCGCCAAGATCCTGACCATTCCGCGGACCTATCTGATCCCGTTCATCCTGTTCTTCACCCTGATGGGCAGCTACTTGGGAAAGAACAATTCTACCGAACTGCTGGTCCTTGTCGGCTTCGGGGTGATTGCCACATTCTTACGTTTTGCGGACTATCCTCTGGCACCGCTGCTGATCGGTTTCATTCTTGGTACGATGATGGAAAACAATTTTGCCCGCGCCATGCAGTTGTATAGCGGTGTCGACTTTATCCTTGAACGTCCGATGACCCTGGGTCTGCTCGTTGTGGCGGCCCTTCTGGTGGTGTTGCCAAGTTTCCGGTCCTACCGTGCCCGCAAATGAGCCGAGGGCGTGGCAGATGGCGACTGAAGGCACGCCAGCGCAACGCCCCCTTGCAGGGGTGCGCGTGCTGGACCTTGCGAATGTGCTGTGTACCGGGGCACGGTTATAAGACAGCGCGCTGCGCTGGTCATGCTGCCATTTTAACCCCCGTGGCGGCTTCGGGTTCAAGGGCTTTTTGTTCGGCC
>Ga0307972_1000445_pt1 | contig 22993 bp, 9 predicted proteins | sample OrgLakmetagen780_FD_201848 | JGI IMG/M metagenome (GOLD analysis project Ga0307972, IMG submission 201848) | Saline water microbial communities from Organic Lake, Antarctica - #780 | ecosystem: Environmental > Aquatic > Non-marine Saline and Alkaline > Saline | place: Antarctica: Organic Lake...
CATCTTTACCTGTCCCTTTGCTAACTTCAACAATTTCTATTTGGTTGTCTTCTACGTATTGTTTTACTACTTCAAATGGTATGTTTCCATTTTTAGGTTGATTAGTTTCTGTATATTCATTTAAGTAATCTTCAAGTCCTATCCATTCTGCTTCTTGGTTTACGTTTCTTATTCCGTTGTTTTTTTGTACGTCTGTTAATACGTTCATCCAACCTGTAACGTTCTTTTTGTTTTTGTCTTTTATGTTCTTTGCGGCTTCTTGTAGATTAGAAAAGAATGTAGGCGTTTTTTGAAACTTTAAAAACTCTTCGGAAGATGAATTTTTAGGCTGTCTAATCATCTCTAAATCAAAGTCCTGTGATACAAAACCAAACTGTTTGTAAAAGTCTTTTAAACCTTCTTCTGTTGTGTCTTGTGTACTTGGAGACACTATTAAATAAACAGGTTTGTTTTGAGCATCTACATAATTTAAAAACTCTTGCATTGCTTGTTTTGCTCTACCTTGACCTCTTAGTTTTTTAGGTGTTTCTATAAGGTCTAATTCTATTTCTCCTGTTTTTTCGTTTGTTATTGGATTCACTCGCTCTTTAAAATATACCGTAGCTTCATTTACTGTTATTTTAAAAATATTAGGTTTCCCTTCTACTGACTGTATGTTAAAGTTTTCTGTTATATTATTATATACGTCTTTTTTTGGAAACTCACTATTACCATAAACCTCTTTAAACTTATCTAGGTATGATACTGTCCACAAGTCAAGAGCTTCTTCTTTATTTTTAGTAAAAGATACAGCATCATCAAAAAGAACGCTTTGTGCTCCGTTAGGTGCTTCAACGTTTTCTATTTCGTTTGTCTTTGGATTTCTTATAATTCTACACTTGATTCCCATCTTAACAGCTTTGGTTTTGTTTGTTTTTTACTTGATTTTTTATCTGTGCTGAAAGTTTACTTCTTTGTGCATTCAGCTTTTCGTATTTTATAATATTACTTCGTAAATCTTCTAAAAAGTTTATTGGTAAGTTAGCTTCTATTATCTTAATTTGGTCTAACTTTTTCTTTTTAAAGGAGTTATTTTCTAAATCAAAAGTATCAAAAAGTAAGTTTTTTAACCTTGTTTGATTCCTAGCTTGTATCATATAAAGATTATTCGCCATATTTGTACCTTGGTAATCTATATACCTAAAGATACCTTCATTTGTATCGTTAGAATCTAGTACCTCTGTAAAAGCTGTTTCTATTCCATCACCTATTTCATCTATAAAGTTCCCTTTTGAAGAAAGAAGTGTTTCAACGTAATATTCTTGTATGTCTCTTAATACCTTTAAAGTATTGTCCTCTACACTATTTCTAAAATCTTGTGGATTAGCTTGTGTGGCAGATTTAACATCCATTACAACCTTTGGTGTATTAAAAGGTTTGTTTGTTATATCTATTGGTAAAGTTGCTTGAGTCGCTAAATCATTAAGGTTAAAGTCTTTATTTATCCAATTATTTAAGTTTGGTAAAACTTCTACGGCAAATAGGCTTTGTTGTAATGCTTCCATCTTAGTTCCTTGTAAGTCTTTTTCGTTTAGGTTAAATAGCTTTGGTTCTATTTCACTTAATATTAAAAGCTTGTTTACCTCATTTACTTTTTGTCCATCGGTTAAATTAGGATTTGAAAGTATTGAATTTAATTGTTGTGTTTTATCAACAACGCCTGAATTCAAATTAACAGGAAAAGCAACCATCTCACCATTGTAATCAAATACAATAATAGGTGTTTTAGCTTTGCTTTTAGGTAGATACCTTTTGTTTACGTTAGTACTTACCACTTTACCTCCTATAAAAAGCTCTCCTTCTTGCACGTAACCTGCATCTTTTATTTTACTTAATTCTTTTGCTCCTATGGGCTGATTAACTATCTCTAACTGACCTGCTTCTTTTTTCAAATTAAATATCGGAGAACCACTAAAACTAAAGTTTACAGGTATGGTGGTCTCTAAATTTATTAAGTTTTCATTTTGACTTTCTATTAAAGCTTTAGCTGCTGCCTTTCTGATTTGTAAATACATAATGGAAGTGTCTGTACTACTATCATTATCTATCCCTGCTCTTAAAAATCCTGCAAACTTTTCATTATCTGTTAAGGTTATTCCTACATTAGCTTCTAGGTTTTCTAAAGCCTCTTGTATTTCTTTTTCGTTACCCGTATTGACTGCTTTGTTATATTTATCAAGTAATTTCTTATTATAAGTATCTTTTGGGTCTAGGTATAAAAATACTTTTTCTAAGTTCTTTAGCTCTTCGGCAGTCATAGCTTCCATACCATTTTCTGCTGTAAAATCTGATTTAGCTACTATAACACTTCCATCCTCTAAAACTTCATAACCCATAATATAAGACTTAGCTTTTGCTTGTGGGTCTATATCTTGTTCTACTAAGAACTGCAAAGATAAGGAATCTTTTATTGAATTCCAAGTATTTTCTTCAAAATTTAATCTGTTGCTTTGTCCTATGGAGAATTCTATTACTTCTTCCCCTACTGTTACGAAAAATTTTGTACCTTGCTCTTTTTGATATTTTGGTAAGTCTGTTAACTCTACATCAATTTTCTTCTTGCTGTTTTGTTTTTGCACTTGTATCTTACTTACCCCATTCATATACTTGCCTATTAAAGTATCGGCATTAACGTGACTTAGAGCTACAGAGCCATCTTTATCTATCTTTATGTATACTCCATTTAAGCTTTGGATAGTTCGTACATCGTTGCGTGTTGCTGAAGCGTTTCTCTCTGAGGCTTCTGCTATTTTTATAACATCTTCTCTTGTTTGTTCAGTTTTGGTTTGTTTTTCTATTGTGGTTTTAAGTTGTACTACTCTTGTTATAAGGTCTGCTAATGTAGTATTTACCCCCTCAACCATTACTCCTTGCATAACTTGCCAATTAGATAATCTGTTGTTTAAGCCTTGTAACTCCTCTAACTCTTTTTCTGTTAGTGGCAACTCTTCCTTTAACTGTTCTTTTAGTAGCTTGGGGTCGCCCTCTAAGATAGCTGTATCTCCAAAAAATCTTGTGCTTTGTAGTTTAGATACTAATTCTTGTAACCTATTTATTTGTTTTTTGGTAGGTCTGTTCTTTTTAGCTTCTGATGCGTTTTCTCCTATATAAGAAGAAACATAATTGTTCTCTTTTGTAGTTTGGTCTATTAATCTTTCCAAGGTATCTACCTCTTTTTCTTTTTCTACGTTTTTACTGAATAAGTTTTCTATTAAGTTATCATACTTAGCATCTATTTCTTTTTCTCTTTTTGCTATAAAAGAATTCTTTTCAGGTGTAGACGTGATAAACTCATCATTTATGTTTTTTAATATGTTTTTTTTCTCGGCGTTTCTTCTTACTTCTAAGTTAAATATTAAATTTTTTAGATTAGGGTAATTAATAAACATCTGTAAATCCTCTTTGGTACTTTCCTCGTTAGGATTCATGTTTCTCTCAATAGCCTTTTTAAGCTTCTGATAGTCTCCTTTTTCATACTCTGATTCATACACTGCTTGACTAACTTTTGACTCTTCTTTTGGGTTTTTATCAGTATTCATTAAGTCGCCCGTGTCTTGTGCCATTTGGTTTCCTATGTTGGCAAAAAACTCTTTTGTAAACTCGTTAGCTTCTCTTTTAGTGATACCTGCTATCTTACTTTCTAATGCTGTTGCAAAGTCAGCAGGATTAAATTCTGAGCTAGATATACCTTTGATAGTTTTATTATACTCTTTAAAAGCATAAACAGACTTACGATATTCGTTTAGAAGTTTCTTTAACCTGTCTGCTCTTTTTGGATTAGTTCCTTCTTGAGCAGCTATCATTTTATCTATTTCAAATAAAGTACCGCCTGTTATTTTACCTGTGTTATCTAACTCTAAAACTTTATCTAATTCGTCTGCTGTTATTTCTTGTTTCTGTCCATTTTGGTCTGTAAATGGTGACTCAGATTGCAAGGCTTGAAAAGCAAAATTGTACTCTTCTGCTAAGGTTGTCTCTAAAGTATTTAAGTTGTCTAACTGTTCAGCTAAAGAAGTTAATTTTTGTTGTTGCGAGATTTTTTGTTCTGTTTGTTCAGAGCCTAGCCTTTGCATCTTAGTTTGCACACTAATAATCTCTTTCTTTAAAGCTTCTTGTTCTATTTTTAATTCTTCCCTTTTCTTTTTGACTTTAAAAAACGCTTGTGTGTTCTCTTTAGTTGCTGTCTCTAATATAGTTTTTACATCTAGTGCAGTCTTTGCATCAGCAGCTCTTTCAGGATTAACCATATTAGCAAACTCCATGTTTATCTCGTCTAAGAAAGTCTCGGCTGCTTCCATAGATTGAGTTCCCATAGTCATATTATAAGCTATAGCTTTTGCTACTGTGTCTTTTCCTTTTAAATCTTTGGTTGTGGCATTTCTACCTACTATTAAGTCTGCAAAGTCTTTGTTTGCTGAGTATTCCTCTTGTAATTCAGCATATTCTCCTAATACTTGTGCTTTATAATCTTCTACGTCAGTTTCTTCTATACCTAGTTCTTCTGCCCACGCTTTGTTATCTACTAAATCTAAAGATGTTTTAAATTCATCGTATGCTTCATCTAGTCTATCATAAGATTTACTTAAATCAATACTTGCTAATATGGCTTTTTTACGTGCTAGGTGTTTACCTAATATATCTCCTTTGCTTTCAGCTTCTTTTTCTTGGGTATTAGCTACGTTTAATCTATTTGTAGCTGCTATCCTATCTGCTAGTAGTATAGAGCCAACAGAACTTTGTTTTAATGTTTCTTCAAAAGCTTCTCCGTATAAATCTTTGTTTTTTAATCTATCGGTTAAACCTTGAGCACCCAACTCACTATTTACTGCTGAGGCTATTGCTTCTTGTTGTTTTTTATCCCTGCCATACTGATTAAGTCCTCCTGATGCTGCGCCGCCAAGTAGTCCTATTATCATACCTATACCTACTTCTTTCCAACCTTCTTTTGTTCCGTATGTTTTAGCGTACGCATCGTACATACCTCCCATCATATCAAAACTTGTTTTAGATGCTTCTATATCATACCCCGAAGCTACCCAATCATTAGCAAAGTTACCAAACACAGATTGATTTCCTTCTTCCCATACACCTTCTATTAAAGGTGCTCTAGCAAAATCTCGTGTTCGTCCTACGGCTTGTTGTAGAAATGTAGGTTTGATTACTTCTTTGGCAAAACCATTTTTTGTTGATGTGGTAGTACCTAATCCTAATATCTTTTCGTTGAATTTTTTCTTAAAACTTCCTCCTACTTTAAGTGTTGGGCTCTTTAGATTAAACATCCTACCAAAGATAGCTAAGTTACTCCCACCAACTAAGGCTAAATTTCCTGCCCATAAAGAGTTAGCTGCCGTTTTGTTCTTCTCTTTGAACTCTGACATCTCTTTTGCGTTAGGTTTCCTTCCGTAGTTTGTTTCATAGTAATGTATGAAGTTCTCTTCCGATTCCTTCATAAAGTGACGAGCTTCTACTCCTGCTTCATATCCTGCTGAGGTGTAAGTAAATCTAACTGTGTTGGCTATATCTGCTATATTACCCGCTCTTGTAGCTTGCTTTGCTGCCTGTTTTGTAGTTGCGTTTAAAGCATTATCTGCTATGTATTTTTTACCTATTTTAGAGTAGGAAGATACACCTTTTAATAATTTTGGTAACTTACTAGCTCTTAAAGACCAACGTGCTGCTGTGGTTGCCAAAGAGCTACCTCCTGTTACTGCTGCCCATATACCTTCTGATACAATAGCTCCTAATGTAAAATCTATGTTTCCTATTATATCATTTGCCCAAAAATTAGCTGTACCCAAAGATTGACCAAAGTTCATGTTTTGTTCTTGCTTAGTGTAATAGTTAGGCAAGGTATAGTTCATTTTTTTGTCTAAGTTATCTAACCAAATATTAAAATCATCATTATATATTTCGTTAAAACTTCCTTTTTTTATCCCATTAATAAGACCTGTAACAGTTCCTACTGTACCACCTGCAACAGCTATTCCTATTCCTGCGCCTAGTTTTTGCATTGCATTACCCCATTTTTCTCCTGTGGTTTGTTGACGGGCTAATCTTTCGTTATTATCAGTACCTCTTAAAAAGTTCTTAAATCTAGGGGTGAACTCATCTCCTACTTGTGCATATACTTGGTCGAAAGGAGTTTCAACTGTTAAATCTTTTTTCTTTTGAGAACCAAATACATTGCTAAAATTATTAGACTTTGTGTTTTGCTCCATTAAAATATCCTCAGCCATTCTAGTCTTGTTAGCTGACTTTCTTTGAATGTCTTGTGCTATAAAGTCTACAGTTCCAGGAGCAGCCATTGTATTATTCCTTGACTGTATAAGGTCTGTAGTTATTTCTGTTGGTTGTAGTATGTCCTCTCTTTGCATATTCTTATTTTTGCAGCAATGTTTTATAAATAGAAGTAAATGAATCTCCTTCTTCAAATTCGTAATTAGCTTGTCTGAAATCTTGTGCTAAATTTTCAAGGGCGTAAGTTACAAAAACTTGAGGGGAAATCCTCATTATATTTAATATATCTTTTTTTTCTATACTTTGGTCTTGTTGTAGATTACCTGTGTCGTAGATAAGTTCATAATCTTTATCTTCTTCTTTTTGAGCATTTTTGTTCTTATTGAAGTAGACTTTTGTATAAAAAGAACCGTCTGCTTTTTCTTTTAGTTCTGTCTTAAACATACTTGGGTTTTTCAGGGCTGCTTCTATTGTCATTTTTGCTTTTTCATTTTGCATGACATCTCCATAATTTAATCTGAAAATTCCTTTTGTTGATTCAGCAAAAGCTCTGTTAGTAATACTTGGGTTTTGAAAATAATTTGTGTGGTTTTCAAAGTCTTCTCCTTTACCTTGCTCATAAGTGATGTCTGTAAAAGGTGTGTTTTTATCTACAGCAAAGTTTAATTTTTGCTCGTCTTGCTCTAAATTAAATTGGTTTGCTATTATAGGAAATAGTTGTTTAAATTGGGACATTTCTACTATAGCTTCCTTTCTTTTTTTTATAGACTGTATTTCTGCTAGGTTTTTATCTACTGTATCTTTTTCAGTTAATTGTGAAATAATAACATTTTGTGGATTTAGTGGGTCAACATATATTGTAGCGGGGCTTCTATTATCATATCTAAAAGGAGAAGCTGTCTCTAAGTCTTCTACTACATTTGCTAGTTGTTGTCTTATTGGGTCTTCTTTTTGCTCTTTTGATACTGCGCCACTAACTGTTATTTTTAAAGGTGTATCAACAGACACCATTGCATCTTTTAATGCTTGTGTATACTTTTCTTTGTGGCTTTCAGAATCAAAAGAAAGTATGTCTCTAAGTGATGCATCATCGTAGAAATTAGAATCCCCTCCAAAAACAGCCGTTGCTACATCTCGTTCCGTACTTAACACTTGTTGTACTACTGTATAAGAAGATTCCTCTGTTGTATATTTTAATCTTTTCTCTAGTGCTTTTCTTATTTCGGGGTCTGCATCTTCTCTTAACTCTATTTTTATATCACTATCAAATTTTATTTCTTTTGTTAACTCTACTACTTCATCATAAGTTAATTCCTTTTCTTCTTCACTTAACATATTTCCAAGTAGACCTACCCCCATTTTTATTGACTCTCCTACTATACCTTTAGGTAGAAATTTACCCATAGGAGCAGTATTTTTTAGAATATCAGATGTTTTCGAGTCCCCTCTTGTTATCTTAAAATCATCTGTGATTACTCTTCCTTCTTTTCCTAAAGTTTCTGCTAAAGCTGTATAACCATGTAGGTCTTCAGAAGATACTCTAGCTAATCTGCCTCCTGACTTTAAAGCTGTTCCTATGTTTGTCTTACCCCCTAACACATTTTGAGATACTGAGTTTAAAAACATATCAGTAGTTATTTGTGCTCTTAATTCTTTTGATTTTTCAGGGTTTTCTATAAATTCAGTAAGTTTTTCTTTTGTTGTTATTCCATTATCTTTTAAATACTGTATAGGAGACACTTCTTTGCCATCAATAACAAGTTTTTGCCTATTCATAGCTCCTTGTTCTATTAAAGCTTTGAAAATAGGTTCTATGTCATCTGTATACACTTCCTTTTGGGTGAAAGTTTTACTTCTTTCTTGTTGAACTTTATTCTGCAATTCAAGTTTGTCTAATAGGTCGTACCCTTCATTAAGTTTAGCGTACTCGTTATTCTTTTTATAAATATCTAAAATGACTTGTGTTTCAGCTTGCTTCTGCCCTACACTATTATTATTTTCTCTGTAAGATTTAACTTTAGTATCAAAATCTTGTTGGGTTATAATATTTCCAATTACTTCTTCTTTACTTTTATTAGTCCAATCAAAGGTGGTTTTTCTTACACCTTGTTGTGCTGCTTCTATATCTTCTAATGGTATGTCCTCCATTTGCCCTGTGTTCCTGTCGGATACATATACTCCCCTTCCTGAAAGGTTTTCTGCAACGCCTACTGCACTTGAAGCAGATACTTTAGGTAAATTTTTATATTTCAATGATGGGTCTGACCCAACTAAGGCTGCATTATCTAATACTAGCTTATTGTAAATAGTAGGGAAGCCTATGGCTGTAGCTGTCAGTTTTCCTGATGCTAGTGTAGCTTTTGTTTTTTGTATAAAGCCTTGAAAATTTGTTTTTTCTTTTTTTAATTTTTCTTCTTCTCCTTTTGATAAATTAGTTGTAGCTATTATAGCATCTATTTCTTCTATTCTTTTATTAAACCCGTCTATAGCTTCTGTTGATGCTTCTTGTGCTGCTGCATTATTATCCCAACTATATTTAGCTCTTGCTTCTACTTCCATTTGAGCTTTCATACCAGGAGATATAAGATTAGGCATATAAGCTACCCATTCAGATATTGTAAAGTTTGAAACCTCTTTTTGTGAAACACTTCCATCAGGTAGTATAGTTTCTACTGTTCTTTTTCCTATAACTTCTTTTGCTTCTTTTATTCTGGCTAAAAGTTCTCTGTTGGTATCTACATAAGGAACATAATTGAAAGATTTAAGACTCTCCGTTTCACCGTTCATATATTTATCATAGTCGGCGTTTTGCATTGCATCTTGATAATTTAAGTCACTATATGAACCATCTTCTGCTTCTATTCTTGATTGTATTCCTTGTTGAAAATCTCTTATTTTTTTAGATTCTCCTAGTTGTTTTATTACTTCACCATCTAAAGCTTCATTGACTGTTGACAAAATACTTCGAGTAGACTCGTTAGATGAAAAGTCTGTACCTTCTAAGTTGTTTACACTATTGACTAGACTACTCATCTTTTCGTACATGTATTTCTTATCTTTATCTCTTGCTAACATAGCCATAGATAATCCTAACTGTCCTAAAGTTTGTTCAACTTTTACTACATTGGTATCAAATTTATTTTGACGAGCCTCTAATACCCCTGCTGCTAATTGGGGGTCAAATGTTGATTGTGGTTCTCCGTATTGATGTACTATTCCGTATGCTGATGCCATCTATTAAGCGTTTTTAGTTTTTTCTTTTAATAACTTTTCTGCTAGTGCGTAATTTCCTTTTGCCATTGCTTCGTTTACAGTAAATTGTACACCTCCTTTATTAGCTACATTTCCTTGTGCATCTATATCAAAGTTTTCATACATTTGATTTATAGATTTTCTTCTGCGAATATCGTTGAAATTAGATGTGTTTAGTTTTCTTAAGTAATCATAATATTGTCTTACATTTTCTTCAGTTAATGCTTGGGCAGTTTGCTGTCTTTGTTCATAACTTAAAGAGTCTTGTGCATTTGCATTTTCTTCTGACATCTGTATTTGTGCATTCTGTGCTGCTGTTTGATTTTTAATCTGAGAGTTTTGTGACTCTACTTGAAAAATAGCCTTGTTGTTAGCTTCTTGTAAGTTTGCATTAATTTGTCCAATAGTAGCTGCTCTTTGTGAGTCAGGTAAATCTTGTGCTGCACCCATAGCTGTTTGAGCTTGTCTTTGGTTCTCAGCTATCATTTGTTCTGCGGACAGTAAATTAGGTTCTACTGTATCAAACCTTCTTTGTACATTTAATTGTGAAGCCATTCCTGAAGGAGGTAAAACTCCTTGGTCAGGTAATAAAGCTACTGTTGGTATTGTTTTACCTTGTGTATCTTTTTTTGGTGGTGGTGTGCCATCTACTTTTGGCTGTTTATTAAATATCATTTTATAGATAGCATTAGCGTTATTTTGACCGTATACTTGATTACCTATTGATGTTTTTTTACCTTCACCTCCTCCTGGTACTTCTTGCTTTCCTGCTAAAGCTTGTTGTATATCTACTTTAGAGTCGTATTTTTTAACAATCTCTTCTAACTTAGATACTGCCTGTGAATATCTCCCATCTAAATCTTTTACATTTGAACCTACCTTTGAGTTTTTTCTCATTTCATCAATAACTTCTATGTACATTTGAGCTAGTTTGGCATCTTCGTCGTTTGTTATACTAACATCGTAGTTTGTATCGTTAACATTAAATGTAAACTTACCACCTTCTTCGTATTTCTTGTAGCCTCCTTTTTTAAACTCTTCTAATAATTCAAAAGCTCTTTCTTTTGGTATACCATACTTTTCTGATAACATCATTACGCCACCATCTTCAAACTTCTGCTCTTCTGTTGGCTCTTGTTTTGGCTTTGACTCTTCTTGTAAACTAAATATAGATGTAAGTACTTCTTGTCTTTTTGGTTCTAACTCATCTTTCTTAGCTTGAATATCTTCTAGTTTTTTATATAAAAATTCAGAGTTTAAGTCTTTAGTAGTTTCGTCTTTTACTTTCTCTTGTAACTCGGTCAGCTTTTTAAGTACTTTTTCTTCTTCTTTTATTACTTTAGAGAGACCTATTGAGTTGTAAGCTTTATCTACTGCTTTTGCATAGGTATCTTTTGAGCTTAGTTTGACATCAAACATATCTTGTAATTGCTTTTTACCTTTAGAGCCTATTTCTAAGTTGTTTGATATTACTCTATCTCCTTCTTTTAGTTCTACTTTTTCTCCGCCTTCTTCGTGGTCTTTTCCTTCTACTTTTATAGAGCCTCCATCTTGTGATTGGATGTGTTCTCCGTCTTCTAGTTCTGCATTCGGCTGTACTCCTTGGTTGTTTTCCGAGACACCTTGCATAACCTCGCCTGTCATTAACTTTTCTTGTGGTATTTCTCCACCGTCTTTGTAATACTCCATTGGTGTTACTCCGCCGTCAAGATAGTATCCACCATCTTCTCCTATTAACATGTTTCTAGTTCTACCTTCCGTGTTTTCTTTACCTGTTTCACGAAAGTTTTCTTCTCCTCTTCTTTGGGTTCTTTCTAAGCCCATCCCACCTAATACATTTCGAGCTACACCTAGTCCTGTTTTTAAACCTCCTGCGGCTATACCTAAAGCGTTGCCTGATTCTATAGATTCTCCTAGAAAATTGGCTGCTGATGGTATGTCTACTCCTGCATAAGGATTAAACTCTTCGTATTTGTTTTCTTTATCTTTATCTCCTTGTTCTTTTTTTGCATCTCCTATCTGACCTGATGTATAACCTTCTCCCATATCTGTTTTTGTAGCAGGTTTTACTCCTAGATTATACTGCTCTTGCAGCATGTTAGGGTTTCCTGTTGCCATAAAATCAGGGTCTACATTTTGTACTTGTTCCCCTATTATCTGCTGTGTATTAGGTACTCTGTTTACTCTTTTAGATACAACGTGTTCGGCAGGAGCTACCCCTAGATTATACTGCTCTTGCAGCATGTTAGGGTTTCCTGTTGCCATAAAATCAGGGTCTACATTTCCTTGGTTTTTTAGGTAGGGATTTATTTTTTCATTATAGTAATAAGGGTTTGGATTAGGGTAAGGTGTTCCAGGAACTAAAGATTTTACAATATTTTTATCAGTTTCAAACCATTCTTTATCTTTCCAACTTTCATAGGCGTTTTCAACCCCTCCCATCATAGAGTCAAAAAACCCTTCTTCACAAGGAGGTTGCCCTACTCCACCACATTCTCCACCATTTTGATATTTAGAGTATTCACCTCCGTCTTGAAATATAGATTTAGCGTACTGGTTAAATGCTTTAGCTCTTGGTGAGTTTCCTTTTAAGTCTTTTTCATGTTGTGCATACCAAGCCTTTTTGTTTTTAGGTGCTGTTCCAAAGTCAAAGGCTTTACCGTCTTGCCATACACGGATGCTTTTACCTTCTCTTGGACTTTTTTCTATCGTGCCGTTTTGTTTATTCATTTTAATTTATTTGTCTTTTAAAAGCCTTCAAATATACCACTTTATTTTAAACTATTAAAAATTGTTAAATTTACTTCTTTTTAAACTGAGGAATCTCTAATACTTCTGTTGCTCCTTTAAAATGGTATTCCTTTTCAGGTTGCATTAATACTTCTTCTCCTGTATCTGCTATACCTAATACGGGGTAATTTATACCTTTCATAGTTATTTTTCCATTTTTTGTTGGGACTACTACCATTTGTTGGGGGTAATCATATAGACCATTTTCTGAAGTTGGTATTTGTCCTCCGTCTTGAAACTTTTGTTGTGATGCTTGTTGTGGCAACACTTGTCTTTCGTATTCAGGTGCTTGGTAGTCTAAGCCCCCTTGTGTTATAAAGTCTACTATTGTATCTCTTTCTTGTTGCTTTTTTTCTAATGCAAGTTTCCAAAAAGGTACTTCTTCTACTTCTTCTTCTTGTACTATAGGCGTTTTATCCTCTATAGTCTCGTTTTCTTCTACAGTTGTGTATTCCTCTGCATCAGGCATATAAAGACTTTTAAAGTAATCATCTTTTACCAAATAAGAGTACCTTTTTTGTTCTTCGGTAGCTGCTTCTGGATTTATGTAAATTATCTCGTTGTTTTGGTCATATCCATACACAATATCATTTTTAGGTGGTTTGTAGCCTTGTACTCCCATTTTATTTTCACTCCATTTGTATAAATCTCCTACAGTTCTAACTCCTTTAAATACTCCTGGATTACTGTTTATTTGTTTTGTAGTTATAATACTCTCTATTGGTAAATCTTTATGGTCTTGATAGGCTGTTAAAAACTTTCTTGCACCGCCCATCCCAAGAAAATGGGCTAGATAAAGTTCATTTTCTGTTGGTGTTCTTCCTAACTTTCTTTCTAAATATTTTGCATTTTTTTGTGTAAATGCTTCTACTACTTTTCTTGATTTTGTTGGGTCAAATCTATCTTCTAAAGTGTAATCTAAACCTAAGTTTTCTACGTTTTCCTTCCAAGTACGTTCCGTAAATTGGTATAGTCCTGATGCAGTACATACTTCACCTGGGGGGCAGTTATCTTGTGCCTTAGCATTAGGGTCTCCCGAAGATTCTATTTGTGCTAGTTTCTCATAGTATTTTGGGTCTATATCTTTTCCTGCTATTTTATTTTTAGTTACCATCTACTTCGAGTATAAATTTTTATTAAATTGTGCTAGTTCAAATATTTTTTTATGTTTTGTTTCAGAAGAAGATAAATTAATTATAAAAGAATTACCTCTTAATCTTTCTAAGATAGACTTTCCAAAAAAACTAATTGCGTTTGTGTTTATTTCTTTTTCAACACCATTCTTACCTTTATTAAATAATGGTATTCCACTTGCTTCTTTTTTAACTCGGTTGTAGAAATAATTAAACCTCATTATACCGTCTTGTTGAGTTTGTAGTATTTCTTGTGTATTGCCCACTGTTTTAGGGTATTTAGATAAATCTTTTAATGTCTTTTGTAAGGTCAGTTTTAATTTACCTGACAAGTTAGAATTATTATAGATATATGCTTCTTCAAAGCCTGTTTCTTTGTTCTGTATAAAGTCGTACTCATTAAAGTATCTTCTACTATCTAATCTATAAGAAACGCTCTCTAAGACTTGATTTACCCCTTTATTTATCACAGGTACTTCTATTTCCCAGTCATACTTCTTACCATAGAAAACTTGAAAAGATTTATTAGTTAATAAGTGTGACCATAGACCGTGCTCATCGTTGTCTGTATTTTTTCCTGTTTGAAAAAAGTTGTTGTGGTCTACATAATAATTAGGCTTAAAGTCAAAAAATGATGCCCAGTTTCCTGATTCCAAACTATAACTAATAGTCCATGATACATCAATTAAATCTGATTCCTCTACACGTTGATTTACATCTTTGTATAGTACACCATCTACTTCTTGTATTAAACTTTTATTTATAGGTATAAAATCTTTCTTTGTTATGAAGATTCTTCTATATCTACTATCGTACCCCATTGTTATACCAAATCCATTATAAGGATTATCTATATCTACGTTAGGAAAAAACTGCTTTATTTTAAAAGGTAAGTTTTGTTTAAACCAATTTTTCATTCCCGAAGGCTTATTTCCTGATGAAGCTGATATTTCTTCTAATCCTTCTCCACCCGCAGGTATTTTAAATATCTGTCCTCTATCTGAATCTACGTAAAAATGTCCGTATTCACAACTTAGTATTGGGTAGTGTTGGCTACCCGCATATCCTAAAGCTGTCTCGGTAAAAACTCTAGGTCTTCTAGCAAATATACCACCTAATCCTGTTTCTCTTGCTTGTGGGTTTTGTCCGTCGTCTGTTAGTTGGTCAAACGCATTAAATATAGCTGTGGTGTTATCAAAGATAGCCATGACTTGTTCTGACTCAATACCTTTGATAGCATTAAGTTTTCCGTATTTTGTTGGGAACTCGTACTTATCATTTGGTCTAAATATTAACCAAGGGTCTATAAAATTATTTTCTGAGTTATCAGGTAAACTATAAATAATACCGTTTGGTGCATCTGTTTTACAGTCGTAATCTTCCTGATTATAAGTATCAGGGAAAGTTAGGACTCCTGTTGGCAAAGTCTGTAAAGAGTACTCACTGTTATAAAAGAAGTTGTTTCCTCTTCTTATTGGGTTTTCTTTTTCTTGTGTCCAACGCATGTAATCAGGTTCGTTGGGATAGAAGTTCTCCCAAGGTTCTGCTTTAGCATACCTGTAGTTTGTATTTATAACGCTTTCTGTTAAGAAGCTAGGTATACCATTGTACCAAAGGTAAAATTTAGAGGGTTCTTTCAAGTATGAACCATTGGCATTTGTCTCACAATCAAAATTAAACTCACTGTTTTTAAACGGCAAGAGTTTTCCGCCTTCCCTTTCGTCACTATCTGTTTGAAAGTTACAAAAGAATCGAGGCTCTTCTCCAATATTTGCATAAAATTTATACTCATAAGGAGTCATATCTGCTTGGTCGAAAGCTGTGGTATTAAAAAATGGGAAAGGTCTTCTTAAGGTGTGCCTTGAAATAAATGTATCTCCACCAAAAAATAAGTTATCCGTGGAAAGGTTTCCTCTTTGATTTATAGGAATCCACCTTATGCTTCCAATAGTTCCATACTGTGAGGGTAAAAAGGTTTTTAATGAAACATACATTGAAGCTGCATTTCTTTCTATGTCCTCCGACAACCCTTTTGAACAAGCGTTTGCTTGACTTGCAAAAGTTTTAGAAGAGTTGTTAGGATTGGTTGTTGTATTGTCGTAGTTTATATATTCCGTAGGATACTCTATTCCATAAGTTTTTCCCGTAGACAACAAAACGGTGTCCTCTCTGTCAACATGATTTAACTCTAAACGTTCTCCTTCTATTTTATCGGTAAAACTTAATCTCCCTGACTTTATATTTGTTCTTATATTTAAATGACGCAGTTCGTTTCCTGCAATCATATTTGTTTTTAAGAAGTTCATTTTAGCAACACTTGTCCCATAGGCTGCAAAGTTTCTTCTCTTACCTAAATTCCTAAAAGTTTCTAACCATTGGTATTTATAACGAGCAAATTTAAACACTGCTGCTGTTATTGTTTGAAAAGCTGCAATTACAGGTGTGGCTACAAATGCTCCATCAAAAACGGTATTTGTAAAACCTACTACTTGTGTCCAATTAGAAAAAGCTTGCATAGACCCTATGACTGCTTCTGCAACCACCTCTAATAAAGCTAATCTATCGGCTGTTCTTTTTAGTTCTCTCCCCAATATAGTCCATTTAGGATGGTCTTCTACTAAATCTATTTTACCTATTGTGTTACCATAAGTAAAACCCTCTACCTTCATTATGTTAGGTATGGTTACTCTATTGTAATCTGTATCTGGTGAAGAGAATGTCCATCTGTGGTTAACAGATGGCTGTGGTATGAAGTCTGTTCTATCTTCACTATTATAGTGTAAAACGTCTTTTCCAAAACTATTTAGTGGGTAATTTGCATAACTTACAGTTTTATTCTTTTTCTGGTAATCGTACAAATCGAAGGTTATCCCCTTAGCAGTAATAGAGCGTTCTGCTGAACGGTCTCCCCTTACTAGTTCAAAACCTTGTATTTTATCTTTTTGTGTTTGACTTATTAAATTATTTTTTACCGCAATGTTTAAAACAGTCTCTACTATTTTACCATCTAACTTTACCCCTAAAGGATAAATTAAAGAGTCTGATAAGTTTGACAATTGTGTTCCATACATAAAATTAGATACTTTATTATCAGGAAATTTAAAATGTCTTATACCTTTACATCTTAAATCTAAAGTATCATTTAAAACATAATTTCCTTCTGCATCTACTGCCCCTGCGTTTGTGTACTTCTCTTGAAAAAAAGCTCTAAATGTTTTATCTGTGCCACCTTCTACTTCGTAAAAAACATCTACAGGAATATCTGCGGGTTCTATAATTAAATTAGAGGAGTCATATAACTCTGCATTATCTGGGTATCCTTCTGTTGACTCTGTATACCCCATACTACCAAAAGCAAAAGGCAGAGCTTTACAATCATCTTCTATAATAGGTTCATCATAAGTACATAAAGTGTCATACAACTGTTGTTTTCCTACTTTTATTGTATCATATTTTACGTTTACTGCGGTATTTGTTTCAGGTGTTACTGCTAATGAGTAACATCCTGCCGATGAAAAGTTATAGTGTGTAGGGCGGTCTCCATCTGGATTTGATTCTGAAAAATTTCCATATAAACTAGTTACCTCTGGTATGTCAGGACTAGCGCAAATATCACCACATAATATGTGATAAGGTGTATCTATACTTAAGTAGTATGTACTGTTACCTCCATTTGTAATTGTTTTGGCAGCGGTTTCCCCATTTGTAATTACTACATCATTTCCTTCTATAGTAAATTTTATCTTTAAAGTGTCAGTTATGCTTTTTAAAGTTATGTAAATAGGGTCTACTGAGTTTGAGGTAGACTTATATATACAAAGTCTGTATTCTCTTGTGCCAAATAAATCAGGGGATAGATTTGAATCTCTACTCATGTGAAAAACAAAAGTGTCCTCAAAATTTTCTAGCTTATACCACCTTGCGTTATTGTATAAAAAGTTATCGTATTTAAAATCTGTACCCCAATTAGATTCTAATTTTGATGAGACTATATCCTCATCTGTATTACCTGTTGTTGCTGTGGCTTGTTTAGATGTTATTAAATCTGACTCTTGAAAACCAAAATAATAATTTACAAAAAAAGAGTTTACAGTTGTTTGTAAATCTTGTGTTGGGTTTATTATTTCAGCTATCGTTGGAGAAGACGGAAAAGGTAGTTCTGAACGGAGTTTACTTGTACAACTTCTTTGTGGAAATGGTAATCTATAAATAGCAGGGGCACAATACCCACTACCACTACCGTTAAAATAGGACAGACCGTCTGACCTTAGTAAGTTACAGTTTGTGGGTGCTTGTGCAAAAGGGTAACCATCAGGAAATTCTGCGGGGATAAATGTTGCAGTTTCACCTATTATTTTTATAATTTCTATAGAGTTTTCAGGTTGTGTTTGTAACTCACAATTTGCTAAAAGTATTCCGTCCTCTTCATAGCCTATGGGCAAACAAGTATCACTTGTGTAGTTGGCAAGTGTAAAAAGTTCTTTTATACGGTCTAAGCTAGAGTCTGGGGTGTGTGTAGCAGCTAGTATATCTTCTAAATTCTGTTCTAAATAATATTCAAGATTTACATAAGATTGTTCTTGTTCTAAAGATATTGTTATTGTTCTTTCTGCTTCTGTTACATCTGTTGTTATTTCAGCTAAAGGTGTGGTCTCATCACCTATAAAACAACTTGCTTGACCTTCTATCTCAACCTCTGAAGTTGCTATATTTGCTCCTTGTGTAAATCTTCCTACTTCTGTTGCTGTGTTATATAACTGCCACCTTTTTTCTAAACGCTCATCGGAACAACCTATTTCTTCTCTGTTTATTGACCTTGAATCTATGTTCTCTTCGTCTATTACTTCGTTGTCAGAGGTTATAGCGTTTCTTCCTATTAAAGGAAAGGTCGGTGAGTATTCTCCGTCTTCGATAAAACGTAGAGCTAAGGGGTATGACTCATCTCGAATAAATTGTCTATACTTAGCTGAATTTATTCCATCTTTATATAAATTTTCCGTTGCTATGTGAGACTGCCATTGTACAAACTCCCCTATTAGATTTACAACCCTTTGTAAGTTTAGTCTTTTTTTGTAAGTTACTCCTTTACCTAGTAAGTAGTTGTTAGCAGTAGCTATTTTTTCTAGTCTTTCTACCCTTACGGCAAATTGTACTAGTTTGTCTAAAGAGGTTCTTTCTTTGTTTGTATCCGTGGTGTATAGTATGGTGTTGTCTGAGGTGGAATGTATGCCTTCAATAAAATAACTAGTTGCTCTATTTATATCTGCATTTTGTATTATTACAACCTTGTAATGTGTAAAGTTTTTATCTAAATTAGTTACTTTTATTTTAAGGGCATAATTTGTTTCGTCTGCTGTTTGACTGGATAGTAAAGCATTATTTTGTACATCAAAAATAGGTACAGGCTCTGTTACTGTAAAATACCTTGACTGCTCATTTCCTGCTTCATCACAATAAGCTATTACAGCTTGGTACATACCTCTTTTTAAGTTTCCACCTAAAACTATATCGGTTGGTTCTAGTACGGGCACTAGGGCATCTTTAAATATCTCTAGCTTATCACAAGCTAAACAAGTTTCTTCTGTAAAATCTTCTCCACAAAGTATATTCCCTGTAAAATTATATTGGTCTAAATTATCTAGCTGTAAATACCTTGGTGGGTTTAAATCATCTGTCCAATACAAAATTTTACCGCACTTTTCATTTTTTATAATCCCTGTTTTAATCGGGGAATCTATATTAAAATTTAGACATTGTTTTGTATCTGTATCACAAGTGTCGTTAATGATAGTTTGGTAAACTTGGTAAGCTACTTGGTCTCGTTCCTCTAAAGGGAGCTCTTGTTGTACCGCTTGGTCACAGTCTCCACAATCTACTAAGGTATCTTCAAGATTTGGTACAGCTCCGTCGTTAAATATTTTTCCTACTTCGGAAGCTCCTGTCCCTTCATTTTTTAAAAAGAAATAAGTTTCATTTAGATTTACATCAGTAATGTTACCAAGTACTTTGAACCCTTCTTTAAACTTAGAAGCTAAGATGTTTGAATGTTCATTTTGAATATTATAACCTTCTCCTCCTTCTTCCCAAAAATTAGAGTTTTTTGCGTGTGGGTATTCTCCCTCTTGTAAGTTAGAGATATGTGAATCTTTGTTCATCCCCATTTTAGCTGAAGAAATAGAGTTATCTTTTTTTACCATTACATTTTAGGAATCAGATTTTCAAATTTTCTGTGTCTTCTTCTGTTTTCATTTCTTAATGTCTTCCATACAGAAGGGTCTAAGACTGTTGCTTTTAATTCTGTCATCGCTAATTCAAAAGCATTATCAGATTCTTGTCTTAGGTATTGCAGTTTGTTGATTAAGTTGGGGTCATCATTATTCATAAGCCACTCTTCAACAAGTTTCTTTTTTAAGAAGTACTCTAGGTAAACTCTTAATCTATCATGCTGTGTTTCAGGTAAGATTATATTTCCTTCATCATCCATCGGCATTGCTTTGTATATAACATATAAAAATCCCTCTGAAAATTCTGTGTGTAATGTTCTGCCGTTTAATCTTACTGTGTTATTATCTCTTTTTTGTACTCTTGACGGTAAGTTTACACAATCTTTATGTATAGCTCTTCTGTTAAATCCTGGGGCAATTCTTAGTATCTGTGGAGAGTTGTAGTATATCTTTATCTCTTGTTCTTTGTAAGTTACGGTATTGGATACGTTGGTTGTTTTAGAGCAATCACAGGCACAGTTTGATAGGTAGCTAGCATTTGCCGCACTTAAAACACGAGGGTTTTCTTCTTCCATACAGTAGTGAGATAGCTCATATTTCCATACTTCTCTTAAAGACCAAAAATCTCTTGGTAATGTTGCTACTCCTTTTTTAACTTGCAAGACATCATCTGTATCTACCATTAAGTTGTTACCAAATCTTTTTATCTCTCTGTGTAACCAAGTCCTTAAGGAGATAGGGTCTATTAACCCTGCTTCATCATAAGATTTAAAGGTGTTTTTTACTTCGGCATATACATTTTCTTCTGTTGTCATTCTAATATATTTTTGCATTTTTATGCCCGTACATAGATTTAAGCGTAGAATAGTAATTCTTTGGTCTAAAACCTTCGTCTGTAATAAGCTTCCAAAACTTTTTCTTTAGTTCTTGTGGGTACATTCTATCCATTATCATTCTTTTAATGCAGGACTTTGTTCCTACGTCTGAATCTAATATAGGTACATAAGTATAGCCATCTGTATGAGCAAAGTTATCATAAAAATACTTACTTCTTTTCATACCTTTTCTGCCGTAAGGAATGATTAGTAATGAAAAGTAACCATATCTTTCTAAGAATACTCCTCCTTCATACTCAAGCATTAATTCTCTTGTTGCTTTAAATACAGAGTCGTGTATTCGTCTAAATTCTTTTAAGGATAATTTACTATCTTTTTTTACAGGGCTTGCTTTTTTAAAAGCTTGGTAAGCGTGTCTGTTTGTTGGGTTATAGCTTTTTGATAAGCGGCTTTTATGAAGTATTTGCTTTGTTCCTACTTCTCTTATAGACCTTCTGTACTTTCTTTTGGTTTTATACACTATTCTCGTTATTATCTGGTTTTTCGTCGGGCTGTATTTGTACATACGTTTGTGCAATCTCTTGCACTGTCTGTTGTATAACTACCTCTAATAGCTTGTCGCTTCCTATAAAAGTGTATTCTAATGCGCTTTTACATTCATCTTTCTCACACTCACAATCTAACTCTGATGCTGCTTGGGTATCTAGTGTAAGTAGTTCTATAAAACCTACTTCCATTTGAGTATTTAATAAGTACAAATAACCCCCTCTTTCATAAAACATTAGTGGATTGTTATTTTGTTTTCTCTTTCTGTTACGAGCGTAATCCGTAGGAGTAGTTTTGTAAAATATTTCTGTTTGGTCTAAGTTAGATACTATCTTTATTGAGTCTCCAAACCGTGAGTAAATAAGTTCGGGTAACTGTTTATTACTTTTCATTATTTTTTGACAGGTGCGAAACTCTACTATGTCGCATTTTATTCTATCTACCTTTGTAAACTCAAAACAATTAATCTGCGAATAAAGGTTTGCTTCTCTATATAAAGTTCGGTCTCTTAATTTTTGTGAAAGTAAAAATTTCATCTTACTTTTTAATACAGATAGTATGTACCTATTAGACATCCATCTATCTTTAGATAGTTGTCTTAGGGTTGTCTTTACTCTATCTATAATTACTCTTTTTTTCATCTGAAAAATTTCGTGAATATACTTCTTTTTACTCTTAAAAACAAATTTGTTAAAAAAAGGAGGTGCAGTTATAAACCATACCTCCTGTTAAAAAAGGGAAACCAATAAACCCTTTTATTTTAGCATTGTTGACTGTTGGTTAGTATTCCGTCAGTGCTTATTTCATAAGACCTAGTTCCAGTAGCTATATAGTTTGTAACACCTGCCGTATAATTTAATAATAAAGCATTTGCTGGAAAAGGTATGGGGTTTGAGTTAGTGCTTGCACTTGTGTATAATTGTGAGTTTTGTGCAATTGCTCCTGTTGCTGATACATTGGAAGACTCTACTTTTACTGCATTTATTCTAGTTTGTCTACACATAAATTCTCTGCTTAACCCTGCATCTGTTAAATTTATCTGCACAAGTGTTAAAGATGGGTTACATGCACCGTTTGATATTTTTACTATTTCTCCTGCGGTATCTACTGTTATATCTATTATTGTACCATTAGGGTTTTGTGTAGATATTTGTGAGATAGTATAGTTCGGTTTGCTTCCTGTATTTGTTGGGACTAGTGGGTTACTTTCTGCTATATCTAAATAAATAAACTCTCCTAGCGCAACAGGTGCTGTATTAGGTACTTTAAATACTTGGTTAACAATAGGCAAACAATGGTCTATTGTACTATCCTGTGATTCCGATACAAACCAAGTACGCTGTAAAACAGGTTTTGTTGGTTTAGGCATTGGTCTTACTTTATAAATGTCTCTTTTAAAACTGTTCATTATTTATGCTGTTTCTTCTAGTGAACCAAATAACCAAGCTTGTCCTCCTATCATTTCAACAGCGGCATTATGCCCTTGCCCTTGCATTTTAGGATTATACTGTACAGGTAAAATGTTTTGTCCTACGAAGCTTACTTCATTTAGACCTTTTTGTAAAAAACCTACAAAAAAATTATTGTTGGGTAAAGTAGAAGGGCTTATTGTAATCACAACATCTGCTGAAGTTGCATCTACAACAATTACATAATCGCTATCTGCTGTTACTATTGTATAGTCTGTACTTACTGTCTTAACTGCGTTTTTATTTTTAATAAAAGCGGGTGAGTTAGTGTCTGTTACTAAAACATCTGCTTGTGCTTGTTCAAAAGATAAGTCAAAGTTGTTTGCGGTAGGCTCTGTTACAGTTATAGTACTGTCAGAACTTGTTATTCCTAAATCTACGGCTGTTGGCACATCTATTTCTAAAGTTATGTTTCCCGCTGCATCTGTGTCTATTGTGATACTGTCAGACTTCAAGCCTTTAAAAGT
>Ga0307972_1000494_pt1 | contig 21694 bp, 19 predicted proteins | sample OrgLakmetagen780_FD_201848 | JGI IMG/M metagenome (GOLD analysis project Ga0307972, IMG submission 201848) | Saline water microbial communities from Organic Lake, Antarctica - #780 | ecosystem: Environmental > Aquatic > Non-marine Saline and Alkaline > Saline | place: Antarctica: Organic Lake...
AGGCCAGCGCAGACAGCGATCATTTGATTGATCTGTACCAGCTTAATCTGAAAGACGCGACCGCTCTGGTGCTGGCAGACAGTTTTGCGTTGAACAACAGAGATCTCGTGTACGTAACGGCAGCGCCTCTCGCGCGCTGGAACCGCGTGGTATCGTTGTTGGTGCCATCCTTTTCCCCGCTGTTCCTGGGTGACCGGGCCGCCGGCCTCTTCGATTAGGGGGCCGCGCTATGTTTGACCATATTCTGGTCTTATGCACCGGCAATATCTGCCGCAGCCCGGTGGCCGAAGCGCTGCTGCGCGCGGCCTTGCCCGGCAAGCTTGTGTCATCCGCCGGCCTTGGCGCGTTGGTTGGGCACCAGGCCGATGCCACCGCCGCCGAACTGGCCAGCCAAGCAGGGCTGAACCTAAGCGAACACCGCGCCCGCCAGGTAACCGGCGACATGCTGCGCCAGGCCGACCTAATACTGGTGATGAGCCAAAGCCAGCGCGCGCAAGTCAGGGCCATAGAACCGACCGTTGCCGGCAAAACCATGCTGCTAAGCCACTGGCTACCCGGCAAACCGGACATCCCCGACCCCTACAAGAAAAGCAAACAGGCGTTCGAACACGTGCACCACATGCTGCAGAACGCCGCGCACGCCTGGCTGGCCAAACTTCAATAAATCCCAAGAGCAACCCATGACCGAAGCAACCCCAAATTCAGCCGCCCGCCAGGGCCGAAATAACGATGACGACATCGACATCGGCTTTCTGCTGGGCAGCCTGTGGGATCAAAAAATCTTTATCTGCCTGTTGGCCGTGGTTTTCGCCATAGCGGGCTTGGCCTACGCCACCTTGTCTACGCCCATCTACCAGGCCGACGCCCTGGTTCAGGTCGAAAAAAAATCCGGCACCATCCCCGGGGCGAACATGCAACAAATGCTGGGGCAACAGGAATCCAGTACCAGCACCGAAATTGAAATTCTGGGCTCGCGCATGATTCTGGGCCAGGTGGTTGACCAAACCGATCTGGACCTGAACGTACAGCCCACCAACTTGCCAGTGGTTGGCGCCTGGCTGCGGCGCATAGGCGTAGAGCGGCCAAGCTTTTTGCCAACACACGCCTCGGTGTGGGCGGGCGAAACCCTGACCATCGCCGAGCTGGTCACCAGCCACAAAAGCAACACCATGGCTTTTTCGCTGCGCTCCCTTGGCAACGGCCGCTACCAGCTACACAACACCCAGGGCGAACTGTTAGGCCAGGGTGTAGTAGGCCAAACGTTGGTGATAGAAAACCCCTGGGTTGAACTTAACCTAGCCGAACTAACGGCCCCGGCGGGCGCCACCTTTGTGATCGTAAAGAAAAGCCGGCTCGCCGCCACCAGGGGCCTGAAGGCACGATTAAGCATTCAATCCCAGGGCAAAGACACCGGGATTTTAGGGCTTACGCTGGCAGGGGCGGATCAGCAGGAGCTGGTCACCAGCCTGAACGCCACCACCCAAGTGTTTCTAACCCAGAACATTGCCCGGCAAGCGGCAGAAGCCGAAAAAAGCCTGGAGTTTCTGGAGCAGCAAGCACCAAAAATTCGCGAACAGTTAATTGAAGCGGAAGACAAGCTGAACGAATTTCGCCTGGCCAACGACAGCATCGACCTGACCTTTGAAACCCAAAACGCCCTGAACAGCCTGGTGGGCATTGAATCCAGCCTGAACGAAATGGAACTGCAAGAATCCGAGCTGGCGCGGCGCTTTACCCCCAACCATCCGGTATACCGCTCGCTGCTGGAGAAGAAAGAACAACTGCTGCGTGAAAAAACCCGCCTGGAAGAACGCGCCAACAACCTGCCAGACACCCAGCAGCAGGTGCTCCGATTTAGCCGGGATGTGCAGGTTACCCAGGAAATCTACGTGCAGTTACTCAACCGCATGCAAGAGCTGCGCCTGGTGAAAGCCGGCACCGTAGGCAACGTGCGTATTCTGGACGACGCCGTTGTACTGGGCCAGGTGGCGCCGCGCAGAAATCTGATTATTATGGTGGCCGGCCTGAGTGGCCTGTTGCTGGCCATTATCTTGGTGCTGTTGCGCGCCGCCTTCAGCCGCGGCATTGTATCCGCAGAGCAGCTGGAAGAGCTGGAATTGCCGGTGTACGCCACAGTACCCCTGTCTGGCGAAAACAAACTTAGTTCGCAGCTTAAAAAGAAACGCAAAAACGGCGCCAAAGCAGGGCACATCCGCCAAGACCTGCTGGCGATGAATAACCCCGCCGACACAGCCATCGAAGCCATCCGCAGCCTGCGCACCTCTCTGCATTTTGCGATGATGGACGGCAGTGACAACCGCCTGGTGATAACCAGCCCCAGCCCGGATGCGGGTAAAAGCTTTCTGTCTGCAAACCTTGCCGCTGTATGTGCACAGGCTGGACAGCGAGTAGTGGTGGTAGATGGCGACATGCGTAAAGGCCACCTGCAAGAATCCTTTAAACAAACCGCCGCTGGTGGCCTGTCAGATGTGTTGTCTGGCCAGATGGAAGCAGCACAAGCCGTGCGCAGCGGCAATCTGGATAACCTGAGCTGGGTCAGCCGCGGCAACGCGCCGCCGAATCCTTCCGAGTTGCTGATGCAGCCCCGCTTCACCGAGTTTCTGGATTACTTGAGCAGCAAGTTTGATCTGGTAATCATCGACACCCCGCCGATTCTGGCAGTCACCGACGCCGCCATCATCGGCAAACAGGTAGGCACCACTCTGATGGTGGTGCGCTTTAACGTGAACACCCCGAAAGAAGTCGACATCGCCCGCACCAGGCTGGCGTCTGCCGGCGTGCCGCTTAAAGGCACCATCTTGAACGCCATGGAAAAGAAAGCCGCCACCAGCTACGGCTATTACGGTTACTACAACTACGCCTACAAATCCGACTGAGCTCAAACATGAAACTCCTGATCACCGGCGGCGCCGGCTTTATCGGCTCTGCGGTTATCCGCCACGTCATCTTTAATACCGACAACCAAGTGGTTAACCTCGACAAACTCACCTACGCCGGCAACCTCGAAAGCCTGGCCGACGTAAGCGGTAGTGCACGCTACAGTTTCGAGCAGGTAGACATCTGCAACCGCGCCAAAGTCGACCGTGTATTGGCCAAATACCAGCCTGACGCCATCATGCACCTGGCGGCAGAAAGCCACGTAGACCGTTCCATAGACGGCCCGGCTGAGTTTATTGAAACCAATATCGTCGGCACCTATACATTATTGGAAGCCACGCGCCATTACTGGAACGCGCTGCCGGAAGCAAAAAAAGCCGGGTTCCGCTTTCATCACATCAGCACCGACGAAGTCTACGGCGATTTACCGCACCCCAGTGAAAGCGCAAGCGCCCACCAGCACCTGTTCACTGAAAACACCGCCTACGCCCCCAGCAGCCCTTACAGCGCCAGCAAAGCCAGCTCAGACCACCTGGTACGGGCCTGGATGCGCACCTACGGCCTGCCGGTACTGATCACCAACTGCAGCAACAACTACGGCCCTTACCATTTTCCGGAAAAGCTGGTTCCGCTGGTGATACTGAACGCCCTGGAAGGCAAACCACTCCCGGTATACGGCAAAGGCGACCAAATCCGGGATTGGCTCTACGTAGAAGACCACGCCCGCGCGCTGTACAAAGTTGTGACAGAGGGCCAAGTAGGCGAAACCTATAACATCGGTGGCCACAACGAAAAACAGAACTTCGACGTAGTAAACACCGTCTGCGATATTTTGCAGCAGCTGCGCCCCAAAACAACCCGCTATCGTGATTTGATCACCTACGTAGCCGACCGCCCAGGGCATGACCAGCGCTACGCCATAGACGCCGGCAAAATCCAGCAGCAACTGGGCTGGGCACCGCAAGAAACCTTCGAAACCGGCATCAAAAAAACCGTGCAGTGGTATTTGAATAACCTGCAGTGGTGCCAGCGGGTGCAAGACGGCAGCTATCAGCGCGAGCGGCTAGGCGTAAAAGAGACAACACAGGTAGCAGGGGAAGAAGCTTGAAGAAAAAACCAGAAACCATCCTGCTGCTGGGCAAAAACGGCCAGGTAGGCTGGGAACTGCAGCGCGCACTGGCGCCCTTGGGCACGGTGGTGGCACTGGGCCGCGACACCGAAAACGGCCTTTGCGGTGATTTAGCCAACCCCGAAGGTCTGCAGCAAACCATTCAAACACTGCGCCCCAACGTGATCGTAAACGCCGCCGCCTACACAGCAGTCGACGCCGCCGAACAAAACCCGGAACTGGCCCACCGCATAAACGCCACTGCCCCCGGCGTTCTAGCCGAAGCCGCCAAAGCCGTGGGCGCCTTACTGGTGCATTACTCCACCGATTACGTGTTTAACGGCGCCGGCGACTTGCCCTGGCAAGAACACCACAGCACCCAACCGCTAAACACCTACGGCACCAGCAAACTGGCCGGTGAACACGCCATACAACAGGCCGGCGGCCACCACATGATTTTTCGCACCAGCTGGGTGTACGCCCGCCACGGCCGCAACTTCGTCAACACCATGGCCAACTTAATACAACAAAAGCCCAGCCTGAATATCGTGTGCGACCAAATCGGCGCGCCCACCTCGGCCGAACTGATCGCCGACATCACCGCCCACTGCCTGCGCGCCCGCCGCCCTGGCATGATCGACAACGGCGTGTACCACCTGGCTGCCAGCGGCGACACCAGCTGGTGCGACTACGCCCGCTACATCGCAGAAACCCTGCAAGCCCTGGGCGCCCCGGTCACCGCACCGCCGCAATCCATACTGCCGATTGCCAGCGAACACTACCCCACGCCGGCCAAACGCCCGCTGAATTCGCGCCTGAACACCCAAAAACTGCAAACCCGTTTTGGCCTAAACTTGCCCCACTGGCAGCCAGGGGTAAAGCGGGCACTGATGTACGCACGGATGGACGCACTGAAGGACAAGGCAAAACACCCCATATGTTGAAACAACTGTTAGAACTCTACCGCCTGCTAACCAAAGAACAGCGCAGAAAGCTCATCAAGCTTCAGCTATTAGTCGTATTGATGGCTTTCGCCGAAATTGCCGGCGTAGTGTCTATCGGGCCCTTCATGGCCCTGGTCGGCGATATGAGCCAGCTGCAAGGCGATGGCCGCCTGGCGCAGATTTACAGCGCCACCGGCGCCAGCTCGCCGGAGCAGTTCTTGTTTTGGGTAGGCATTGGGGTCATGGGCTTACTGACCCTAGCGGCGATTGTTTCAACCGTCACCGTGTGGCGCCTGTCCATGTACGGCGCCCGCGTGGGTGCAGAACTGAGTATTCGCCTGTACCGCCATTACATGCATCAGCCCTGGTTGTTTCATGCCAGTGGCAGCAGCAGCGAATTAACAAAGCAGATTACGGGGGAGTGCCAGCGGGTTGCCGGCAATATCATTAACCCATTCATGCAAATGAATGCAAAGCTGGTGATGGCGCTGTTTATGGCCATCGGTATATTCCTGTACAACCCGGCTGTAGCCATCACCGGCGTTGTGATCTTCTCTGTTGCTTACTGGTTGTTGTTCCGCATTGTGCGTAGGCGGCTAAGCGCCAACGGTCAAACTATTAGCCGCTCTCAACAAACCAGATTCAAGCTGATGGCCGAAGGCTTTGGCGGTATAAAAGACACGCTGTTATTAGGCCGACAACCAGACTTTATTAGCCGCTTCGACAAAGCCAGCAGCCAGTTTGCTCACGCCCAAGGCACCAACCAAGTGATGAGCCAAGTGCCACGCTTCGCGATGGAGCTAGTAGCGTTTGGCTGCGTGATCTTTTTGATCCTGTATTTGCTGACCAGTCACCAAGGCAACGTGGGTACCATCTTGCCGGTGTTGTCCGTGTACGCACTGGCGGGCTTCAAACTGCTGCCAGCCTTTCAGCAGGTATACACCAGCCTGTCTGCGATCAGGGGTAACATTGCAGCTTTTGAGTCTATAAAAGGCGACCTACAAGCCAGCGCAGTCAACGAATCTGCAGAAGCGAAAACGGCTCAACAAACAAGCCATACGCACCTGGTTCCCAAAACCTCCATTCAGCTCAAAAACGTGACCTTTGCCTACCCAGGCAAGAAAAAACCTGCGTTGAAAAATCTGGACATCACCATATCTGCCAACAGCGTGATTGGCCTGGTGGGCTCCTCTGGCTCCGGCAAATCCACCACTATTGATCTGGTGCTGGGCTTGATGCAGCCCGAACAAGGTCAATTATTAGTCGATGGCAAACCCATTACCCAAGACAACCTGCGCGCCTGGCAAAACACCCTGGGCTTTGTACCGCAATCCATCTTTCTGGCCGACAGCAGCATTCGCGAAAACATCGCCTTTGGCCTGCCTGAAAATGAAATAGACGACCAAAAGGTCAACCGCGCCACCAAAATGGCCCACCTGGAAGAACTGGTCCAGGAACTGCCAAACGGCCTGAACACCCGAGTAGGGGAGCGCGGCGTGCAACTGTCCGGTGGCCAGCGCCAGCGTATAGGCATCGCAAGAGCCCTATACCACGACGCCGAAGTGCTGATTCTGGATGAAGCCACCAGCGCTTTGGACGGCATTACCGAAAAACTGATCATGGACGCCATCCACGATTTCGCTGGCCAAAAAACCATCATCATGATTGCCCACCGCCTGGCCACAGTAAAGCAGTGCGACACCATCTATTTATTAGGTAACGGCAGCGTTGTGGACTCTGGCACCTACACCGAACTGACGGAAAAAAACCAGACCTTCAAGTTTATGGCACAGCACGCGTAACCGAACGGCACTTGCAAATAACGATTCAGGAACTTTTATGAAAGGCATCATTCTGGCCGGCGGCTCAGGCAGGGAAAATGCATAAAAAACCGCGTTGTGGCGGAATTTTCATCACATCAGCCGAGCTGATCGCAAAAAACTCACCGAAGCTGCTCGTCAGCACTGGCATGTCGAGAGTAAATTTCATTGGTTTTCGGATGTCGCATTTCGTGAAGACACCTGTAAAATCCATCGTGGTTATGCCGCTGAGAACCTCGCGAGAGTGCGTCAAATCGCGTTGAATTACCTAAAAGGTGAAATGAATTTTAAATGCGGTATCCGGCGAAAACAGAAGAAAGCGACACTGGATGAGAACTATCTTGGCATGATTCTTGTGGTGTGAAATGTTTCATGCGTTTTCCCTGAGTTAATTAACTAACGGAGGGTGTTCACTCACGTTAATTTTAGATTTCAAAAAAATTTAAGGGCGTTTTTATCCGGCAGAAAATCAGATATATAAAATTTACGTTAGCAATTTTCAACTACTCGAGCCCCTGTATTTCTGTTTAATAATTTATTAAAAATAAGGATAATTATATGACGTGTCTAACATTTATCATTCCAATACGACACCAAGAAAGTTCAGAAAATTGGGATATACTTGTTCAAAATCTTAAGCAAACAGTTCGGTCAATACGTTGTCAAACAAGTCCCGAATGGAAGGCTGTTATCGTTGCAAATTTTGGAGCCAAACTTCCGAAATTACCCAATAATTTTGATGTTTGTTTCGTTGACTTTCAGGCTAATCAACATTATTTGCAAGGTTCGGCGGACTTGGAGTTTTTTCGTGAAGCAGTTAGATTTGACAAAGGTAGGCGGCTTCTCGAGGGTATAAAATATTCAGGTGATACAAATTATTTTATGTTCGTTGACGATGATGATCTTGTTCATTGTGATTTGACGCAGTTTGTTAGTGAAAACGTAGGAGAAAATGGATGGTATATAAACGAGGGACTGATCTGGCAAAATAATAGCAATTTGCTTATGAGATACAAAGGCTTCTATCTATTTTGTGGTACTTCACACATTGTCCGTTCTGATCTTTTGATGCTAGAACAGTTTGAACATGACATAGACTCTAAATATTTAAAACGTATGCTAGGTAGTCATATATTTTTGAAAAGTGAGCTCGAAAAAAACAAAACACCTCTTAACCCTTTGCCTTTTAGGGGCGCAATTTATCGTGTTGGTCACGCTGATGCACATAGTAAAAACAGAGGGATTATAGGTACCTTTTTTTTCAAAAAATCGATACTAAGATCTCCAATAACCATGATAAAGCGTCTTTTGAGCCTTCGGTGGTTAAGCTCTAAAATAAAAAGAACGTATTTTGGTCTATCAGATTAAATTTTGGATGAGGAATTCAGGCACGAAAAAGTGTTGACCCGTCTGACATAAAGTAGAGATGTATGCGTCCCGTAATCCCGAAGCCTGTAGTTTAAAAATAAACCAATTTTATTTTCCCTTTGTAAGTGAAATAAATTTGATTTGGAGAGCTTCTGAAAAACTCCTCAAAGTCAGCGATGAGAAAGTTATTACCAACTACATATGAACTTACCGCCAATGTTCTCAGGGAAAATGCATGAAAAACCGCGCTGTGGTGGGTTTTGTAGCGCGCGCTCGTTGAGATTACTATGGTCATCTAATGATTTTACTCATGGATGCCTCTATGTTGGTGCCGTCTCTTCTTCACTATTTGTCCATCATTCCCGACTTTCGCCAATCCTGGAAAGTGCAACATCAGATGTCTGATAGTCTATTTCTAGTGGTCTGTGCGGTGATTTGTGGTTCTGAAGGATGGGACGAGATCGAAGATTTTGGCCACTCAAAGCTGGATTTTCTGCGCCAATACGGCAATTTTTCCGGTGGTATACCCAGTCACGACACGTTGGCCAGAGTGATGGCACTGATCAATGCGGACCAACTTCAAATCGCGTTTGCTGAATGGATGAAAGCGTGCCATGACGTCACTGACACCAACACTACTCAAGCTTCTAAATTTGCAAGGCTGCCTGGTGACCATTGACGCCATGGGGTGTCAGAAAAAGATCGTGGCGAGTGCGCTTCACAAAGGCGCGGATTACCTCCTGTCAAGGGTAATCAGCCAAAGCTTGTCAAGGCCTTTGAGCAAGCTTTCCCCGTGAGTGAGCTGGTTCATTTTGAAGGTGATGCCTATGTGACTGACGAGAAAAATCGCGGCCGCCAAGAAACGCGCTACCATATTGTAAAAGAGTTTACAGAATAATTTCAAGAGCTTAGCTATGATTAACCTGGGTTAAAAACGGTCGGTGTGGTCATGTCATTTCGTAGCGAAGGCGATAAAGCGCCTACAGAACCTATGATCCGTTACTACATCAGTTCAGCCGAACTGAGAGCAAAAAAGCTCGCCGAAGCGGCACGTCAACACTGGTATATCGAGAATAAATTGCGCGGGTCTTTGGGCGTCGCACTGCGTGAAGACGCCTACAAAATCCATCGTGGTTACGCTGCTGAGAACCTCGCAAGAGTGCGTCATATCGCCTTGAATTATCTAAAAGATGAAACTAATTTTAAAGGCGGCATCCGGCGAAAACAGAAGAAAGCGGCACTGGATGAGAACTACTTTGCCACGATTCTCGCAGTATGAAATGTTTCATTCGTTTTTCCTGAACGGGAAGCCCAGGAGTTAATCAGGCTTTCCCTAAAGCTTTTATTACCTTAAGGACTTATGATGTTTTTTTTTCTTGAGAAGATTTTTAAAAGAGCTCTTGGATGGTCATGCGATTTCTGGAATATAAAGCTTCTACGTAAGCTTCCATGCTTTTATTATAGTGGTGAACCAAATGTAGGGGACAGCTTAAATGTTGATCTTTTAGAAATGTTGTCAGGAAAAAAAATTTACTTAATTAAAACTAAGTATTTTAAGCACGTTCTCTCAACTGGTAGCATCATTCATCATGCAAATCATAAAAGTCAAATTTTTGGGAGCGGTCTAATCTCGGATTGTATCGTTCCAAAATCTAAGAAATTTGGTACGGTTGCCGCTTTAAGGGGTGAATATACCAAAGCGCATTTTGTAAAATATTTTAAAGTGGCGATGAAAAATAATATACCCCTGGGTGATCCCGCCGTTCTTCTTCCAAAATATTTCGAGCTTCCTGAATCGAGCAAACAAAATTTTTTAGGCATCATACCGCATTATGTGGATAAAGCAGATCCTATGCTTTTAGAGTTTATTAAAAAAAATGAGAATGAAGTTTGTCTTATTGATATCCAAAAAGATCTTAATGGGTTCTTGAAAGATATATCTCAGTGTCAATTTGTTATTTCGTCATCGCTGCATGGCTTAATAATTTCGGATGCTTATCGAATCCCAAATAGGTGGGTGCGATTTAGTGATCGTTTGGTTGGAGGGGATTTCAAGTTTTTAGATTATTACTCAACGACATCAAACCTGTACCCAAACTGTTTTATTTTGAAAAGTGAAACTGATTTTCAAAATATTTTTGATAACTTGTATTCAGCTGCATGTGTAAATGACTATACCGGTGATAAGCACGAACTCGAGAAAAGTTTTCAAGACTTATTGAGTCGAATCTAATTTTCGAGGATTTTATGTCTGAGTTCTTGATAAGCGTAAGTTTAATAATTCCAATCTATAATCAGGAAAGGCATTTGGACGAGTGTCTATCATCGATTAAAAAACAATGCCTAGATGATTTAGAAATTATAATGATCAATGATGGCTCGACTGATAAAAGCGAGCTAATTGCAAAAGAATACCTTTTAGATCCGAGGTTCAAGTACTATGAAAAAAGTAACGGCGGAGCCGCGTCAGCAAGAAATTTTGGTATAAAAATGGCTAGCGGCGAATACATTGGTTTCGTTGATAGTGATGATATAATTCATGAAAATTTTGCATCTATTTTCATCAAAGCGGCTCGTGAAAATAATGCAGATATTGTGGCCGGCGGAAAAAAATCTTTTGTTAGTACTTGCGATTTCTATAGTAGCGAAAAAGTTTTATTTGACTTAGCTGATCCTATTTCGACGTTATATTCTGGCTTTTCTGCATGTGGAAGACTGTTCAAGAGTTCACTTTTTAAAACTAATGATGATTGGTTTCCTGATGGTATTTGGGCTGAAGATAATGGTTATGTACCATTTTTAGTAGAGCAAGCAAAATGTATCTTATTAACAAAAGATAGTTTCTATGGATATAGGTCCGGTGTGGAGGGAAGCACATCAAATTCTCTTCGATGTGTAACTGACTCTCCATGCTCTATGTTGTATCTAGATAAATTATGTCGTAATCAAGATGTATTCGTTTTTACAGTTTTCAAGACAGTAGCAGCCGCAATTTGTAGGTGTCAAAATAACGGGTTTAAAGATAATTTGAACTACAGGCAATATCTTGAATTACCGCAGACAAAAAAATTATTTACTTGTTTAAATAAGCGCTTGCTCTTGTCTGATATCAAGATTTTTAGAGGGAGAGATAAGCTTGAATTTATCTTTTTTTGGATGATTCTCAGAGATTTTAAGACTGCAAGCGTGTTGCTTTATAATTTTCGTAGACTACGCCCTATTATAGGTAAATTGATTCGTAAAATTCGTTAATTTGTATAAGGGGCTGTTCTTTGATAATTCGCTATCTTTTTAAGTGATAAAGAAGAAAGCAAACTAATAATTTGAAATTTATTTTTGCTATTGCTTTAGTTTTCGCGACTGATAATTAGTGATTTTGAAAATATAATTTTCACTTACTGCGAATTATTTAATGTATGTTTCGTAGTAATCTTGTCGCTACGGACATGATATCTAAGTTAGCGTTTGGAGCTGAAAATGCATTCGATTATTTCTCTCATTGGCAGAAAAAAAGAGCTGTTCTGCGCTGACATAACAATAAACCAAAAAAAATTGTCTGAAATAGTTTATAAATCTAGATTTTTAGTACTCGGCGGCGCTGGCTCAATCGGCCAAGCAGTAACAAAAGAAATCTTCAAGCGAAATCCAGCAAAACTGCACGTTGTAGACATCAGTGAAAATAACCTCGTCGAATTAGTCAGAGATATCCGTAGCAGCTACGGTTACATAGACGGCGATTTTCAAACTTTTGCTCTTGATATTGGGTCTATCGAGTACGATGCGTTTTTTAAGGCAGATGGCCAATACGATTACATTTTAAATCTGTCGGCTTTGAAGCATGTACGCAGTGAGAAAGACCCTTATACGCTAATGCGTATGATTGATGTAAACGTTTTCAATACAGATAAAACACTGAAGCAAGCAATCGATGCCGGAGTCAAGAAGTATTTCTGTGTCTCGACGGACAAGGCCGCTAACCCGGTCAACATGATGGGGGCCTCTAAACGCATCATGGAAATGTTTCTGATGCGCCGAAGTCTGGATATTGAGATTTCAACCGCTCGTTTTGCCAACGTTGCGTTTTCAGACGGCTCATTGCTCCACGGTTTTAACCAGCGCCTGGAAAAACGTCAGCCTATCGTTGCCCCGAAAGACGTCCGCCGATACTTCGTTACGCCCAAGGAGTCCGGCGAGCTGTGCCTGATGTCATGCATCTTTGGGGACAACCGGGATATTTTCTTCCCGAAGCTCAGTGAAGATTTACACCTGATCTCGTTTGCAGACATCGCAGTGAAGTATCTTGAACAAAAAGGTCTGGAGCCAGTCCTCTGCCACGATGAAGATGAAGCCCGGGAGCTGGCCAAGACCCTGCCGGAGCAAGGTAAGTGGCCTTGTCTTTTCACGAACAGCGACACCACCGGTGAAAAAGATTTCGAAGAGTTCTATACCGATCAAGAAGTGCTGGATATGGACCGGTTCAATAATCTGGGCATTATCAAGAATGATGCAGCATATGATGAAGCTCTACTTGATGAATTCGAAGAACGTATTTCTTCGATGAAAAAGAACCTTGCCTGGAGTAAAGATGATCTCGTCCAGATGTTCTTTCGCATGATTCCGGATTTTGGTCACAAAGAAACCGGAAAATACCTCGACAGCAAGATGTGAGAAAATTTTGAGCAAGCACCTGATACAGTTCGTCCGAGATTATTTCGGCACTAACGAATTCATCCCGCTGCATGCACCGATCTTTCCGGGGCGGGAGAAAGAGTATGTGATGGATACCATCGAATCCACGTTTGTCTCCAGTGTTGGCGCGTATGTTGACCGTTTTGAAAAGGATGTAGCGAGCTACACCGGCTCACCCCGGGCAATTGCCACAGTAAACGGCACTGCAGCATTGCACGTAGCCTTGAGGTTGGCCGGAGTGGAGGCAGGAGACCTGGTTATCACCCAGCCGTTAACGTTTGTGGCCACCTGTAACGCCGTTGCCTATTGTGGTGCCGAACCCGTTTTCGTGGATGTTGATCGCGACACCCTAGGGTTGTCTCCAGCCGCCATGGAGCAATGGTTAGTTGAAAATGCTCAGTTGGATGCGGAGGGCGTATGCCGCACGAAATTGGATGGTAAAGCGATACGCGCTTGTGTGCCGATGCACACCTTTGGTCACCCCGCCGATCTGGATGGTTTGTGCCAGGTTTCTCGGCGCTGGAATATTCATATCGTAGAGGATGCGGCAGAATCCCTTGGCAGCTTCTACAAAGGTCAACATACAGGCACAATCGGCTCGCTGGGCACATTAAGTTTTAATGGCAACAAAATTATGACCACTGGAGGCGGTGGCATGATTCTAGCGGGGGAGGCTTTGGCCGATCGCGCCAAACACCTGACCACTACTGCTAAAAAACCTCACACCTATGAGTACATACACGACGAGGTTGGCTACAACTACCGCATGCCCAACCTCAATGCGGCGCTTGGTTGTGCTCAGCTGGAGCAGCTTGAGCAATTTATAGCAGCTAAGCGGGCATTGGCGGCCAGTTATGATGAATTCTTAAGTGGCACGGATTTGCAGTTTGTCACGGAGCCTGAAGACTGCCGCTCCAATTATTGGCTGAATGCGGTGATCTGTGAAGACAAAGCTCACCGAGACACACTGCTGAAAACGACGAATGATGCGGGCGTGATGACGCGGCCAATTTGGGCGTTGATGAATCACCTCTCGATGTATCAGAACTGCCGCAGGGGTAACCTTGTAAATTCAGAGTGGTTGGAGTCGCGGGTGGTGAATCTGCCGAGTAGTGTGCTGTTGGGGTCAGATTGATGGTTAAAATTGGAATCTTTGGCGCATCTGGTATGGCCAGAGAGGCGGGAGATATTGCCCATGCGCTAGGTTTAGAACCCATCTATATAGCCCGAGATGAAGTTGAGCGGGATGCCTGGAGTTATCCGGGCCACATCATTCTCGAATCCGAGGTTGACCGATTTTCAGAGCTGTTATACGTCATTGGAATTGGGGATAACGTGGCTCGCCGCAAGGTGGCCGAGCGTTTTTATAAGAAAGTACGTTTTACTAATCTGATTCACCCAAGTGCGACATTCGGACGTGAGCAGCGAGAACGGCTGGATCACAGCGTCGGTGTTATCGTAGCTGCTGGAGTTCGTCTCACCAGTAGTATCGAAGTCGGTAACTTTGTCATCTTGAATCAGAACGTTACGGTCGCCCACGACTGCGAAGTTGGACGTTACGTACATATCGCTCCAGGAGCAAATGTGTCAGGTAATGTGCATTTAGGCGTTGGCTGCTGGGTGGGGGCTGGGGCTGTGATTAATCAGGGAACGATTGGCCATAAGTTAACGGTGGGTCAAGGGACGGTGATTGGTTCCGCAGCAGTGATTATCGGGGATTGTGAACCAAATGCAGTTTATGTCGGTGTACCGGCGAAGAGGATCAAATGAAGACACTTATCATCGCCGAGGCCGGCGTCAACCACAACGGTGATATGGCGTTGGCAAAAAAGTTAATTGCGGCAGCGGCAGACGCCGGCGCAGATCTGGTCAAGTTTCAGACCTTCATTGCCAGCAATCTGGTTTCGAAAAGCGCGCCCAAAGCTGAGTATCAAAAGAACGTGACAGATCCTGAAGAATCTCAGCAGGAGATGGTGCGCAAGCTAGAGCTTTCTAAAGAAAATCACCTAGAACTAATTGATGAGTGTAATCGAAAGGGTATCGGTTTTTTTTCTACGGCCTTTGATTTGGAAAGCGTTGATTTACTCGAGGAGTTTGGTTCCAAATTTGTCAAAGTCCCCTCGGGTGAGTTGACCAACCTTCCTTATCTTCGCTATCTCACGCGCACAGGCAAGCCGGTATTGCTATCCACCGGCATGGCGAACCTTGGCGAGATCGAAGCAGCCATTAACGTAATCGAGCAGGCGGGAACGCCCAGGGCAAAGATCACCGTGCTGCATTGCACTACTGAGTACCCCACACCAATGGAAGATGTAAATCTTCGTGCAATGGTCAATATCGGCAACGCTTTAGGAGTAAAGGTGGGCTATTCAGATCACACGTCGGGCATTGAAATACCTATTGCTGCAGTAGCGCTGGGTGCGACGGTTATAGAGAAGCACTTTACCCTTGACCGTAACCTTCCGGGGCCGGACCATCGAGCAAGCCTGGAGCCGGACGAACTGAAGGCCATGGTGGCGGGCATTCGTAATATTGAGCGCGCTTTGGGTGATGGCATCAAGCGCCCAAGCCCCAGCGAACTGAAGAATAAGCCTATCGCCAGAAAATCCCTGGTAGCCGCAACAGACATCAAGGCGGGTGAGCTGTTTAGCGTCGAAAATCTAGCAACAAAGCGCCCAGGTACGGGCGTTTCTCCAATGCTGTGGGACGAGGTGATCGGTCGGTCAGCGCCCCGAGACTTCAATGAAGATGAGTTGATCGAGTTATGAGCCGCAAGATCTGTGTGGTGACCGGCACCCGAGCTGAGTTTGGCTTGTTGCGTTGGTTAATGCAGGAAATTAAGCAGCAGCCAGAGCTAGAGCTTCAGGTAGTGGCTACGGGAATGCACCTGTCACCGGAGTTTGGTTCTACTTATCGCGAGATTGAAGAAGCCGGCTTTACCATTCACGCTCGTGTCGAGATGCTCTTGAGTGCGGATACGGCTACCGCCGTTACCAAATCCATGGGCCTGGGTGTTATTGGCTTTGCAGATGCATACGAACGTTTGCAACCAGATGTGATTGTCGTTCTAGGAGATCGGTTTGAGATTTTTGCAGCCGCGTCCGCTGCCCTGATAGCAGGAATACCTGTCGCTCATATTCACGGTGGTGAAACCACTGAAGGTGCTTTCGATGAGGCGATTCGCCACTCGATTACAAAAATGTCGCACTTGCACTTTGTGGCCGCAAAAGAGTACCGGCAGCGTGTAATTCAGTTGGGTGAGCAGCCAGAGCGTGTGTTCAACGTAGGTGGAATGGGCATTGACGCCATTAAACGGATTAAACTGCTGGAACGTGAAGAGCTTGAGCAATCCCTAGGTTTCCGCTTTGATAAAAAGAATCTTTTGATTACATTCCATCCGGTTACGCTGGAGAGTGGTAATAGCTCCTCTGCGCAAATGAGTGAGCTGCTAGCAGCATTAGATGAGCTTAAAGATACACGCCTGATTTTCACCATGCCCAATGCAGATACCGGCGGCCGCGAGCTGAGTGCTCTGGTGCAGGATTTTGTTAATAACCACGACAATGCCTGTGTGTTTCCCTCTTTGGGCCAGCTGCGGTATTTTTCCTGCCTTGCCCAAGTCGACGCCGTGGTAGGAAATTCTTCCAGTGGATTGGCTGAAGCGCCTTCTTTTTGTATCGGCACAATCAATATAGGGGATCGCCAAAAGGGTCGTCTTCAAGCAACCAGTATCATTGATTGCGAACCCTCGCGGCAGTCGATTTTCAGTGCGCTGGAACGTGTTTATTCCCCTACGTTTCAGCAAGCGTTGAAGGCCGCCAGCAACCCATACGGTAGTGGCGGTGCTAGTGAGAAAGTTGCAAAAATACTGGCCGACTATCCTTTGGATAATATTCTGAAAAAACAGTTTTATAACCTGCCGACAAAAGACCTATCTTAAGATATGGAGCAATCAATGAAGTCATGGCGTAACGCCCTTGTTAAAGCAGATGCTTCTTTAGAACAGGCCATTGAAGCTCTGGATAAAGCTGCTCTCCGTATTGCATTGGTCGTTGATGATGAAGGCAGACTTGCAGGCACCCTAACTGATGGTGATGTGCGTCGGGCGTTGCTCAAACATCGATCGCTAAGCACATCAGTTAGCCAGGTAATGAACCCAAACCCAAAAACTGCTGAACAGGGTTGGAGCGAAAGCCGAATGCTTTCAATGCTGGAAGAGCATGACTTGCTGCAGTTGCCTCTGATCGACAAAGATAGAAAGGTGGTAGGCTTAACAAGCTTACATGACGTGCTGAACAAGCACCGCCACGACAATCCTGTGTTTTTGATGGCAGGTGGGTTCGGTACTCGGTTACGCCCACTGACCAACAACTGCCCTAAGCCAATGTTAAAAGTTGGTGATAAGCCGATTCTGGAACAGATTCTCCTGAGTTTTGTAAATGCTGGCTTTCATCGTTTCTACATATCGACCCATTATATGCCGGAGGTAATTCGGGATTACTTCGGAAGCGGTGAAAAATGGGGCGTATCGATTCAGTACATTCACGAAGATGAGCCGCTAGGTACAGGTGGCGCTTTGGGCTTGTTGCCACATGAGGAAATTGACCTACCCCTATTCATGATGAACGGAGATCTACTCACCTCCCTAAATATTCATAGCTTTCTCGAGTTTCATGAAAACCATGGTAGCGTCGCCACTATGTGCGTGCGGAAGTACGAGCATCAGGTTCCTTACGGAGTCATTACCAGTGATGGAACCCAGATCAAGTCAATGGTTGAGAAACCCGTACACAAGTTTTTCGTGAACGCGGGCATTTATCTACTCAACCCGGAGTTGGTCAAAAGTGTTGGGCGTGGAGTTCGGGTTGATATGCCCACATTGCTTGAACAACAGATTGAGGAAGGTAGACCCGTCAACATGTTCCCGGTACATGAGTACTGGTTGGACATAGGGCAGATGGGTGACTTTGAGCGGGCCCAGAGCGAAGTGGGAAGTGCGTTCAATGGTTGATAGCCGTAGGATCCTAATGGTGATCCCCGCAAGAGGTGGAAGTAAACGTTTGCCAAGGAAAAACGTACTTCCGCTTGCTGGTAAGCCGCTGATTTGTTGGACCATTGAGGTCGCACTCGAGGCAGGGCTTGACGCGCGGGTATTGGTAACGAGCGATGACGAAGAAATTCTTGCAGTTGCCAGACAATATGAATCTAAGGGCGTTATCGTACTCAAGCGCGCAGATGAGTTGGCTACGGATACTGCTACTACCGTAGATGCACTGGTTGATGCTGTAGCGGTTGAGCGCTTGGCAGGTTATTCGCCGGACACGATCGTACTTTTACAGCCCACTTCACCACTGCGCACTAGCAAAGATATTTGTGATGCAGTGGAGCTATTCGCGAGTGATAAGAACAGGGCTACAGTCGTTTCAGTATGTGAGGTGGATCACCCGACAGCATGGGTGGGCGTGCTTGGTGAGAACGCCAGCTTTTCCGGAATTGATCTCTCAGGTAAGAGATCACAGGATTACGGTAAAGAATACCGGTTGAATGGAGCCGTTTATGTGGCTAAAACCGATATTTTGATGGATGGAAAAACGCTATTTACTAAGTGCCTACGCGCTTTTGTTATGCCAAGATACCGCTCCTTAGATATTGATGAAGAGGTCGATTTTAAGGTTTGTGAGAGCGTTTTTAATATCGGTGACACCTCCTAGTTTAATTCTTTCTACGCTGTGTGACGATTGAATTCGGTCTAGATGTAATTAATCAGCACTGGCATTATTTATTTGGTTGAATGATGAAAAGAGATCTCTTTATTTGCTACACACCGCTCCAAGTATTGATCGCAAAAGCTATTATACAGTCCGGAGCGTGTGGAAAAGAAAAACCTGACTTTTACCTTTTCGCGCTTTCTGAGTCTGATCGTTACAAGCATTATTATGACGATATGAAATCGCTGTGCAACTATTCAGAACTGGTTACAAGTCTGCCGCGCTTCCCCTTTTATTTGAGATGGTTAGGGGCGCGGTTCAAAAGTAAAGTGTACAACCAAATATTTTTTGCGAGTATTGATTCTGTTCATATTCAATACATTCTATCTATGATCAGTTTTGAGAGTGTCGCAACGTTTGATGATGGTACGGCTAATATAATGTCTGGTAGCAAGTATTATAAACCGGCCTCAAATTTCTCGACGCGAATTAAGTTGTTTTTAAGATGGTGCTTTGGGAATAGGTACACTAGTCATAGTATGGTCGCAGCATCGACTAAACATTACACTCTTTATAAAGATATGAGTAACATAATAACTAATACTGTGCCGTTAGATATGTTTATGCCTAGCGAAGATTCTGCTGACAATGAACGGGATGGTGAGTTGGTAGTAATTCTTGGCACGGTGCTTAAAGACGTTCTAGAAAATGAAGAAGCGAAACCGGAGAGCGTGAGGCGAATTTCTAAGTTTTTAAACGAACTACCTCATGGTGATAAGGTGTATCTTCCTCACCCTAGAGATGAAACTGATTATTTCCTTGATATACCTCGCTGCGATTCTCCACTCATAGCCGAAGAAGTTATTATAAACTACGCAAAATCTTATAAAAAAATTACCTTGATAGGCTTTGGTAGTAGTACACAATTTAACCTTATGGGCCAGGGGTTTATACATAATACAGTTATTACGTCATCACTTTTTAAAGATGTATTTGGTAGTCTTGCTGAGATGTTATGTGACACCGGTGCCGACGCTATTTCTATAGATTAAGTTAACCCTATTGTAGGTTCGATTTTTAAGGATTTTATGAAAATTATATTTTTAGGTGGAAACTTCAATTTATCAGGAGGTACTGAGCGCGTAGCAAGTATCATCGCCAACGAACTCACAAAGATAGGCTACGAAGTAACCGTTGCAAGTGTTCAAGGAGGAGACCACCCCTTTTATCCACTAGATAGCCGCATTAAAATTCGATCCCTCTTTAGTAAGGTGGGGCGAAATATTTTTCGTACGCCTTTGCTCATTCATCGTATCAGGAAGCTTCTGTTAGAAGAAAAGGCGGACGTTCTTGTATCGGTCGAGTCAATGCTGGCACTTTTCACCGTGCCCGCAACTATTGGTCTCACCGCGAAGCATATCTGTTGGGAACACTTTAGTTTCAATAATGACTTAGGCCGCAGGGGGCGTCGTATTGCTCGTCAATTAGCAGCGCGATACTGCGACGTTGTTGTGACGCTGACAGCGCGCGATCGATTGTGTTGGAAAAGCAAGACGAGCGGCACTGCTCAGATTATTGCGATTTCCAATCCCTCGCCGTTTCCAGTTCAGCCTATTACTTCCAGAATAAATAAAGAAAAAGTGGTACTAGCAGTAGGTAGGCTCGTCTCAATTAAAGGCTTTGACATGCTGCTCCAAGCATGGAGTTTAGTAGCGCCGTCAGCAGAGGGGTGGGTTTTGCGTATAGTAGGCGACGGGCCGGAAGGAAAATCACTAGCGGCCCAGGCTAAATCTTTAGGAATATCGGATGCAGTAGAATTTACCGGTTTAGTTTCCAATGTTGAAGCGCATTATCGGGAAGCTTCCATTTTCTGTCTGAGTTCAAGGTATGAAGGTTTTGGTATGGTGTTGTTAGAAGCAATGTCTTTTGGTCTTCCGGTTGTAAGCTTCGACTGTGAAATGGGGCCAGCGGAAGTGTTGGAGGGAACTGGCGGGAAGCTGGTAGCCCAAGGCAATGTGGAAGAATTGGCGGAGGAGCTATTAAGCTTAATGGGTAGTCCAGAAGAAAGAATGGCGATATCTGCATTGTCGCAGGGTAAAGCGAAATTGTACCAGCCAAATCTGATTTTAGGGGAGTGGGTTCGGATTATCGAAACCTTCGAAAAAGAAGCTTCCAGAACTGAATGATTTTATTGGTGTGCTGAAACTTTAATCGAACAACGAAAAGGTCGAATAAGTTGAGAATTTTGCATTTCATATCCTCCCCAGCAGCCGGTGGCGCAGAGACATACGTTCGCGATTTGTCCATTTTGATGCGCAGCAAAGGGCATGACGTCCACGTCGTGTTTCTTGAGTCGGCAGCTGAGAGCGGCAGGGATCTAGCGTTCGAAAAAACTTTTCTGGAATCACTTTCGGCCAAGTCGATTTCCTACGCCTTTATCGGAACAGAGTCTCGGAGAAAGCCATGGCTGGGGGGCTTGCGACTACGAAAAGTAGTAAACGCCTTTCAGGCTGACGTAGTTCACTGTCATCTTTATTATGCACTTCTATTTTCATTTTTCTTATTAAAAACACCCGTCCTCTACACGCATCACAATATTAAATTGGGTTTGCCACGTGCCTTCTATCGCCTTTTTGATCTAAAGGTAAAAGCGTACATCGGTATATGCAGTGCCTGCAAAAAGCAGTTGGAGGGCGGTCGTGCTCGTAGCGTTGTTTTGATAAACAATGCCGTTTCTAAGCAACGAATTCCTGTCAGGTCTAATGCCAATCGCAGTTCCGAGTCAAAGGTTACGTGCGTGTTTGTGGGGCGTTTGGGGGAGCAAAAGAACTTAACGCTATTGATGGCAGCTTTTGCAAGACTTCAGAATCTAGATGTGAAGTTAAAGATTGTTGGCGAAGGTCCAGACCGGAGCAAGTTGGAGAGCTTGGCGAAATCGTTGGGAATAGATAACCAAGTTCAGTTTCTGGGCAATATTTCGAACGTAGGAGAGGTTTTGGCTGCGAGTGACGTTTTTCTCATGTCCTCCGCGTGGGAGGGGTTACCGATAGCCTTGATTGAAGCAACCTTGGCCGGCTTGCCTGTTGTAGTAACGAATGTTGGTGGCTGTGCGGAAGTGGTGCACCAGTGTGCAAACGGGTTCGTCGTGGACAGTTTAGA
>Ga0307972_1000496_pt1 | contig 21681 bp, 15 predicted proteins | sample OrgLakmetagen780_FD_201848 | JGI IMG/M metagenome (GOLD analysis project Ga0307972, IMG submission 201848) | Saline water microbial communities from Organic Lake, Antarctica - #780 | ecosystem: Environmental > Aquatic > Non-marine Saline and Alkaline > Saline | place: Antarctica: Organic Lake...
CCCTATCTTTCCCTCCCTTTTGATTTCTTGCCTTTTTTTTTTCATTGTACAACACATGCTTTAGGTCCATGGAGCATGCTGCTTCTCAGGGACCAGCGCCCGATGACGTCGAAGGCCTCTTCGCACAAGGGTTCATGCGTTCGTCAAGCGCGTTCACGACTCTGGCCATGGGGCCAAACGCCAAGAAACTCACGCCTTACATTCCTCGCTTGCTCGAAGTCGTGAGCTCTGGCGAAGTGGACCACATTCCCGGCATGGAATCTCACGTCTTTCAGGTGTTGTCCCTGCTGACGCCCGCTTATATTCAATCGTATTTTTCAACACTTTTTTTTCTATCGTGCGATATATTTTTATTGTGCTCATTTTCTCGTGTTCTCACTTTCTTGTGCTCTTACGTTTCGTCCACTCTTGCTATACCATCTCTTTGTCCATTGGCCATCAACACTCTTTAGACGCTTTCCCATTTGAGCGCAGCGGACCCGGACGGCGTGTATAATCATTTGGACGCCATTTTCGATTCAGCCATGAGCACTTCAACGAGCGACTCGAGCTTGGCCATGGTGATTGACGGCGCAGCCAAAGCCAGCGATTCCGGTGCGCAGCTCAAGTGTTTGAACAGCTTGGGCGCTTTGCTCATGCACCCGAAACTTCGGCCCATGTCGATTCCTATGGTGCGTCTGCCATACGCTGCCTTGCACTTGATGTTCCGAATGAGTTGATGAAAAACTGAAACGCTGTATTCAAGTGTTGATGTACTAACTACCCTTCAGGTGTTGGGATATATCACGAACCGTTTTGAAGGCCTGAATGACCCCAAAGTGCTGGATCCGTACATGGCGACCATCCGTAGTCACAAGGCGTCTCAAGGTGTTATGGTGGAAAAGATTGAAGACTTTTACGCTGGCCGTTCCCTTGCGAAGACCGGTAGGTGCACAATTGGATCGCTGCAATGATCGCTGCATGTGTGCGCTTGTGTGTGAAAACCGAGGAGGTCGAAGCGGCATGGAGCAATCTCCCTGTATCCTCCCCAGCTCTCACTTGCTCTCTCGGGCGAGAACATGAAGTTCACCAGTGTTGAGTGATTGGTGACTGTCTCCATCCTCGTTTGCCTTACTTTGGTTTACTTCTCATTTTCTTTTGGTGTCGATTCTCGTCAGATCAAAAGGTTGACGAACTGGCCGTCCGTGTGGACGCGTTGAACGATGACTTCGCCAAGCAGTGCAAGTCCTTCGAGGACGTGAACGCCATGATGGACAAGAAAATTGCGGACCTTAAAGATTTCGTGAGTGGCTTACAATCTTGCATTTTTTTATGCTTTGTTTATTTGAGGTTCTTTCGAGGGGTACCCACGCATTGAAGTCGTCTGAAGTCATTCGTTGGTATCAATTCTCGAAACAGTCTGAGACACCTTTTCTAAATCTCTTCTCCTTTTGCTGCTTAAATTGTGGTTTTTACTCCTTCTTCTCTTTCACCTGTCATTATCACCTTACCACCACAACGTGTCAATTACTAGGTGGGTGAAGTCGTCAAGAAGCTTCCTCAGCCTTGCCGGCTCGAAGTGGTGGGCGGCGTCCGGAAGACGCTCATCTTGCACTTCGCATGCTGCGCCACAGGTGCTACCGTCACGGCCCAAACTGCAGACTGGCACCAGTGGTAAGGTGTCCTTGCTCGCGTTCTTTTTGCCTTTCCAACTTTTTCTTGAAATCGAAAGATAAAACTCACTCGAATTTCTTCTTTCTTTTATTGTTTCAAACCCTTTTCTTCTTCAAGGGTCAAAGTGGGCTTTGGGCTCATCAAGCTTGGTAAATGCCTCGTGGAAGCAGCCCCGGGCAATCCCATGGCCATTGTGAGCGGCGCGGGGGCTATCAGGGACATTTACAAGGGCTACAAAACCAAAGACGACGCGGACTTCGAGACCTTCATCAAGGAGCCCTTCTTGACCTCTGCCGAAAGCGACCGGCTCATCAACCAGCTGCGCGCGGGAGGCTTCTTCGACAAGATGGAGTACGACGCCCAAAAGGGTGACTGGAAGTTGAAAGCCGGCATCATTGGCAACCAAAGCGTCAAAGAAGTGCCGGCTCTGGCGCCCATCAAGGGGGGTTCTTCTTCCTCTTCTTCTGCGGAGAAAGGGCCAAAGGGCTCCTGGTTTGGTGGTAAGAAGGCTTCTGGCAACGGCGGCGGTGATGGTGGCGAAGGAGCTGCCCTTGCAGCTGAGGCGATGACGAAAGTGGCTGCGCTGGAGCAAGAAGTCGCCTCGCTGAAAGCGGAAGTAGCGCGGCTGCAGCCCCTGGAGCAAAAGTTTGCGGCTCTCGAAGAACGCGTCCTGAAGCGGCTGATGGCTTCCGAAAAGCCTCAGCGCATCTGAACATAAATACCAAGAGAAGGCGCGGTGTTTATGCCACAATTAAATTTTCTGTTGATGGGAGCGAAGTGCCTATGTGTCTGCTCCTCGCCTCTTCCTCTTTAGCCTATCAGTAGTAAGTAGTCGTCGAAGGGAGGGCCCCTCTGTGTAGTGCCGTTGTGCGTTGTGCCGTTGTTGCCGTTGTTGTTTGTCCTCTCTCGTCCTTGTCTGAAATCAGTTTGATTGTATTGCCTGGTGCAGTTTATAACGCTATATTCATTTCTATTTCGAATACCGAATACGGGATATAAAAACCCCCTTTTCCCTTCTTACGAGTCCGAAGTGCGCTTCTGGCTTCTGGAAGTCACCGCTGCCCAGGGCTGAGATTCCCGTTTCCGCGGAATTCCCGCGCGATGGCTAAAAATTTCACTTCACGTGGGATTTCCGCGGTAATTCCGTGCCGTGGTCATAAATACAATGCTAAATTCCCGTCGCGGAAATAACGTCTGATTGGCAAGAATTTCCCTTTCCGCGGGAATTCCGCGGAATTTCCCACGGGAAACCGAACCTAGCCGCTGCCGCTGCCCTGGGCCTCTGGTTTTCTGCCCGTACTCTCGTGGCATCCGAAATCCGAACAAAATACCACCTTAAATACTTCAACTGGTCTAGCCCACTCCCTAACCGCATATTGGATTTCCTATTTCTATTTCGAGCTGGGTCTCGAATCCTCCGCGTGAAGTGACATGTGACACGTGACACGTGATATCACGTGATGTGTTCCTGTACTGTTAACTGTTAAGTACACCGCCTAGGGTCTTGGATTTCCCGAGGTGGGATTTCCAAGTCGGGATTCCGCGGGATTTCCAATGGGATTTCCGAGCTCGAAAATGGCCGTTTCATGGTAAATCAATGGAGGTAAATCCAACACAAGGGGATTTAAAATACGTGCAAAACAGGGCTTTCAAGTACTGAATAGTATCCTTGTAAGTAGTGCGGTCTAATGCCTTTGCCCCTCCTCCTGGCGCTCGAAGTGGAATTTTTGAGACAGGCCCCGAAGGGCCGGAATTAGATGGCTAACAGGTAGAGAAGAAAAGCAAAGCAGCTCAAACAAAACCTAAGAAGCTAATCAGGCGCACATGCCCGAGTGGCCATGGATTTGAAGGTAGCGGTCCAAAGTGGATGTTTTAGCTAGCCCTTTCACTGCAGCGCCGGGTTCACCGTGTTCTCGGTACTTCGAAGATAATTTACTGACAAGTCTAATGACTGACTTACAAGGGGGGTTTCCTAGTGACGCCACACTAGCAATTGGCTACTACCAATGTCGTAAAATCCGGAATTTCCCGGAATTCTATGGGAAATCCCGGGAATTTCGGGAAATCCCAAGGCAATTCTCGGAAGGTGGGAAATCCAAGATGTTTCACGTTTACACCGTCTCGCCGGCGCCTCCTCGCCTCCTCGCGCCTCACGCCTCACCGCTCACCGCCATCACATCTAGACAAGTAGCTACGTAGCTAAATTAGCGGTTGAGGGTGGAGGGTTGAGGAAGATGAGCGTGGGCTACCGGTTCGTCCTGCGCAGATGCAGCTATACAACTCGTGACGCACTATTGTACGCGCTTGGCATTGGCTGTGATGAGCCACGGTATGGAAGTATGCAAGTCATATGAGGAAATCTATCGAGGCAGCAGCTCCTTCTGTTTGACATCATAAATTATGTCACCTGTCTAGGTACTGCTACGAAGGTTGTTCGTCTGGCTTTTCGGTTTACCCCACAATGGTTCTAGTACTGCCATTTCTTGGAACGCCCCTCGGGGTTCATGGTCATGACGTCCAGCCGTTTCCTCCCCCGGGCAAAGATGGAATGCCGCCCGAGCTTGCGGCACTCGTAGAGCACCCTAGCCAACAGCTGCACGGAGAACAAACGGTGGAATGGTTCGATAGCGACAGCGAAATCAACGATGATGACAATATTGATAGTTGTGGCTGTAGTAGCAGCAGGTCTAGAAACTATGTCACGTCTGCACTACCGACCACTGGCGGGGAGTTTATGGCAGCTGCTGAAGTTGTGGGTTTGGCAGCAAAAGGCGACTCTGGTGCACTCCTCACCGTGCGCACCAAATTGACCCACGCTACGACTGGCAAACTAGTAGCTGTGCTCACGATGGGTAGTTTCATCCGCGGGCTGCCTCGTGGCGCGGCAGCTAAGATGATTGCTGACCAAGCCACTAAAGCAGGTAAAATTAGCTCAGAGGCTGCGCCCGCTACTACACCCGCTGCGAAACCGCCAACACCCGTCCCGATGCGCCCGCCGGATGCGTCCGCTATGCTCAGTCTGTCGCCGACCCAAGCGCTGCTTTACCGCTTAGCTTCCGGCGACTACAACCCTTTGCATGCGGACCCAGCTGTGAGCGAACATCTCGGGCTCGGGCCAAAGCCAATCGTGCACGGCCTTTGCACCTTGGGTGTTGCGTCGCGTGCGATCGTGGCGGCTTCACAAGCGCACCAACCCTCCATATCTAACAGAACCGCGAATGATCCGAAAGTGAAGACAAAAGAGCCTACGTCAAGCGAGGGTACCATTGTGTTAGGTTGCGGCGGCGACCCAGGGAAGCTTCGCGCCCTTTCAGGACGTTTCGTGGCGCCGGCCTACCCGGGAGAAGAGTTAGAAGTCCAGCTCTGGGCTGGCGGCCAACAATCCGCCGATGATTCAACGCATCCAGCTGTCTATACAGGCAGTGATGATGCGCATAGCAGCAGTGGTCGCGGTAGTAGTGTAGGGACGTTGGCGAATGGCATGCCGGCGAAGCGGGCTGAGCGGCATCTCGTGCACTTCCGGGTGATTGCGCAGCCGCGTAAAGCTGTCGTGGTGGACTTCGGGTGGGCTCTAGTTGAGAAGATGGTTAGTGATGACAGGGGGCAGTTGCTTAGACCTCGCCTTTAATACGTAACGCTGGAGATGAAAGTTCAAAGACTTGGTGTGAAGCTGAAGCTTAACGCTAGACCACATTAGTTTGTATTGCAACTCACAACAGTGAATTACTAACGGTAAATCGCCGGGAGGACTATAATTCTCTACCTTTAACTCGAAGTGCCCGTGTCGCGGTGGTCCGTAGTCCGTAGGCTACTTCGCCTGCTGTTTCGGAAGGAGAGTCCAAAGAAAATGCTGAATAATACTTGGGTTCTGGGTTCGATTTCAAATATTAGCGCAGTGGCACAGCGAGTCCTCACCCTTTAATTCAATTTCCCGCTTAGCCACAGAGCAGTTCAAGGTCTTCAGTCCGGCCGGGGAAACCCTTCTGATTCTGATGCCAGTAACTAGTGGACACTCAGGCACAGTACAAGTAACCCGTGCTCTGCCCCTACCCTGCTCACTTCCTTCTGTTGACTGTTGATTCAGTTGTCCCTCGTCCCCAGCAGGTGGATCGGATCGGAAGAGAAATAATGATATATTAGAGTCGTTCACGGAATTCGTTACTGAATTACTGAAATTTCCAGTAATTTGGTTGTGCGGTTCTTGAAAAGTTTCACTAATTCGGTTGGTGTTGGTTTGTCGGTGAGGCTTTTGATTTGGTTCGTGGAGATCATGAACCACAAGAACCGAGCTACTAAAAGTTTCAGTAATAGTGAAACTTTCAGTAACAAATCCGTGAAGGTCTCTACAGCCAGTTGCGGGTGATAAGAAAGCAGGAAAATGGCCAACCCCCTCGTTTCTTATGCTATTTCTTAGATTTCCGCGTGAGCCCCCCTTAGTTTCTTAGGCGACTAGCAGACAGGCAGGGCAGAAAGGCCCTCGTTTCTAGAAACCGGAGCCAACACCCCTCAGTTTCTTTTTTTTTTTAATCACTAAATTTTGAGACAGGCCCCGAAGGGCCGGAATTAGAAGACTAACAGGTAGAGAAGAAAAGCAAAGCAGCGCAATCTAAACCTAAGAAGCTAATCAGGCGCACATGCCCGAGTGGCCATTGGCGATGGAAGTGATGGTAGCGGTCCAAAGTGGCACTAAATTTTACCCCTCAATTTCTTGACGTGAGTGTTTCTTTTCACCCACAACTGGCTGTATTCTTTGTCTGCACTAAAATCCTCTCATTTGAGCACCACACTCTCCATCGCATTATCAGTCAGTCATCAGCATCAGCATGAAGCAGATATAGATACATGTCGATAGCCTGGATAGTGCACCCCTCATCCAACATGGACGTCGTACAATGAACACAATTACAAAAAATATGTGCTCTAGATACTCACAAGTTACTTCCTACAGCTAATTAGTATCTTTCTTTGACTTCTAGCTAGGATCTGTTGATAAAGGTTAGACTGTCAAGCAGAGTCTATTAGTACTACTTCGCTAAGAGGGAGCTCTATTTATAAAACACAAGTCTCAATCACAATGATGATATTGTATCATAAGCGCGAGATACTGGTTTGAGTAGAGGATGGCATGGAGCTGTAGTTTTTGTACATTTGCCCACACGGCTGCGGAGGAGTTGTTCTTGACATGTTCTATGTGCGAGCATCCACGTTATGGTTCAGAAGGAGTCAGCAGCAGTAGTATCGGCAGTAGTAGTTTGGATATTGGGCCGTCTAGTTCCACGGCTTCCTTTTCATCGCATACTAGTGAATTAGTGGGTAGTCCACGCAGCACTCGTAAGGAAAGTAGACGGGCACCTCTGAAGGAAGCCGCTCATATTTCTGCAGACGCTGGTCTGAGTTCAAGCGCTCTGGCATCAACGGTAGCGACAGCGGACTCCGATAACTTGGGCCAAAATTTTGATGATCAAGATGCAGAGGACAGTGTTTGCGAATCTACTCGACATCCATTGCCAACTGTTGGTGAGCCAACGCTCAGCCAAAGCGACGAAGTGCAAGATCTAGACATTGGGCAAGCTCTTCTCTCACACGCTGATTCTACAGCTGCGCTTGATGCTGCAGCCGAACGTACCGTGTCGACTGCGACTGAAGAGCATGGTTGGGCGAAAATCGACAACTCTAACTGGGTTCGAATGGGAAGTGACAATAAAACTGCGGCGGGAAATGAGCAGTGGGGACGTGCGAAGCCTAGCTTACTAGCCCAAATGGTTAAGCTCACAGCGCTTTCGCCGCGCGATTCTTTTGTTGATGTGGGATCGGGCTGCGGCCAGGTAAGAAGTAGCCTAATTTGCTATTAATTAGGTGAACGTCTCATCATATGTCGTTGCTGTTTTATGGCTAGGTGGTCTTTTGGGTCGCCCTCGCAGTGGGGTGTCCATCAGCTGGCGTCGAAATAGTTCAGGGAAGACATTCAGCCGCCTTGCAAATCCGCGACATCCTATACGACCACTTGATAACCAATTTAAGCTTGCCTACGCACCAAGTGGCGCCCGCTTTGGGGCTTCGGCCCGTGGGTCGCGTTGAGTTGCTTAATGGCTCGTTTACCGAGAGTGAAGGAACCAAAATGCTCCTGAACGCCACCGTACTTTTTGTGAATAATGCAGAAGGCATTTTTTCGCCGATACGCGGTGGTCTCGACCTCGATGAAAAGCTAGCCAAAATCATGTGCGAAGGTAAAATCGGTACACGCGTTTTGGCTTTAGACGTGCTCTCGGCACTACAAGATATGACAGATGTGCTGGGTGAGATTCAAGCATCTTCGGAAACGCCTGGCTCTTCCTCCATGTCTTCAAAGAGCTCTACGTCGTCTGAAGCTTCCTCTTTCCTCGATGATTCGCCTACGGTTCAACAATATGACCCACTGGTCCACAAGCGCGCCTTCACCCTGACGAAGGCGTTTTCGGAACCTGGTGCATGCTCGTGGAGCGAGCAGTCACAGAGCAGGCAGGCACTGTATCTATACGAAAAGGTCGCTGATGAATGGACTTGCAGCGGGTGTGGCTTGGGTAATTCCCTATTGGATGAAAAGGGCGATATAAGGTCCATTTGCCAAGCACACGCCGAGAAGTGGCTATTCGACGAAAAAGGGAAACTCTTCTGTCCCAAGGGGCATGGCCGGATAGTGCGCCACAAGACGCGTACTGCAACTTTGAAGAATGGTTCATCAGCGCCTCCTACAATGGAACGATTGGCAAGTGGAAGGAAGAATTCTTCTAGCGGGGAGTCCGCTACATCACGGGGTGAAAAGAGGATCAAGAAGTAAACGGCATTGAAATAGGCAGCGAATTAGTATTTCTGAAGAAGTCCTATAGGACACCGTTCGCATTGATGTTTGCAGCTGCCGCGAGGTACATACTCTTTGCACTTATGGTCGGGTCACAATGACATTGAATCCTGCGCATATTGTGTCGAACGTAGGTCTTGTTGCTTTAATTTGCTATGTCATATCGATGACATCTTTCACTTTCAATGGGATTCCGTAGCAGCAATGATATTCGCAGCGATCATTGCAGGCACCCTGCTTGCAATGACCTTCCCAGCTACTGTGAGTGCTGCCCCGACAGTGCTGCTGAGAAATCTTTGAAGTGGGTTAATCTACCGTTCAAGTCAGGCCATTGCACTCGACACTTCTAAGCCTACTGCAGCCGGAACTGGCACGACTCACGCTGAACAATCAATGTTGGATTGCGATACGCATTTTCTTTTACGGACAGCAACGCCTACATATTATCCATCGCTCCGCGGAGATCAAATGGTTGAAATTTTGGTGGAAATACACAGATATATAGCAATTTCCCAGTCTCACGGATAGGCGCCTGAAGCCTTTGGCTTAGGTCGGTGTCGGACTCGTAATGAATTAGATAGACCCTTTAGCCTTTAGCCCCACTAATTTATCAAGCTTGTTTTTACTGTGATCTGCTATCGCAAGCCCTGGGAGACGCAGAGCGCAGAGTGCAATTAACCAATAGCCAGTATAGTGGCCTTGAAAGATGCCCCTCGGCCCCCTATGGATAATTCCTGGTTATACTTGCCATGGAACTCAAATAGGAGAACTATTTTATATTATCAAACTTGGAACCTCTGTAGCTGTTTCTGTTTCTGGACTCTCCGGGTTTATAGCTAATATGGGTGCATTGCATTACGCGTATATCTATGGTGCCCCGTTGGATTTAAACATGCCTTCCCATAGGTGCATGTAATTCGTCCATGTAAGTCGTTCACTACTTACTGTGGTCAACCCAAATAGATGCAATTAAAATTAATCATTTCGCCTATCATTCCCGTTGCCATACTCCTCAACGCCTTCTTCTCTTTCCTCTCCGAAGTCCTCTGAGCCAGCAGCGCCTTCGAAACACCTTCCCCAGCTGCTGCCTGAAGTCTTCACCGTGCGCCGCTCGCGGTCGCGCTTGTCGCGGTGCCCGCTGTGAATGGCCTGCGCGCGACGTTCAATGACGGTGGGCGGCGGCGGTGGCATTTCTTCGAGCTCTGTGGTCACAACTCCTTTGGAAGCGCACCACCTTATCGTAAATGAAATGCAAAAGAAGTACGAAGTAAATAAGCATATGTTTATAAAGTCGCGGTGGAAAGCGGGATGAATATTCCTGGATTCAAGGCCTTTCACAAATGTTTGCAAGGACAAGAATTATCCAATTATTTAATACATGAGATTTAAATCACACAATCGCCAGTAAACTGACTTGTACTATTCTCTCCTTAAAGTACCACTCAAAGTCTTGGTCGCGGCTCCGGGCGCCGTGAAGGTCACTCAAAGTTACAAGCTGGTGCTGCAGCTCGCCGTGTCGGTAGAAAAATAGAGACGGGCACTTAGCATCGGGGAAGTTTTCAACCGCTGACTTCGCCTATTGAAGTGTGGTTGAGAATGATTAATACATGTGTAAGCTGGCGAGCGACCGCAATGTATTATTCGAGCAGCAGTGAAATGTGTCGTAGTACACTTTCCGTGCGTGGCACAGGAAAATGCGTCGTCTCATACAAATAACAAGTTATCCCTAACCTTGATGCGAAGGCACTTCACAGCTTTGAACTTCCGCGCAAATCCTTCGAGCAGCGCGTGCGCGAGGTCGCTGTTCGCGACGTGGTCAGCGTACAAGTGGCACACTACCCAGTGCTTCTGAGACGCCTCGTTCACTTCGCGCATCTAGTTGGTAGAAAAAAATAGTGGGGATACGAAGGTGCGAAGACGTCAAATTGTGAACGCAAATAAACAAACAGAGTTGAGCACGTAGAGTACACTCCACTGCCACTCAATGCAACGACACGGCCTCAACAAGCCTTACGAGCATCGAACAAGAACAAGAATCGCACCCTGGCAGGTCTAGAAACACGCGAGTCACCGTACCCAATCTGCTTTGGTGATTTCGCCTACAGCGCCCCAGATCTCATCGGCGCGAGCTGCTTTGAGCGCTTCCATCCGCTGTTCCCGAAACTTCTGAAGAAAGGACTCGTCGCCGAAGTCTTCGTCGTCCTGGGTGACGACAGGCGTGTATACTCCAACAAGTCAAAAATAACCATATAAATACATTCCAGTTCTACATTTGAGATATTACTATCACCCTAACTTTGGTAAGGTACTTCAAGCTCGTCGAGCTCCTCAAGGTTGGCTGTCGCTTCAATGGCTTCCGCTGCTGTGGGGCCGTTGTCCACTTCCGGGTCGTCGAAGAAGCCTAGCTCAGTCAACTTGTCTTTCACGATGACGTCAGCAACCAAGTCCGGATCCATGCCCTTGTTCAGCAGCGCCTGCTCTTTGGTGATGATGCCCTTGTCCATCAGGATGTCTTCGAACTGGGTGGTCTCGCCTGAAAACTCCACTCGCTGGTTGCCAAATTGCGCCATCTGGCGGAGAGCAAAGGGGCATGAGTCTCGAGCGGAATGTACAGTATGTCGTAGGGTAATTTAAATACGCACAAAGTGTTCTTGAAAGCAGCTGAGCCTAGCAATTCGCACAACCACAGTAGTCTACAGCTATTAATAAACCCAAGGTGCGTAGGGTGTGAACAGAAAGCCAGAGTGCAAAAAATGTCAGGTATTGCGACATTAGACCACGAAAATACAAGGCACATAAAGTAATAGGATCCAAGTGCTGTAAGTTTGCTACGGGGAGCTGGAGCTGCGACATCCTACATTCTCACAACTTACAATTCGAAGGCTGACACGTTCTCTACGGGTACAACAAAGACAATTCCCAGTGCCCAAGCCACCGATAGTTATGCTTGCTACCTTAACTACTGCCAGTGTTCTTGTTACGTTGTCACGTCACGTAGGAAGCAGAGAATGTGTTCAGTGTTACTACTCTACTGAAGGAATCTGCAAACAAGGGTTAGAAGCTCAGGGTAAGAGTAGCTCTCCTTATGCAGTGGCCCTTAGCTACGCTAATGGCTAGCTATTAGCTAAGTAACTTGGCTGCCTAGCTACTGTAGCTAAGTAGCTAAGTAGAGCTGCAGCTGCCTACTACAGACGACTACAGATACAGAGATACAGTACACAGTACGCGCGTACGCCTGCTTCTGCTACAGTGCTACAGTACGCACGCGTACTGTACAGTACATATCCATTACAGGGTAGGGTTTACTTGTCGACGGCCCAAACCACTCCTCATCATTCGTAAACCTACGTTCCGGGGTCCTTCGGATTACGAATGATGAGGAGTGGGCCCAAACATGTATGTGCATTTTCTCCTCTACAGTACGAACTACTGTTAGGAGGAAATTATCTGAATTATTTTTGGCACAGGCCCCGAGGGGCCTAAATTAGACGGCTAACATGCAGGCAGGAAATACAAAGCAACTAACTCATACTAGAAGTAAAGCCTTCTCGAACTCAAAGGCCAGAGTGACAATGGAAGTGGTGGTAACGGTCCAAAGTGTATTTTTGACACAGGCCCCGAGGGACGGAAATTAGAAAATTGTTGCGAAATAACCCAAATTCACCTTAAATGAAAAAGCCAAATTCCCAACAACCTAAGCTAATAGGCCGAAAGACAAAGCAAATCAGCATATACTAGAAGAGGAGCCAGTGATAGAAGAGGAGCTGATCTGAAACACATGCCCGAGTGACGTGCTCATTTCCCACTTGCAGAGGAGGGGGCTACTAGGAAGTCTCTCAGGCGATTCTGAAGAAGAGTCGCTCACCCCCGAGCATTGGAGTTACTCTAATATCTAATATGTGTTTTTCTGAGCCCCCCCCCCGAGAGGGAACTGGATTCAGTAACTAAGTAACAGACGAGGTTGACAGGGTGCCATCTAATCGGCGTCTAAAGAGTCTTCCAGCCCGGACTGAAAGGTGTTCGGGGCTTGTAAAAAAAATCATGGGGATTCGTGGATAGACGCGACAGGTTCAAAGACCGACTACCAACCCGCTTCGAGGCCTCAGAAGTTGAATTCCAAAGAGATCTTACTAAAGCGCAGGTGCCGTGCGCAAAGTGAATTTATGGCTTGCCAGAATAGCTTTTGACATAAGCCACGAAGTACCAGACTAAAGTATGTGCTTAATTATCTGGAGTTCTACTGCACCAGCCAACCTGCAATGCGTGACTGCGAGCTGTACGTGTTCCGGGATTAAGCCAAGATATGTTGAAGCACAACTGTTTTATGTATAGCAGTTTATTGCGGGCTCATAAGGTCTAACTTACAGTATCAACTATATCCTCCTGGACTTTAGATTCAATGATTCGAGAGGCCATGAAATTCACTCAGAATTCTGAAGGATCTCAAAAGAGCTTTTAAACAGGAAGCAAGAATCACGAATGCCAATACAAGCCTGATGAATTTTGCTACTTATAAGGCTTCTGAAACACAATAAAAGTCTATAAGTGTCTGCCTTGTGCACTCAGAAAAAGCCAGAATATGAACCCCGTGCCTGGCCTTTAATCTGGCCCGAGGGACACTATAGACGCCGACTCTAGATGGCATTCATTCTGTTAGTTACTAAATCCAGTCCCCCCTCGGGGTATAAAAAAAGCGAGTGCCGGAGCGACTGCTGATAGCCTAGCAAGATGGAAGGGGAATTAAAGCAATCACTGCAAGAATCCAGTCAGACCGGATCGCTACAAGAAATACTTTAATCACCAACCAGGTCCACAGCCCAGCCCGCTAGATCCCGTTGTCGCCACCTTGATGGCACCTCACTATTTTAGTTACTGAATCCAGTGCCCCTCGGGGAGTCAAGAACTAGGGATGAATCGGCCACTTCCATACGAGCATCGACGACAGTTACACTGCTTCTTATACACAGGAAAAGTGATGAAGAAGTGATGAAAAGTGCAGAAAATAAGTGAAGTTATGTTCACTTTTCGAGTTCTGCACTTAGTATCTCCACTTCTAGGTACACTGTGGAGTATGGAGCTTGCACTCATGTTTTCGCCTTTTTGACAGCCTGTGACGGGAGATACGGCGACGAAATTGGACTATTAATGCCAAAAGTGACGATGTTGCTACGTGCGCTGGGAGGTAGATATTGACCTCTTTTTCAATGGAAATTATTTTGCGTTCTGTAACCATGCGCCTTCTCTTCATTTCTAGCTAGAATATGCAAGACCCACATCTGTTCCGATTTTTGCGGTACTCTCAGCCTCCCACATTTCTCTGATTCCGAAGAGCCTTTACATACGAAGCACATAAGTTCGTGTGTGCACTTCTAACGTGAGCAGCCTCATGTTTTGGGGCTTGAATTACTTCGAGCTCGACTTGTAGTTTCATCGAGCAAAACTATCAAAGGGGTCGATTCCCAGCGTGTGAATGCGCGTTCCGAGCATGAATGTATTTTAAAGATTTGAATTGAGACCGCGTGAGTCGTTTGAGCTCTTGTATCACCGTTGAAAGCGGAAGAGTTGAGACACGTAAATGAAAGGAATCTTTGTTACTTGATGACTGCACTGTTTAAGCATAAACTAAATATTTCTTGAAATTGATGTTATCGTGCTTAGGAAGTGACAGGAATACAGGGCTAAATAATGCACCATGCACAGAAGTGCGAGGGGCTATGAAAGGGACACGACTGTCCAAAGATGCATATTCATCAACATCGATGGTGCATTGAGCAACAGCAAACCCTCGGCAGAGGAGGGACATGTTCCATTTCGGCTAAAATCTGTCGCAGTATCATCATGTACGGCACAGGTCTGAAGCCTCAAATGAATCAACAACAGCAAATTACGAGCCAGAGCGAAAACGAGATGGCAATGTTTGCAACATTCTAGAAGAGGATTCATTTCACGGTTTGGCGGTCTAGAGTGAAGCGAGAAGCGGGCGGTTCAAGCAAGTGTCGTAGGATAAAAATCACCTTCATGACAGTTTCCTCTTGAGATGGAGCTGGAAGCATAATACTTCCTGCTGCCTACAAATTTTCACGATTCTTACTTGCGCGCATCGCATGCGCGTACGCTTCTGCCCGCAGCATTGGCTTCGGTGTTATTTGGGTTTGTATTAGTTCGAGTTCACAAGTTAAGATTAGAAGTTCAGATCAGATATCAGTTCATGATCGAAGCCTGATGGAAACCCAGGACCGGGCATTCGCCGGGTGGTATGGAGATAACATCAATTCTGCCGCAGTTTGTTTTCACACGACCCTTGAAGGGCTGAAATTAGAGAAGCAAAGCAACCGAAAATTTGAAGACTTCAGGAGTCGCTCGGCCTCTTTACTCACTAATCCATGTTCAAGGGTTCTTGTTTTCAGACGCAACCTTCCTTTTCATATTAGTCAGCACTTTTATAAGTCAGCACCGCTTCAGTTCGTAATGACCGCGCAGCTCAAAAGCGAGATGGGCAACGAAGCCAAAAAGCATTCCCAATAACAGGCTCGAACTGTTGACCTTGGGTTTATTAGACCCACGCTCTAACCAACTGAGCTAATCGGGAGCACGACATGTGTGAAACTTGTCAAAACTCAAAGTTAATTTTTACAATATTCTCAAAAACGATTGTGCCGGAACAGAAAATCTGTGAGAGCACTACACACTACCCGACTTCACCGACTTTTTTAGCAGATACCCCTTAAACAAAAACAAAAATGGCTGAAACGGTGCGTCCTCTGCATTTGAGACCCCAAGCCCCGACGACTCTATTACGCCAAAGTAGTGGCGCTTTTACCTGTATAAATATTCGGAAAGAAGGAATCAAGGGTACCATGCCTTTGTCATGCTTTCAAACTTTATACTCCAATTTGATAACATCATTCTTACCAATCCAGAGATCTTGCGTTTATGTGTCACCATAGCGTGGCAGCGTTCTGACTATGGTCCATTGTTTTGTATTGATAGGTTGTCTTCAACGTGCAAATGGCGTGCGCTGGATGCTCGGGAGCATGTACCCGCATTCTCAACAAAATGGAAGGTTGACTAGCTAGCTAGGGCTTCCGTGCCTGCTGCTGTCAGCTCTGTAGGATATTGTTTGAAACCAAACGGCTCGCGTGTGGGACTTTATTCCTCCACTCTTCGTCATCTTCGAGTAATTGTGGCTCTCTGCATATATATGATCATGTTCCATTAGGTGTGACTAGCGTGGATGCTAACCTGGAGACTCAAAAGGTACACGTCGGTGGCCGTACGCGCAAGAATAAATTTGTGCAACTCAACTTCTGGGGCTCACTCTGCTAATTGTACACTTCATGATGCTACGACTAACGCCCCATAATTGTATTTTTTTGATAAGGTGACTGTGGTGACGGAGGGCTCCCCTTCCGCTGAGGACATGCTGGCTGCCCTCAAGAAGTGGGGCGAAAACGCCAACAAAACCGTCGAGCTCGCAGAGTAAAAAGGACGAATTCCCTAGGATTGAATGTGCTGATCACAGCATTTTTTATCGATGCCGCTTGCGCTTTTTCCTCTGGATTCTTCATTTGTTTTTGCTGTGCGGGTTGTGCACTCATAATGTATAAATACATGGCCCTTTTTATAAAAGTTCAATTGGATTGTGTAATCCACATCCACAGCGGCTTGCAACGTCAAACCAACGCGCACACCAGCAATCATAGCACACGCAAATTCCATCAAAATCTAATGAAACCGTATGGTTTAAGGAATGGTTTGGTAGTGGTTTAGGTTAGTGTTATTTAATGCATGGCTCGCCGTGACGTAATGCGTGGTCCACCGTGATATAAAGCTCCTTGCTCCTTAGTAAGTTACCCTTCTCTGATTAGTTGACTTGAGTTGGCGTACATTGATGTTATATCGAGGCACTTCTAGACAAAGTTTTAGGTTGGGGCGCAATCCTTCGTCTTAATGCGGAATAAAGCCATCGCAATCAAGGGTTCGACAAAGCCGCGAGAATGAGAAGCGAGAAGCGGAGAAGCAGAGAAGCGGCGGGGGGTTGCCAGGTGCCAGGGATCGGACAGAAGAATGAAGAGGCGCGCTTAATGATTTACATATGACGTAGGGCTGACAACAAAATTACGCGGCTATCTCTGCGTAATGATTGCTTCATACGGCATACTTCCCTTAGCTCCTTGCAAAGCCCATGCCCACTTCGGATCGCTGCTGCTTCTGCAGTAGCAATTTAAATTTGAATAGCAACTAATTTGACACAGTTTCCCGAATGCCCAAAGGGCCGGGTTCGAGCAAAACGAGGCAAACTATAGGAGTGGCGCTCCTCAACACCCCCTAACTCCTGAGAAGGGAGACATTTATTTCGGCCCGGACCAAAGCAAATAGGGGGGGAAGGTAATCATAAGCCACAGAGAATTAGAAACCCCAGAGAAAACCTAAGCGGGAATTAAAAAAGACCCTGAGCCTGGCTTATAATCCTCCCCGGGAGACTTTGTAGACGCCGCCTAGGTGGAACCTTATCCGTGACTTACTAAATCGAGTCCCCCCTCAGGGGACCAGAAATAGTGAATGGGGATAAGGGATAAGGGATGTAGTACGAGTACAAGAGATACTTTCATCAGAAGCACAATATGGTCATCTGCATCATATATTAATGAGCTCTTGGGCAGGAGATTGCACCATTTTTAAAGTGAAAATACTAGGAAACATGCAGACTTAATTAAAGTTGAGGTCGAGCTTCGAGGAAATTCCGCCTGCACCATCCACAACCGAGACACTGGTGAGTTCGTGGTATGATGTTGAAGATTTCGAGAATGATATAGGTTAGTGCAACGAAAAGAACTCCGGTCATCAGCTAGAACACATGAGATTCCTTAAAGAGGCAGATAAGAAGCTACGTTTCAGCACTGCCCTGTGTATGCTGATATGTGGGAGGTGTTCCGGACAATCGGCAGAGCGAAGCCAGAGGCCAGAGTTATACATATCCGAGAATCCGAGATCTGAGATGCGAAATAAGGTATCGTCATAGGTGGTCTGCGAAATCCTTATATTTATATTTAACCCATTTGTTTCTACGTCAAGGGATTAGCCCATTCTCGGCTCTTGCTTTTGGGTTTCATGGTCATGGTGGATAGAGCAGTGGGGCTGCACTGGTACTTGAAATCATTCGGTATTCGGTGGTCTGGTTATATTAAAGATCGAAGTTCCTACAGTCCTCGATTGTAGTAGTGGTGAAAATAGTGATAGTATTACAGTATGTCTTGTGGAATTGAAATTCAAAGCAGTTTTATTTGATTAAAAATTTTCGTCAAGTCCAGCTAATGTGCTCTTCGCATAAACTTACTCGACAAAGAAGTCTCTTCGTACCTACTTTTTTCATCTTTATGAAGCTTCAAGTCTACCTGCATCTGGTGCAAAGATCTCATTCGTGCCACGCGTGCCGAAGACGGCAGTGGCCCGGAAGGAAAAGTCATCGCCAGCTTTCCAGCCGCTCGACTTGCAAAAGGTTGGCACGTCGCCATCAGGCGCATGATCAGGAAACGTAATGCAAAGAGTGTCAAATTCCTGGTCAGGCATTGGGGCAATGCCATTCTCCTCGAGAGCTGCCAAGCATGTCTCCCGGCAAATTTCTCTCACCGCACCCATTTTGATTCGAGGCAACATGAACGGTGGCATTGTGCCAGCCCGAAAGCCAGGTACTGGTTGGGATTTGAGTATTTTCTTCTGATCGTTCAAAATTTTGTTATATACCACTTTACCAAACTTCCCTATCCCCGATTCTGGCCCATCAATCACCACAGTGAAAGTGTTCGGCGTTTTTGCATCTTTGGTTTCGAAGACGGAAGCACCTTTCATGAAGCCTAGAGCAACATTCTGCCGAAGACCTCGGCTGGTAGCGCTCTTGGGAATCGTGAATGCGCTCGCAATTGCAAGCATCAGCCCTAGAACCAGAACTCTTGGTAGAAAGTATTGCATTCTGGACGACAACAGTAGTGCCTAAGAGGTTATGAGCTCTCGACAGCCCTCAAGCTTTGAAGCTACGAAGTTATGCTCCAAGCAAGTAAGCCTACGATGACGATGTTAGATTGCGACTCCAGACTACTCTACAGTAACTGCCAGCTAGGTTAGCTTTACTCCTAATACTTAGGTACAGCACCACGCACGACACCACGACACCACCCACAACAAACACAAAGGAAGGATGACGTGTTTGAACACGCACTCTACCCTGTACCCTGTAAAACGGAAATCAGGAAATCAGGAAATCATCAATCATCATCCGAGGCTCCAGAACCCAGAACCCAGATCCTCCAGAACTTCAGACGACAACTACTTCAGACGACAGACACCGAAGCATGCTAGCTAGCATCGAGGGTTTATTGCGAGCATGCTACTAGCCCTTCGGCGCACTAGACTTCGCTGCCACGATGCCCGCCGTTACGCTCGAAAGATTAGCAACACTACCGTCGAGCTGCGTGCGCCACACCCCACTGCATCTTTCGAACGAACGACGCCAGTCCTCTTCCTTCGAGGGCCATGGCACTCTTGTTGGGCTTGGAAGTCAACCATGGAAAGGCTATCAAAGCTAGGATTTGAGAGCCAAGCATTGGGTTACACGGAATGCTTCCAGAAGTCGTACGATTCAGCACTTAGCACGGTGGACAATGAAGTGGAAAATATCGCCAGAGTGTCGTCCAAAGGGACGCCACCTATCTTGGTAGCTCACGGCGTAGGGACCTTCGTTGCTCAAAAGTATCTCGAAAGCTACGCAGCAAGCGGCCTTGTAATGATAGCACCTTTCCCCCCTCACCCAAAAAATACTCTGAAGCGTATTATAGGGGCCACACTCAAGGACCTCTTGCCCGTTGATTCTAGCGGAGTCCTCGAGGACTTGAATCACCTCGTCAAGTTGGAACCTGATCCTAGTGGGCTTCTACAGGATGCAGCACGACCAGAAAATGTTCTAAATTTGGAGCCTCTCGGCCAATTTATGGATGTGTTGCTCGTGAGTACTTTGACCGACCCGATTGTGACCCAAAGAGACATGACGGCAATTCGTAATTTGCACGAGCTTCTAGACGACGATAGCCAGAGCCTAACTTTCAATGGATCGAAAGGTCACCTAACCATGGCTGAAGCTTCGTGGGAGGAGACCGGCGGAATCAGCGACCAAATTGTTGACTGGATCGACAGGAGATACTAGCCTGAGAGATGTTTCGGATTCATGAATTTGACGGTATTCCCAATACCCCAGTGTGACTACGACTAGCTAGTAGTCGCCTTCGTGAAGTCAGGGCAGTGGTGCTGGTAGCTAGCATTGCACGTGTATTCACGTAATTCGCCAATGTGAGCTTCGTACTACTCCTAGAACTCTTCATACACCCAAATAAGAACGAATCATTCCCAAAGCATCAAGCAGCAGATAAATGCGCTCTTCAGAGCAGGACTAACTGTGCTACAGGGAATTCTGGAAAGAGAAGTTTCGGCACTCACAGTGCCCATAGTAGCTCTTCGGCTGTTCGTTCCACGCATGCCTAAGAACTGGTCAAAGGACTACAGTAGAAATGAATGAGTAATACCAGAGCAAGCGGGTTTTTCAGGAAGGGGAAAGAGCAACCAGTTATATCAAAACGGGTAGGTTTTCAGGTTTTCATGCATCATAAATCATTCACTTTAGGTCCAAATCAAAATCTAAATGATTTTTATTGTAGGCAGCTTTGCGATGAAAGGATAGCTCGCAGGGAGTGTAAACTTAGCCTGATTTATATTAACTCAAGCCCCTACAACCACACCATCCCAGTCATCGCTTTCACAAGTCACAAGTCGCATCAGAAATAAGAACTTTTCGGTGAGTAAAAAATTTCGTATTATCATCGCACGGTAATATATAATCACCAAATCTACTATCCTGCAGTATTCAAGACAGCTAGTCACCTCTTGGAATCATAAAATTGATATGCAGCATGCCATCCACAGAAGCAGGTATTTTGTCGGGCCTGCGAACTCGACGACGTCAGTCAGTCTTTTCTGCTCCGTCATGGCTAGGGTCCTTCTAGTTTCTTGCCGAACTTAATTCAACTACGTGCATATGATTCGACATAAACGCGGCCTGCTGTGTGTTCCTTGCATTCGCCCATTATTTCTGCTTTGATGTAGACCCCGTAATCCCCCATGTCCCTACACCGCACCCCGCACGGCAAGAAATTTACAGAAAACACGTCAAACACTAGAGACGTTCACGGAATTTGTTACTGTTTCCAAGAGGGCAGCAAATGGACCACACATCGCTATATGCCTGGGTGGGTGGGTGCTGTTTGACCGGCCCAGCAAAGAAAAACGCCTGTTTTTTTTTTCGCCCCAAGAGGGGATTCGGTACTTATATAATACTGACCGGAATTGGGCAGTTATAAATGACAGGGGAGACCCCTCGGCTATTCAGCTCTTTTCGATTTCACTCACTTCATTTGTGCGGATTTTGGTCACTGCGAGTATCTGTTTTGTCGAAATTTACTGTTGTGCTCGTGTGTGAGGACACGCACTTCTGCCCGCGGCATTAGCTTCTATGCCATTTGGGTGTGTATTAGAAAGGTACTGCCATCTTCCCTCTGGCGCTTGAGGGCCAGAGAAGTTTCTTTCTTATCTTTTGAAAACGCATCGGACTCTGCGTGTGCTCGAATGAGCTTCGTTAATGCCAATTCGTTGCTATCCAGCAGTGCTACAGTAATGAAACGTGAGGGAATGAATAGGAACAGGAGGAGTAAGCTAGCAACAAGAAATACATGGCACAAAAAAATCGTATTCACCGTTCCACGGCCTAGAAGGCAGTTATGGTAAACTAAACTAATTCTCGATATCGGGCATTGGGAGTTATGTTGGTGTGGTATTTGGTATGTGTTTATAGTAGCACCACCACAACGATTACATCGCACAGCGCGGCCAATGCCAGTAGTGAGGTCTTGCAAGCCCGCGGCCTCGCTACACTATAAATCACGCAAAAAAGCCGCAGCCACGTGCTCTGATCACTTCGCCTGTATCCTGATCGACAAACGCATTTATCTGGCCCAGGAGGGGCCTAGGATGATACGAGTTAACCTAAAACCTAGATGGAGTTGCCACATCTAACGTACAGTGGAAGTTTATCTCGCGCCTTCTTATCCACTTCAATTAAGACACAATACAAGTTTTTTACAATCTAG